>Ga0233426_10000819_pt1 | contig 31008 bp, 25 predicted proteins | sample SI_118_April2016_6_FD_179875 | JGI IMG/M metagenome (GOLD analysis project Ga0233426, IMG submission 179875) | Seawater microbial communities from Saanich Inlet, British Columbia, Canada - SI_118_April2016_10_MG | ecosystem: Environmental > Aquatic > Marine > Inlet | place: Canada: British... | reverse complement strand
CCGAGGCGTTTTTCGCAGGGCCTGGGTTTAGCCATGCGGAAGCGGGTGAAGATGATTTGGCAGACGGCTATCTTTTTGAGCCCACCCAGGGTGCCGGGGAAGTATTTTTGGTGGGTGCGGGTCCAGGAGATCCGGACTTGTTAACGCTTAAGGCGTTGCAGTTGCTGCAACGTGCTGATGTGATTCTGTATGACAACTTGGTGTCCGCAAAGGTCTTGGATCGCGCCCGGCGCGACGCAACGTTTGAGTACGTGGGCAAGCAAAGTGGACTGAACTCAACGCCTCAAACGTCGATCAATGCACGTCTTGTGACCCTCGCGCGTCAAGGTCTGCGGGTTGTCAGGTTAAAAGGAGGGGATCCCTTCATTTTTGGTCGCGGTGGCGAGGAGCTTGCCGAGCTCATTGAGGCGGGTATCGCATTCCAAGTCGTGCCTGGGATCACCGCGGCATCGGGTTGTGCAGCCTACGCAGGGATTCCCTTGACCCACCGGGACTACGCTCAGTCTGTGCGCTTTGTAACCGGGCATCCCAAAAATGCTTCGGTCGATTTGCCCTGGCACGAAATGGTCTCGCCGGGTCAGACGTTGGTGTTTTATATGGGGTTAGGTGGGTTATCGGATATTTGCACGCAATTGATTCGGCATGGCAAGGCGGTCGAAACCCCGATTGCCGTGATTTCCAAGGGGACGACGCCGGAGTCGGTGAGTGTGATGGGGGACCTTGAAACGGCCCCGGGGCTTGTTGCACGGGCTCAATTGCCGTCTCCCACTTTGATCATTGTGGGGGAAGTGCTTCGGGCGCCCAGCGTTCGGCCCTTGTTGGCCAAAGCAATCGATTAATCACAATCGCTTGGCTTAGGCAGGCCAGCAATTTGGGCTAGCTGCCGTCTGGCGCGGCCGCCAAAGAGCTGCATTAAGGCAATGCTGGAGAATTCGGGGTCGTGCTCACGCTTTAATAATGTCATCAAAACTCTGCTCGGCGGCGAAAGCCCGTATTGCGCATAGTACCGGCGTAGCAAATCGATGATGACCCAATGCTGCGTTAACAGCGCAATGCCTAAGTCTTCTGCAATCACATCGGCAATCTCGGGTGTCCAATCCGACGGTGAAACCAAAAATCCTTCCCGGTCGCGCGGCGTCATTATCGAGTCCAACTGAGGCAGTGCTGACTTTCAATCGTTAAGCGAACCCAGTCTGAATACGTAATGCAAGTGATTGCGGTAGGTTCTGGCAGACCGCGCTGCGCCAAGTCCTCACGCAAGACGCGAATTCTCTTGTCCTGAGTAAGGTCTTGTTGGGTGGTAGCAAAAACCCCATCTTCGATGAGTAATATTAAGTCTTCGGCGCTTGGCCGGTGACCATGCAAGCGATACGCATCAGAGCTGTTGAATGTGTGTAACATCATCAGAAACAGAGTACGCGCTGTGCGGCGTTCAGATGCGCCGAGATATCGACTCGCGTCAGCAAGGTGGGTTGAATGACTAAGGTCTGGTTGTGAAGACCAAACTGCTTAAAAGAATCCTCGCAACCATAGACGTCATGCACGTCATAATCTGGCAAGGCTCTGAAGCCCCGCTGAAAATCCTTGCGCTGATGGGCCTCGACCGCGAGCTTGGGTTCGATCAGTTGCAAGCAGCCTGCGCCGACGAACAATATAGCGATGTTTGAAAAAGCGGATCCGGCTAATGCCGCATCAAAGGCCTCTTGGGCATAAATGCTGCTGCCAGGGGGATGAGACAGAATGAAGAGTAATTGGGTCATCGGGTCAGGCCCCAAAGCTTATAACGCGGTCGCTGACAAGGCTTGCCTCGATCAGTTGGCCGAGGCCGGAGATGTTGAAGCCGGCAGCGAGGTTGCTCGTAGTCTTCTCAAACCGCTGCGCCTCTGAATCATTGAGAATGCCGCGGCGTAAACAGGATGCAACGCATAGGCAGAGGTCCAGATTATAATCTTGGCCGAGTGTTTGCCAAGCAGTGGTTAAGTTCATCTCGTCTTGGGGCGGCGCAAGTAACGTGTTCGCCACCAGCACAGCGTCATGGTAGAAAAAGACACGATGAATGCGGTGCCCTTCGCGTAAGCAGGCCTGCGCAAAGTTTAAAGCGCTCCAAAGGCTATTGCTGGTATGTGGTGAGCCTTGAATGTTGAGGGCGAAATTCATGCCAATGTGATCTCGTAAGGCCTGTGTCAGATAGAAAAAACCCGGACAATTGCCCGGGTTTTTCGCGGTCTTAATGCGTTCTTCAAGGTTAGTAGGTTAGTCGTCAGCAAAGCCGAACAGCATGAGCAGATGCATAAACAAGTTGTAGATACTCAGGTACATGCTGACCGTTGCCAACACGTAATTGGTTTCGCCGCCAGAAAGGATCCGATGGGTGTCATACATAATGAGGCCTGAAAAGATCACAATGGCCATACTGCTGAGGGCAAGGTGCAGACCTGCAATCTGGAAGCCAAAGAGGCTGCCAACAAAACTAAACAGAAAGCCGCCAATCAAAATCCAGAGTCCAACAGAGAGGAAACCGCCCAAGAAGGAAAAATCCTTTTTGCTGATCAGCGTGTAGCCCGAAAGGGTCATAAAGATAGCGCCGGTTGTTGCCAAGGCATACACGATGAGCAGGCCGCCAGATTGAGACATTTGCAGGTAGGCATTTAACATCGGTCCAAGCGAGAATCCGAGGAGTCCCGTAAAGGCAAAAGCCCAGCCTAATGCGGACGGCTTGTTTGCGACCTTGCCTAGGCGCCATAAAGCAAAAAACCCGGCGAGCAAGCAGACAATGCCAGTCATGGGGGGGGGCGCAACCGCCATTGAAATACCGGCAGTGACTGCGCTAAAAATAACCGTCATCGACAACAGCATGTAGGTTTGCCGTAGGACTTTGTAACCAGTCTCGCTGTGGCCGCCGGCTTGAGTTTGGGTTCGGGTTTGTGTCGTAAAATCTGCGTCTGCCATGATGCCTCCATTAAAACGATCTGAACTAAACCAGTGCGGCTTGTAAAAGCTGCGTGGTAAGATTGTAAGGCCTTTCTGCGCTAATTCAAGACACAAGATTCAAAATCTCAGCTTGTCTGCCAAGTGCTTTGCCTCGTTGGTGCTAGCGCTGCGGGTTAAAGTTTGAAACCTAGGCCGCTCGCTGGTGCCTGTAAAGGGCGGAGTCACCGAGGCGGGTGTTAGAGCTGAGCAGCTGAGGCCATTTTAAGGTTTAGTCGTCTCTGAATCACGTTACCTTTTTCCGGTCAGTTAATAGGCCGCCGCTGACGGCCTGGAGTTGGGGTTTTAAAAGCCGCAGTTACCGCGATGGTGCTTGTGCGGCCATCACGACTTTGAGGCCTTCGAGGTACTGCGTCCAGTGCATCTCTTGCGTCTCTGCAAGGCTTGCCTTCATACGCTTATCAAATTTGGCATATTGCCGCTTGGTTGCGCGTTTGATACGTTTTGGGATGTCTGTCCCGCCTCGGCGAATTTCTTTTTGAATAATCCCTTGAAGGCCGCCTAAACAGTCCGTTAGCCCTTCTCGAAATTCTGTTTTCTGCTCAGGATTTAGATTCATTGCAACAAGATGAACCTGCAGTTCGGGCTTAAACCAAAGTGGTAAATCATTCGCCGTCATGGTCGATTCTGCTTGGCCTAGACTCGCAAAAAGTGCGAGGCCGAGCGCAATGAAGGTGTTGATTAAGATTCGGCTAATCGGTTGGTTGGCTGACTCGTGGGTCATAGTCTCTCTCCTAGATTGTCAAAAAAGGCAGGCCGGTATAAGAGCGGCTTCCAATAAAACACACGTTTCCAAGCCTCAGGGGCTACAAATTGGGCGTGTTTCCGATCGAAAATAAGCCGAGCGTGCACCGAAAATCCTAAGGGTTTTTGTGATGCGGGTCAAAGATTGAAAGCCAGTTTGGTTTTCGCATACCGAGTGTGTGGTGCTGGTCTAAAACAAGGTGATTAACGCGACAATGGCGCCGCTCATCAACGTGACCAGTGTGCCGCTTAAAATGGATAAAGGGGCAATGCTTAAAAATTCTGCTCGTCGCTCGGGTACTAAGACGGTGAGTCCGCCGATCAAAATACCAAGGCTGCCGATATTGGCAAACCCGCACAGAACATAAGTTAGAATCAGCCGCGTATTAGCAGATAGCGCGTCGGCCTCGCCTGCCATCTGTATGTAAGCGATTAGCTCGTTCAGTATTATTTTCGTGCCCATTATGCTGCCTGCCAGTTGGGCCTCCGTCCAAGGAATACCGATGAGCCAGGCGACGGGTGCAAACAAAAGCCCAGTTACGTACTCCAGTGACAGGGTTGTACCATCCACTGAAAATTGTCCGACAATGCCATTGGCTAGGGCAACAAGGCTACTTAGAACCAAAAGCATGGCGCCAATGTGCATGGCGAGGGTTAGGCCATCAGAGGTGCCGCGGGTGATTGCGTCCATGAAGGACGTATATTGTAGCGTTAGCTTGGGCTTTGCTGGGGCGGCCGCTGTTGTGGACTCCGGCATGAGAAGCCGAGCCAGGTAAATGGCCCCAATAATGTTGATTATCGATGCAGTGAAAAGGTGCCCGACCGGATTTTGCAAGACATCTTTTAAAACTGAGGCATACAAAACCATCATCGTGCCGGCAATGGTGGACATACCGCAGGTCATGACGGCAAAAAAATCACTACGCGACATATCTTTTAGGTAGGCACGAATAACCAATGGTGCCTCAACCATGCCTAAAAATAAGCTGGCGGCTGCGGCGGTTCCCAAAACGCCAGAGACATTCAACCCCCGCTTTAACAAGGCGCCAAAGAGCCTAACCAGCATCGGCAAAACGCCCCAGTACCAAAATATAGCGACCAGCACGCTGAACACTAATATTTGAGGCAGGACTCGGAATGAGAATATGTACAGCGAGGCGCCTGATTTTAGATCAAACGGGGCCTCCGCGCCGCCTAAGAAGCCAAACATAAAGCTGGTCCCCACCAAGGTGGCCTGCTCGATCGCGGTCACGATGACGTTAAACACCATCAATGATTCGGCAATCCAGGCGACCTTTAGGAAGAGGGTGGCTAGGGCAAACTGCAGGATAAGGCCGATGGCGATGAACCGCCATTGGATCATTGATCGATCTTTACACAGCAAAAACCCAATGCCGAGGATTGCGAGTATTCCAATAATTGCTTGCATAAAAACCTTTTAAGTACTTGTTATATATGTATTATTATAAATAGTCTTATCGCGACCCATGACTATTTTTTAGGTTAGCTCAGATAGGGACCGATGACGGTTAACTGCTGTTGGTCTGCATCGAGGCGCGCCATCGCGCCAACCGGCACCGTCGCTTGATCCTCGATATGACCGATCATGAGGCCTTGTAGCACAGGTATCGCCAAAGGCGCAACGCGATCCCGAAGGATCGCCTCGACGGATAGACTCGGTCCGGAGACACGGGCATTCGTAAATTTGCCAATCACGAGGCCGGCCAACTGGTCAAAGACGCCGGCCAGCCAAAGCGCGGTTAACATTCTATCGATTCGGTAAGGCGCTTCGTCGACATCTTCTAAAAATAAAATAGCGCCCTTGAAGTCTGGCGCGTAAGGGGTGCCCAAAAGGTGGGTTATGAGCGATAAATTACCGCCAATCAAACGCCCGGTTGCGCGGCCCGGCTTTAGGGTTTTAAGACGATTAAGCCTATCGGCGCGTCCAGGGGCTCGGGCGAAGGGGGGGGGTGCTGCGATGATCGGCTCGGTGGGGACCGTTTGTAACACTTGCTGAAAGGCGGCGAGCGTATAAGGGCTAAATTGCTGGGTCGCGATCGGGCCGTGGAACGTAATGAGCCCGGTTTGAGCGTTAATCGCAAGGTGCAGGGCGGTAATGTCGCTATAGCCCAGTAAAACCTTTGGATTGCGAGCAATCGCGTCATAGTCGATGAGGGGCAGGAGCTTTGAGGCACCGAAGCCACCGCGGGCACAAAAAATTGCGTCAACGTCGGGGTCTTTGAACATGGTGTTGAGATCACTGGCCCGCGCAGCATCCGTGCCGGCCAAGTAACCAAAGCGGTCGAACAGATGCGCCCCTGGTTTGACCTTGAAGCCTAGGGATCGAACGATGTCCATCGCAAATTCAATGTCTTGATCTTCGAAGCCGTTACTGGCGGGCGCAATGAGCCCGATCGTCATACCGGGCTGTAATCGGGTCGCCAATTTCAGTGGAGGCGCTTGGCGCGGCGGTCTGTCACCTTGAGTGAGATGCGATCCAACGTGCTGCGGTGACCCGACAGCATGCCCACTCAGACCCAACGCGTGGGGCGCAATAACGGCTGTGCCCAATCCAGCGGCCGCAACGGTTCGATGCAGGAAATCGCGTCGGTTCATTGAATGTCTCCTTGGAAGCGCCGGCTTGATCCACCACTGCTAAGACTATACCCAATATTCGGAGGTTGGCGGGAGAATATCGAGCGCACAACCGATTATCCCAAATACTGCTCGGTTCACCTTGAAGGTGACGATTTGTAGCGTATAGACCGTATAATCGAAAATCTCCTTTTGGTTAAAGCCCTATGCGACTCCTGTCCTTTTTAGCGCTCGCTATGATGCTCCTGACCGGATGCGGCGAAGCGTCAGACACCGGTGGATCCTCGGAAGCCACGGCTGACGTGAGCGCTGAGCGTGAAAGCCCCGCTGAAAAGGCCAAGGCGCGAGAAGCGGTTAAAACCGCATTCAAGAGCCGTCCGGTCCCCGTTAGTATTGACGTCGTGACCCTGGGCTCGATTGACGCAACCTATGCCACCACGGCAACCCTGTCTGCTGTGGAAGAAGCCCTGGTGGTGGCTCGAACCCAAGGCATTGTCGAGACGATCTTTGTGGAAGAAGGGATGAAGGTCAAAAAAGGCACGCCCCTCGCGCAACTCGATACGCGGCGCTTGGCGTTGGATATGGCCCGAACTGAAACGAATCTAGAGAGCTTAAAGCGGGCCTTAAATCGCGCCGATCAGCTCTATGACAGTAAGATGATCAGCCCCGACGCCTTCGATCAAGCCCGATTTAACTACGAGCGCGAAGCGGCAGCGCTCGCCTTACTGGCCCACGATCTCAGTGAGGCGACCATTCGGGCGCCGATCAATGGCGTCATCACGGTTCGCCACATTAAACTCGGCAATACGTTGCAACCGAATTCAGAAGCCTTTGAAATGAAGCGCGCAGACATTATTGAAGCGATTCTAAATGTGCCTGAACAAGAGCTCTTGAAGCTGAAGGCAGGGCAACCTGCCACCATTTCCGTGGATGCCCTGACGGGTCTGGTTGTTGATGGGGAGGTTCTGCGGATCGCACCCGAGGTGAATCCGGCGACCGGCACCTTTCGGGTGACGGTAAGCATGCTCAACCCCGAGGGTCAGTTGAAGCCCGGAATGTTTGCGCGAGTGGATATTTTATACGATCGATATTCAGATGCTCTTTTAGTCTCCCGTGAGGCGGTTATTACCCAGCGGAACGAAAAATCGGTATTTGTGCTGTCGGATGACATTGTGAACCGAAAAATCGTCGAAACGGGCTACGCTCAGGGCGAGCGCGTCGAAATTAAAAAGGGGTTAGCCGTGGGGGATCAGGTCGTTGTGCGTGGGCACAGTACGCTGAAAGATGGCGGCCTCGTTCGTGTTGTTCAGTAGGACCCAATTATGACGCTCGCGGGGCGCGCCATTGCGCGACCGGTGACAGTCTGCATGGTGACCATCGCGGCCATGCTGTTCGGGAGTATTTCTCTGGACCGGTTGGGGCTGACTTTGTTACCCGAGTTGACCTATCCCACTTTAACGATTCGAACGGAGTTCGATGGTGCCGCACCGGCGGAAGTCGAAGAACAGGTAACTCGTCGAATCGAGCAACGGGTCGGGGTTGTTAATGGGGTGCGCAAAATGCACTCGATCTCTGCAGCGGGCCAAAGTGATGTCATTTTAGAGTTTCGGTGGGGCGCCGATATGGACATGGCATCCATTGAGGTCCGGGAAAAATTAGATCTTGTTCGACTGCCGATTGAACTCGATAAGCCAGCCCTGTTAAGACTCAATCCGAACTTGGATCCGATTTATCGGTTTTCACTGACTTTAGAGGCTGCCGATGCCGCCTCGGTCGATGCATTGCAGTCACTCAGACGATATGCCGATGAGTTTTTGAAACGAAAGCTAGATGCCGTTCCTGGGGTTGCCGCAACGATCGTTGCGGGCGGCTTTGAGGACGAAGTGGCCGTCTTTGTCGATCAATCGAAGCTCGCTCAGTTGGACCTGACGGTTGCTGACCTGGGGCAGAAACTGCAGGCAACAAACGTCAATTTATCAGGTGGCACCCTCGAAGATGGTGCACAAGAATATTTGGTTCGGACGCTGAACCAGTTCGCGACGATTGAAGACATTCGTTCGACCATCATTTTTCAGCGCGGCGGCCAAATTATTCGGCTCTCGGATGTCGCAGAGGTCCAGGAAGGTCGAAAAGATCGGGACGCCATTATGCGTGTCAATGGATCGCAAGCCATCGAGGTGTCTTTGTATAAAGAGGGCGATGGGAATACCGTTGAGGTTGCGGCCAATATCCGAGCGGAGGTTGAGCGCTTATCGGAAAACTTGGGTGAGGGGATGGTGCTGACGCCCATCTATGATCAATCCGAATTCATTGAGTCGGCAATTTCTGAAGTGCAATTGGCCGCGTTCCAGGGCGCTGGTCTTGCGGTGCTGGTTTTGTTTTTGTTTCTGAAACAGATCCGAGTTACGTTGATTATAGCGGTGACGGTGCCAGCCTCGGTCATGATGACCTTCGCAATGATGCGTCTGTTTGATATCAGCCTCAATGTCATGAGTCTGGGTGGGATCGCCTTGGCGGTTGGCATGCTGATGGATAATGCCATTGTCGTGCTGGAGAATATTGCTCGGCGGCGGGAGCAGGGCGAGTCCCTGCGGCAAGCCTCAGAAACGGGCGGTGCGGAAGTCTCCGGCGCGGTGCTGGCCTCGACGATGACGACCATTGCGGTCTTTCTGCCACTGGCTTTTGTTGAAGGTATCGCGGGTCAGTTATTTAAAGACCAAGCTCTAACCGTGACGTTTGCATTGCTCGCGTCTCTGTTACTCGCTGTCACCTTGATCCCGATGCTGTCCGCACTCGGCACGCAACCCGAGGCTGCGGTAGCGCCGTCGACGCCGACTGAACCGGTGCAAAGACGGGTCGTTCAGCGGTTTTTTGCAGGATTTCTTCGAGGCGTTTATAGGGTCTTGGGTTTGGCTTTGTCGGCGCTACGCCTAATCATTCGCCCGGTAATGCTCGGCTTTGATCTGCTGTATGCGGCACTTGCGCAGGGCTATGCCCGATTGCTGGTGCGCGCCTTGCAATCACCAGCGACCACGATTTTAATCAGCTTAGCGTTGCTTGGCAGTAGTGGCCTGTTGCTGAACCGGTTGGCCCTTGAGTTAATTCCCAATATCTCCCAGGGGGAATTTCAGGTGAGCCTTGAATTGCCGCCGGGTACGCGCATAGAAAGTACTGACGCGTTGATCGAAAATGTTCAGCAGGGTCTGCAGGACACGGCAACCGTTGCACGGACCTATTCTGTTGCGGGTACGGGCGGGCGAATGGATGCGTCCGCTGTGAGTGGCGGCGAGAATTTAGGGAGCATCACGGTTGTTTTAGCGCCGGATGAGGTTGGTGGGGCAGAAGCGCGCACGATGCAACAAGTACGCGATGTCCTCGATGACGAGCCTGCGCTTAAATACAGCTTGGAGCGGCCACAATTTTTTACGTTTTCGACGCCCTTGGAAATTGAAGTGACTGGCACGGATCTGGATGGGATCCGGTCTGTGGCTGAAGTGCTCGTATCTTTAATGACGCTTTCTGGTAACTTCTCAGATATTGAATCAACCATTTTATCCGGCTACCCAGAGCTGCAGATTGAATTTGACCAAGATCGTATCGCCGCCCTTGGATTGACGGTGCCGCAGGTGGCCGCCCGAGTTGTCGATAAGGTCAAGGGCAATGTGCCGACCGAATTTACGTTTCAAGATAAAAAAATCGACATCCGCTTGCGGGTCAATGAAGGCGCAAGGGATTCCAAAGCAGATATTGAAAACCTGATTGTGAATCCTGAGTCGAGCGAGCAGGTGCGGCTAAAGACTGTGGCCAAAATCTTTGAGGCCGTGGGCCCTGCTGATATTCAGCGTTTGGGTCAGCAGCGCGTGGGCATTGTTCGGGCGAATCCTATTGGCGCCGATTTGGCGCAAGGCGCGGCGATTGTTGAGCGGCTATTGGATGACATTCCCCATCCCTTAGGAATCAAAAGCCATGTTGGGGGGCAGAGCGAAGAAATGGCTGCGTCGTTTAATTCTCTGGCATTTGCGTTATTGCTGGCGTTGATCTTGGTTTACTTGGTCATGGCCTCTTTGTTCGAGTCTTTGCTGCACCCGTTTGTGATTATGTTTACGATTCCATTGGCGGGCATTGGGGCGGTGCTGGCGCTTGTGCTCACCAATACGCCGGTGTCCGTTGTGGTCTTCATCGGTGCGATTCTGTTGGTGGGCATTGTTGTGAACAATGCGATTGTGTTGGTGGACCGAGTGAACCAGTTTCGACGGCAATCAGGCTATACCAAGCTTGATGCGCTGGTGGCAGGTACGAACGAGCGCCTTCGGCCCATTATGATGACAACACTTACAACCGTACTCGGTCTGCTACCCATGGCCTTGGGCTTTGGGGAAGCGGCTGAACTCAGAACCCCCATGGCGGTGACCGTCATAGGTGGTTTGATGATGTCGACGTTACTCACTTTGGTTGTGATTCCTGTGGTCTACCTTGTTTTGGATCGATCTGAATGAACTTAGCAACATTTGCTGTAAGCCGACCGGTAACGATCTCTATGTTCTTTTTGGGCTTGGCGATGATGGGGCTCTTCGCGGGTAGTCGATTGGCCTTAGAGGAGTTTCCAGAAATGGAGATTCCCTTTGTGGGTATCGGAATTCCCTATCCGAATGCGACGCCAGAAGAGGTTGAAGAAAACCTGGCCAAACCCGTGGAAGAAGCACTGTCGCTGATGAGCGGCGTCCAACAAATCAACACCAGTAGCTATCAAGGGTACCTCTGGGTGAGCGTTTTACTAGATTTCACGATGGACATTGCGGGCAAGGGCATCGAAGCCAAAGATCTGATCGAGAATACCCGCAGCCGATTGCCGGAATCAGTTCGATACATCGAATTACGGCAAGCCGACCCGAATGCCCAGCCGATGCTCAATGTCATGTTTACCGCGCCAAATCTAGACAAAGCCACCGCGTTCGAGCGTTTGGATCAAGAGGTCAAACAACGTATTGAGCGCATCCAAGGGGTGAACTCGGTAGACCTCTTTGGCGCGGATGAACGCTATGTCATGATTTCCCTCAATCCGTTCAAGCTCGAGAGCTTGGGCCTCGACATGTTCAGTGTTCGTAACCGCCTGCAAGCTGAGAATTTTTTCACCTCCGCGGGTGGTGTCGAAGTGGGTTTGACCGAATTTCGAGTGCGACCCGTCGGGCAGTTCGATCGTCTTGCGGATATCGAAAACCTCAGTTTCGGCTCCCTCGGGATTAAGCTACGAGATTTTGCAACGGTTGAATTCGTGCCTCAAGATCGCGCTGCTCGCCGGCGGGTCAATGGTGCCGACTCGTTGGGGATGTCGGTTTTTAAAAAACCGGAAGCCAATTTAGTGGCGGTGGCGCAGGCAGTCGAAGACGAGCTAGAGGCGGCATTTTCAGAACCGGGCTTGGCCGATATTATCGTGACGCCGGTGGACAGCGCGGCTCGAGGTGTGATTACGGCGCTATCGGACTTGCGAGATAGCGGTATTTTGGGCGGGTTTTTGTCCCTTGTAACGCTACTGCTGTTTATTCGGAGGTGGCGCAGCAGTTTAGTGATTGCCGCAACGGTGCCGTTGTCGCTGTGTGCCACCCTTGGGGTTATGTTCTTTATGGGCATGACCCTGAACATCCTGTCCCTAGTGGGGTTGATGCTGGCGGTCGGGCTGCTCGTTGATAATAGTGTGGTTGCGAGTGAAGCCATCGACTACCGGCGTCGAGCAGGGCTCACGCCAAAGCAGGCTTCTGTCGCTGGCGTAAAAGATATCAATATGGCGATCACGGCCGGCACCCTGACCACGGTCATTGTTTTTGTTCCCAGCTTCATGACGGACATTCAGCAGGTTGCGGTGATCCAACAGAACATTGCCATCCCGTTATGCGTGTCGCTGCTGGCCAGCTTACTCATTGCGCAAACGTTAGTGCCGACTGCCGCGGCGCGATTGATTGTTGAGGACGTGGCGCCAACGCCGATTATCGATCGAATCGCGAGGGTCTATACCCGTCTGATCAGCCTAACCTTGCGGCATCGCTTGATTGCATTTGTGCTCAGCTGCCTCGTGCTGCTAAGCAGCATTTGGGCTTACCAGCAGCTCGATGTGAACATGAATCCGGATTCTGAGTCCCCAAGACTCGACCTTCGATTTTATATGCGGGGTTCTGTCGATATCGACGGGATCGAAAGTTTTGTTGATGAGCTCGAAGACTACTTGATCGTCAATAAGGAGCGGTTCTACATTAAAGATATGTTCAGCCGGTACGACGTGGATCGAGGCAACATCAGTCTTGTTTTATATGAAGATGCTCCCCTGTCACCGGAAGGGATCGAGCGCATGATCGAAGCCAATCTGCCGGAACTGCCCGATGTTCGGGTGCGCTTTGGGGGTCGGCATCGCGGATTCGGTGGCGGGAATAATGGTCTGTCGTTACGGTTGATCGGGCCCTCGACCGATGTCTTGATTGAAGAATCTGACCGACTGATCGAGGTCATGGAGACGGTTGATGGGCTGACCAATATTAGATCCAACTCAGAATCCCGTCGGCAGGAAGTGGTCATTCGAATGAAGCCGGAGGCGGCTGGCTTATATAACATTACCGCCCGCCAAATCGCCCAATCTGTTTCAACCGCCTTCGGCATTCAGTTGTCGCGCGGTCTACAGCAGCCCAACCGAGAATACGAAATCTGGATGGGGCTAAAAGATGGTCGAGACGCAACGCTGACGGATCTTAGAAACCTCCCGCTCCTCGCGCCGGGCGGCGATAGAGTGGCCTTAACGACGGTTGCTGATTTAGAGATCAGAAGTTCCTTGCGGTCGATCAGACGAGAAAATCGTGAAACCGAAGTGCAAGTTCAGTTTGATTTGAGTGAGGGTACAACCCCAGACCAGGCCAGCGCCTTGGTCGAAGCCTTGATGGAAGACTATCAATTGCCGCCAGGTTACCGCAGCGAGCAAGGGCCCGGGTTTTCAATTGATATTGAAATGGCGCAGGAAATGCTGATTAATATTCTGTTTGCGATTCTCTTGATCTACATGTTGATGGCGGCTTTGTTTGAGTCGGTTTTGTTCCCAATTGCGATATTGGTTTCAATCGGTTTTAGTGTGGTGGGTGTCTTTTGGTTTTTGTTGTTGACTGGGACGACGTTTACGGCGATGGCGAGCACCGGTATGTTGCTCTTGGCGGGTATTGTGGTGAACAATGGCATCGTGTTGCTGAGCCGCATCATCCAGTTGCGGGATGCGGGTATGCCGCGCCTTGAGGCGATATTGGAGAGTGGTCGGCATCGGTTAAGGCCCATTTTGATGACGGTTTGCACAACCGTTGCAGGGTTATTGCCACTCGCGTTGGGGGATGTTCGGGTCGGTGGACTCGGGCCCAGTTATTTTCCGATGGCCAGAACGATTATTGGTGGTTTGGTCTTCTCAACCCTGATTACCCTCGTCCTGCTGCCGCTCATGTACGTGCTGCTCGATGATTTGAAGCAGTTTTCGCATCGCGTGTTAGCCGCCATTAAGCGGGGGCTGCAGCAAGTTTAAGAGGGTCTTGAAGGCAATCCATGCTCAAAGCACTGGCTATTTCAAATTATCGATCGATCCGCGCACTGGTGCTGCCTTTGGGGTCGCTTAATCTGGTGACGGGCGCCAACGGATCTGGCAAATCAAATCTCTACAAAGCACTTCGGCTATTGTCTGATACGGCGCTCGGCTCTGCTGCCGGCAGTATCGCTGGTGAAGGCAGTTTGGCGTCGGTGCTTTGGGCTGGCCCTGAGCAGTTTAGTCGCGGCATGATTCAAGGCGATGAGCCGGTTCAAGGTGGCCCTCGCAAAAATCGGGTGAATTTGAGGCTGGGCATCGCCGGGGAGGACAGCAGCTACGCGATTGACTTTGGTCTGCCCGCGCCCGTTGCGCGGACCCTTTTCGACGGCGATCCAGAAATTAAACGCGAGGTGATCTGGATTGGCGAAACCTATCATCATTCTCGGTTAATGATTGACCGAACGGGCCCCGTTGTTAAAGCAAGAGATGACTCGGGCGCCTGGCAGGTGCTGAACCGACATCTGCCAGTCTTTGACAGTATGCTTGCAAGATCCTCTGATCCGATCCTTGCACCCGAGGCGTTCGCGCTGCGAGAGCACATTCGGTCGTGGCGATTTTACGATCAGTTTCGAACTGACCGAGATGCGCCCAGTCGACGGGCGCAAATTGGCACTCGCACACTGGTACTTCATCATGATGGTCGGGATCTGCCAGCGGCATGGCAGACTATTTTGGAAATCGGTGACGGGAATGGGCTAGGGCGGGTCTTGGCAGATGCCTTCCCTGGGGCGGAGGTGTTTATAGAGCGGAACAATGGCCGTTTTGCCCTCAAATTCCATCAACGTGGTCTTCTGCGTCCATTAGATCAGTGGGAGTTATCGGATGGCACGCTGCGCTACTTGTGTCTGGCTGCGGCGCTGCTGACACCGCGTCCACCAACACTGATGATTTTGAACGAGCCCGAAACCAGTTTGCACCCAGAACTCTTACCAGCGCTGGCGCGTCTGATGCTGCGGGCGGCGGAGACCACTCAGTTATGGGTGACGTCTCATTCTGATGTGCTCATTAGTCTGTTGCAGGAAGACCCGGTGTGTAACCATTTGCGCTTGACCAAACGCCTCGGCGAGACCCAACTGTTGGACATTTCCCCTGCGGACATTCCGGCTTGGCGATGGCCCAACCGGTAATGCTCTACCGTTAAAGCGCCGTCCCTGACGCTCAGGCTCGCATTCCTGTCCTGGCCGAAAAGCACCGACTTGTCAGGTACGTATAATTAGGTTTTGATGTGTCTGGGCAGGCCAGTGCGAGGGCCTCGAGCCCAGCTGCGAGAATGCGCGAGTCGATCAGGCTCAGATAAATCAAGCCAATGGTTATAAAAACGACTAGGAGCAAGACCACATGAAAATTGGGAAATGGGGGCTGTTGTCCATGCTTTTCGTGATTGGGCCGGTGTCAGCCGAGCGCTGGGAGGCAGACATTCAAAGTCTTACTGAAGCGCACACATCAGACGTTGTGGCGCTGAGGCGCTGGTTTCATGCTAACCCAGAGCTTGGGAATCGAGAGTTCAATACGGCTGGCCGAATTGCTGAAGAGCTTCGAGCGCTCGGCTTTGATGAGGTGCGCGAAGGCATCGCGCACACGGGCGTCATCGGGATATTAAGGGGCGGTCAGCCTGGCCCGGTTGTCGCGCTTCGTGCGGATATGGACGCTTTGCCGGTTAAAGAAAAAACGGGTTTGCCCTTTGCTTCAACGGTTACGACCCTTTGGGAGGGCGTTGAGACCGGTGTCATGCATGCCTGTGGCCATGATGCACATATGGCCATCTTGCTGGGTGTTGCACGGGTCTTGTCGGATCTGCGCGCTGATATTCCGGGTACCGTGATGTTTATCTTTCAACCAGCAGAAGAGGGGCCGCCGGGTGACGAAGAAGGTGGGGCTGAATTGATGTTAAAAGAAGGGATCTTTGCTGGCCCTGACCGACCGGGTGCGGTTTTTGGACTGCATGTCTTTCCAGGACCGACCGGTTCAATTATGTATCGACCGAATGGCTTTATGGCGGCGTCAGATTATTTGGAAATTAACGTTGCCGGTGTACAGACCCATGGTTCGATGCCTTGGCATGGGGTTGATCCGATCGCAAGTGCGGCTCAGGTGATTAACAGCCTACAAACCGTTGTGAGTCGCCAGATGGATATCAGTAAAGCACCTGCTGTTGTTACCATTGGCACCATCGCCGGGGGTAACCGTGGCAACATTATCTCAGATGGAGTCCGCATGACCGGGACCATCCGTACGCTTGATCCAGACATGCAAGTTGAGATTCACGAGCGCATTCGGAATACCGCAACCGCTGCCGCGGCGACGATGGGTGCGACCGCCAATGTCCTGATTGATGTGGGCTATCCCGTGACGGTAAACGATCCAAAACTCACCCAAGAGATGGCGGGGGTGTTGGATTGGGCTGCTAACGGTGTCGCTAGCGTAGTGCCGCCCATTATGGGGGCCGAAGATTTCTCCTATTTGGCGATGGAGGTTCCGGGATTGTATTTTGCGCTTGGGGTGTTTCCCGAAGCGGGAGATGATCGGGTTGTTGGTGTGAATCATTCGCCATATTTCTATGTAAATGATCGAGCCTTACCTGTCGGCATCCGAGCCTTGTCTGGCTTGGCTTTAAACTGGCTGTCCGCGCGCGCGCCAGAATGACGGCGTGGGGTGCATTATGCATCGCGGCGATGCTTAGGGGTTCTAGCAGGGAGGATTATTAGATGCCATTGAGTGTGTCGGATCATCTTGATTTAGGCCTCGATCTCATGGGGCCCGCGAGCTGTAACGGCCGAAGCAATGGCGACGTCCGAAACGCGTTAGGCCATCCATTAGATCAGCAGTATGTGCCTTGCCTAGAAAGCGGCGGTGATGCGGCGTCTGGCTCGGTTATATCCGTTGACGACTTCGCATCCGATCGGTACCCCGGTACCAGCCGAAAACTATGGCTGTATGCCCCGCGCATTCGGGTCGTGGACGCGCCCAATCGCGTAATCATTTTTAATGATGGCGGCGCTTACCTGGCGCGAGAAGGCGCAGCCCGTGCGACGAGAGTGTTGGATACGCTGCATCAAACCTCTGAATTGACCAACACCTTTGGGGTCTTTATCCAGGCAGGTCAAGGGCAAGAGATGCCGCCGGCCTCACCCTTAGCCTCTTATGGGGTAGCTGAGGCGCAACGCAGCTGGGAGTATGATCGGTTAACGGACGACTACAGCTTCTTCCTTACCGACGAGGTGATGCCGTTTGCGGCAGATCAGTTGGATGTGACTTGGTCGACGGCGCCGGATGACATTATTTTATGCGGAATTAGTAGTGGGGGTATCGCTGCTTTTACCGCGGCTTGGCATCAGCCGCAGCGGTTTCAAAATGTGTTGTCCCATTGTGGTTCCTTTACCAATATCTGGGGCGGTCACAATTTCCCCTACCTGGTTCGCACGACGCCTAGAAAGCCCTTAAAGGTGTTCCTCCAAAGCGGCACGAACGATGCTGAAACTTTATTTGGTGATTGGGCGACAGCCAATCAGTCGATGTTTAAGGCGCTGGTCTATGCCGGATATGATGTGCGATTCGAATTTGGGGAAGGCGGGCATACACTGCGGCACGGCGGCGCATTACTGGCTGATAGTTTGCGCTGGTTCTGGCCGGTTTAGATTACTGTGACTCTGGGCTAAGGCAGCTAATTACAGTCGATACCGTCACCAAAGGAACATCCAGACCAGGCAGGTCTAGTTCTAAAAGCTTAAAACCAGCGCCTCTTATTCGAATTCAGCAACAGAGGTGCAACCGGGCTAGGGCCGTAAACAGCGCAAACCCGATACAAAGAGATGGTTACCACGTCTCTTGCCAAGGACGCAGAACGATTTCATAAGCCCAGGTGGACTTGTGTTGTCGGTGCAACTGTAGGTAAACCTCGGCAATTCGGTCAGGGTGCGCCATGTTGTCATTCTTTGTTTCGCCTCCGAGCCAGTGCGCCCTAGAGCCATCGGGTTGTTCCCAGCCAATCGCTGCATCAATTGGTACGTGGGCAACATGAATACCTTGTGGCATTAACTCTCTCGCCATGCTCTGGGCAAGGCCAGATTTACCCTGGGACGCGGCAGCAAAGGCGCCACTGAGCGGGTAACCTTTCATTGCCGCACTCGCATTGGTAAAAAGGATTGTGCCCTTGTGACCATCCCGCCCATCCTGAGCGAGCATCTCACGAGCAGCACGTTGGCCAATCAGGAACGCACTATAGGTCGAGTTCTTCAATGTTTCGAGGAAAGGGCCGGGTTCCACTTCGGTGATCGACTTTCGGAACACGTCCTTTGGACGACCATCAATGTTGTGTACAACCAACGTCGGTGCCCCAAGCAAGTCGGTGACATTGTCATACAGGGCTGCCACCGACTCAGGGTCTGATGCATCGCAGGCAATGCGGGTAATGCCGTAGTCTTTCGCCAGGGATTTGAGAACATCCTTATCTATATTTCGTGCCGCAACCGCAACCTTCATACCCTCGGATGCGAAAAGGCGTGCGCAACTGGCACTGATACCAGGTCCGCCGCCAACAATTAAAGCTACTTCTTCAGCCATCAAAGTCTCCGTGATGTAGCGGTTAAGCCGCCTGCAACAATATAGTACTCGGCTGGTGACTCGTAGGGCCAGCGCAAGGGGCATCCCAGATAGCCGGTTCCTCTGGTGGGTTTGACCGCGTCTGACAGAATTGCAGCGTCGACTGCTGCTTTGAAAATAACGCGTACGAAAATGGATGTTTACAAAATTATTCAGCCATCAATGGTGGAATGTCTGCTTTGAGTTCAAACATGGCAGTCCCCTTTGCGATCTCGGAAGATTGGTGTCGATGCAAAACTGAGCCTTCTGGATGAAGGCCAAAATAATTAGGATTCTCTGCCGTTGGTGCAAGCTCTGTTGCCATATCATTTTCGTTTTATAGTCACGCTAAAAATATCAGAGAGTCAGATTGATAAGGGTTAGCTCAGCTGGTAAGAGCCTGAATTATGGAGTTTTGTTGGACCTGAGTAGGTTCAAAGCCGTTTTCTAGAAGCCGATAACACAAGGCCAGGCGCGGCGGACAAAATAGGATGGCTCTCCAAGTGTTCCAAACCGTCTTTTATGTCGAATAGCTTGCTCACAGGCTTGGGTCTTCAGTCGCCAGAAGCGATCGTAGTGGAAGACGATCGTTGGCGGTATTCGGTCTCTCAACGCGGAAACGCCAAAGGCATTGAGTTGCCAGCAGTAGCAATTGCGCCACCGACTCAAATGGGTCTAGATCGAGCCGCTCCCGGCCAGCCGCGTTGATTATTTTTCTGAAGCAATCCCTCAAGATTTAGAGGGTCGAAACCTTAGATGAAGGATGATTCAACTATGGCGTTCAAAGTCAGTCCGGGGTCGGGCTCTCGATGGACGGTTACTTGAAATTTTGTGTAGGATACTTCAGTAATCACAACATTTGGGAACGATAGTGAGCGACTTCTCTGAAAAAAACATCGTTGTGACGGGCGCAGCGTCTGGCGTCGGTGCGGCGGTTGTTCGCCGCACGTCTGAACTGGGTGCGCAGGTCGCTGGTTTGGACATCAACAAGGCGACAGGCGAATCGGTTGTCAACGCGCAGGGGGGGCAGTTCATTCACTGTGACGTGAGCGATGTTGCGAGCTGGCATGAAACTGCTACAACGCTGAATGACCGCTTCGGGTCAATCGATCACTTGCATCTCAATGCGGGCATTCAGATCGCACCGCCCGAAGCACCACTCGGGGATTATCAATTTAGCGCAATGAATCTAGCGCGTTATAAAAAAATGACTGGGGTCAATATCGATGGGGTGGTTTATGGGCTGTATTACCTTCTGCCATTGATGCGTGCAGGGGGGAGCATTGTGGTCACGGGATCCCTTGCGGGCATTACGCCCTACGATATCGATCCCCTGTACGCCATGACGAAACATGCGGTGACGGGGTTGGTGCGAAGCCTAAAGGTGGAGCTCGGCGCAAGGCAACTTCGAATCAATGCCTTGTGTCCCGGGGGGATCGATACCGGCATTATTCCACAGGATCAGCGCACCCCAGATGCTGTCTTTATGACACCTGAAAGTGTGGCACACGAAGTGATGATGCTGTTCATGACACCAGAAAGTGGTGCGACTTGGGCCAAGGTAAGCGAGGGCAAGCCCGCGTGGATTGTTCCCGGCCCAGGCCAGAAAAAACGATCTCATTAAAAAGCGCTTGTAGGACAATTTTCAGCACAAGCCGACGTGTCCATGCCCTGTCAGAAGGCAACCCGCCGCCCTGGCCAGGCGCCTGCCCGAACTGGACCTGTGTCTTAGCAATTCTCGAACTTTGAGTTGCAACGGCCATTGAGGATGCCTCGATGAACTCGTGGGCCCGCTTGCAGGATCTTACTTTAATCGACTGCGCGCATACGGGCGGTCCGCTGCGCCCCGGCAAGAAGTCCGTTAGGCGCGCTGCAATTAAGATTGAAAAGTCTGGCAAGACAGTCGATATTCTTTGGCGTAACAATAAAAAAATCGAGGTCTATCCACATGGACATTAATGAGACGTTGGCAGTGGTCACGGGTGCAGGCTCAGGTATTGGTCGAGCGTTGGCCTGCCGGCTTGTGGCAGCCGGTGCAAGATTTGTGGTTTGTACGGATATTGACGCAGACGCCGCCCGAGAAACGGCAAACCTGATTGGGTCGAAAGCCTCTGCCGAGATTTTAGATGTTGCCGATCAGGCAGCGATTGAAGATCTTGTTAAGCGCGTTGAATCGGCGCATGGCGGGATCGATATATTTGTTTCGAATGCGGGTTATGCGCGCGGTGGCGGTTTAAAGCTAGATACAGATCAGTGGCGAGATATGATGGAGGTGCATCTTTGGGCGCACTTGAACGCGGCGCGCGCGGTGATTCCCGGAATGATAGAGCGGGGGGGTGGTTACCTGCTCAATACGGCGTCGGCCGCCGGTCTTTTAACCCAGTTGGATTCGGGGCCTTATGCGGTCTCCAAGCATGCCGCTGTTGCGCTGGCTGAGTGGCTTGCTATCAACTATTCGGATCGAGGTATCGGCGTCTCCGTGTTGTGTCCGCAGGCTGTGCGAACCAATATCCTGGGCAGGCCTTCCGGTCACCGCAGCACCCAGTCAAACTCAAATCAGGCGGCCCAAGACGGCATTCTGGCGCCTGAAACCGTCGCGGATGATTGCATTCAGGCAATTATCGCTGAGCAATTCTTGGTGCTGCCTCACAAGGTTGTTGCAAAATATTTCGCCAACAAAGCCAATGACTACGAGCGCTGGTTAAGCGGAATGCGCCGCTTTCGAGACCGCTTGCGACAAAAACGTAATCAATCATAACCCCGCTCGTTTGACATGCCCCGGCAGTTGGTGTTTCTTGATTACTCTACTTCCAATTGATGACCTGCAATGCCTAGACCAAAACAACCGCAGCAATACTATGATGACATTAAAGCTAAGTTCCGGGATGCGCGAAATCTCCGCTTGGGCTACCGTCCTCCGGGTACAGATCAATTCACATCTGAGTTTAGTGGCGATTTAGGGAAGTATGCGGTTGACCCCTATGCCGCAGAGGTCCCGGACCGGTCGCCGATTACCGATGAAGTAGAAGTGTTGTTTATTGGCGGGGGGTTTTCGGCGCTGTTGACCTCTGCGCGATTGCGGGAACGTGGAATAGAGCGGGTTCGTATTGTGGAGCGAGGGTCAGATGTTGGGGGCACTTGGTACTGGAATCGATATCCCGGTGCAGCGTGTGATGTCGTGAGCTATGATTATTTGCCGCTTCTGGATGAACTCGACTACGTACCGGTCAATCATTATTCACGGGGCCCGGAAATTTTCGGTCACTGTCAGGCGATCGCCCATAAATATAAGCTCTATGACCTTGCCGTTTTCAACACCACCGTTACGGAGACGCGCTGGGACGAGACTGACCAGCTTTGGCACGTAACGACAGATCGTGGTGATGTGATGCGCGCACAATTCGTTATTTGCGCGAATGGCACGCTGGCGAAACCGAAACTATCGGCCATTTCGGGAATGACGACTTTTAGCGGCCACTCTTTCCATACCTCTCGATGGGACTACCAATACACAGGACAAAACCTTGAACACTTGAAAGACAAGGTTGTTGGGATAATTGGGACCGGCGCGAGTGCGGTGCAGATTGTGCCCGAGCTGGCGAAGACCGCGAAGGCGGTTTATGTGTTTCAGCGGACGCCCTCATCGATTGATGTCCGGGATGACTGGCCAACGGATCCGAATTGGGCGCGTAAACTTGAGCCAGGATGGCAAAATAAAAGACGATCAAAAGTGCTCGCCGCTGTTGAAAATACGCTTGAGAAACGAGCGAGCAAAGGCACGACGTCGCCTGAAGAAAAATTGACAAAGCAGGAAAATGCGAACATCGATTACATGATGCGCATCCACAGACGGATCGATGAAATCGTTGATGATCAAACAACCGCTGATGCGCTAAAACCCTGGTATATGTTTATGTGCAAGCGACCCTGCTTCCATAACGAGTACTTGCCCGCGTTTAATTTACCAAACGTTCATTTGGTTGATACCAAAGGTCAAGGTGTTACAGAAATCAGCCCTCAAGGGCCGGTCTTCGAAGGACAGGAGTACGAATTGGATCTTCTGATTTACGCAACCGGTTTTGAGGTTCAGCAGACCGGTATCTATAATGATATCAAGGGCGAGGGCGGCCTAAATTTGCAGGATAAATATAAAGATGGCATCCGCACGCTGCTCGGGATTCATACCGCCGGCTTTCCCAATTTGTTTATCATGGGAGGGTATCAGGCATCGTTCCAATTCAACCTCACCGATATGCTTCAGACTCAGGGCGACCATATTGCTGAATGCATCGACCATGTGCGCCGCAATGGGCATCACACGCTGGATGTAACAGACGCGGCTGAAGCGTGGTGGGTTGAGCAAGTCATTGAACACCGCGGTAAGACTAACCGGTCGGAAGAATGCACGCCCGGTTACTACAACTTTGAAGGCAATGAACAGCGCCGGCAGGATGGTAACTATAACGGAGGGTTCCGGCAGTATTTCGAATGCCAAGGTCAGGTGAGAGAAAAAATGGCAGAGAATTTCCATCTTGCCTCGAAGAAGCCTTCACCGTCATTAGACAAGGAGTAGGAAATGCCGTATCCGTTATCCGGGATTAAAGTCCTTGACCTATCGCGCGTTCTAGCTGGGCCTTTTGCGGGAAGGATGCTCAGCGACTTAGGAGCGGATGTCGTTAAACTTGAACCGCCTGAAGGCGACGTGACCCGGCACTGGGGCGTTAAGCGAGGTGATATCTCTGGTTATTATCACCAGCAGAACGCTGGGAAACGGAATATTGCGGTTGATCTAAGACATCCAAAAGGGGTGCTAGTTGTGAAGTCGCTTGTAAAGCAGGCGGACGTGCTCATCGAGAACTTTCGGCCGGATGTCATGGCGCGGTTAGGGATTGATTACGAGACACTGGCTGAAATCAATCCACGCCTTATTATGCTGTCTATCTCTGGTTTCGGTGCAAACAACCCGGATAGTCGCCGCGCGGCTTACGCGCCGATTATTCACGCGGAGACTGGTTTGATTGCTCGGCAGGCTGCGCTGACTGGTGCGTTTCCCACGGAGTTACCGCTTTCTGTCGCAGACACGAATGCGGCCCTGCATGGTCTTGTCGGGTTGCTTGCTGCGTTGTATGCGCGAGCGCAATCGGGTCGGGGTGATCATGTTGAGATCTCGATGGTTGATGCAACGATTGTGACCAATGACGGACTGCATTATGCGTTGGAGGGACAATCGATGGGGGTTACCAATGAAGTGCATGAAACGGCCGCTGGTTTGCTGATGCTGGCGGGTGAGTTCAAATATATCTGGAAGTTACTCAGTTCGGTTTATCACGTGAGTGATGGCCTGGACCCAGCGCAAGACGTTGGATTGGCTGACAAAATTGCAGCGCGACGGGCAGCCTCTAAAGCCTTCTTCACGAAGACCTGTGGCGATCGCGACGCAGTGATTCTGGCTTTGGATAAAATGAATATTGCTTGGGGCGATGTGAGGCCAGCAGAAGAAGTCCGAGAGCTTGCATCTGTTAAAGCGCGTGCGTCGATTCAGGAGGTAGATGACCGAGCAGGGGGCACGAGACCGATCCCGGCATCACCTTATAACTTTCGGCATCTAGCGTCAGCGGTCCGAGCTGGTGCGCCGCATTTAGGCGAACACAATGAGGCTGTATTGAAGCAATGGTTGGATTGGTCTGATGCGGAGATTAAGGATGTTGAGGCAGCCTTACTAACCAAACCCCTTCACGGAATCGAGGAGTAAACGATGCACGAATTTTCAGGACGAACCGCTGTCATTACGGGCGGCGCGAGTGGTATCGGCCTTGGCATGGCGCGGTCTTTTGCTGCACGCGGCATGCATCTCGTACTGGCGGACCTGGATGAAACACTCTTGACAGCCGCTGAGAAGGAGCTTTCGAAGGCGGGGGCCTCGGTTCTGTGCCAGGTCTGTGATGTGTCGAAACTCGAAGACGTCGAGCGCTTGGCGGAAGTGACCCTGGATCGTTTCGGTGGGGTTCATGTGGTTTGTAGTAATGCTGGGGTCGGCCTGCCAACCTCTGCACGTAACCTCAAGCTGACCGACTGGGAATGGATCATTAATGTTGATCTTTGGGGGCCAATTTACGCCGTGAAGACCTTTTTACCGCTGATAGAAGAACAGGGATTTGGCCATATCAATGCCACGTCCTCGATGGCGGGTTTGGTCTCATCGCAAATGATGGGCGCCTATAATGTCGCTAAGCACGGCGTGGTGGCGTTGATGGCGGCAGTGGAGCGCGAGCTGCGGGCTAAGAAAAGCAATGTCCGGGCGTCCGTGTTGTGCCCAGGACCGATCAACACCAATATTAGTCGCCACTCCGTCGATTTTCGGCCGGGCCGCGGAAAGCCAAAAGGGGATTCTGAAAAAGCAGGTAAGTTGGCGGGCAACATCCAGTCGGCACTGGAGAATGGGATGCACCCGGACGAGGTGGGTGAGCTGGTCGCGAAAGCCATCGAGCAAGAAAAGTTTTGGATCCTGACGCACCCGCACTGGGCTAAGACCGTGCAAAAACAGTTGGATGCCATGGTAAACGATCAGACGCTAATTCGAGCATAAATCTGTTCTGGACCGTCGCGGGTGACCTAAACAAATCTTAATGGCTCGACCCGGCAGCTCGGGGCAGATCGAGATGCCGCATAGCCTGCCTGATACGGTTGAGGCGGGCCCTCGATGTCCATACAGTCGGAAAATCGGGCTTCTCGCAAATTGATGTGACTGTGCAGGGATGGTTTTACGTCACAGTCTTGATTGGGAATGACATTGGCTGAAGGACCGCCGGAACCGTTTTTAACCGATGGCGGCGACCCGAATTATTGTTTTTATTGCGATTGCGGTTGGTGGGTAGCCTGCTCTCAGGAGTGATCCTTTGCAGGAATATCTGATAGTCTATGGCTTGACGATAATGCCATAGGCCCAAAAGAGGCACTACAGCGGACTAGAATGACTGCGAGGAACATGGTTTCTAGAATTATTTTTCTCATAGCATTTTTAATGCTGGTACCAGATGCCTTATCTGCCAGCCGTGGTATTTCTGTGCAGTTGCGAGCATCAGAATCGAAAAACGCTGAGTTAGTTGGTGAAATCCGCATGTATAGCGAAAGTTATGCCCTGGTTGTCGGTATCGACGAATACACGCAAGGATGGCCCAAACTCAGTAATGCGGTTAAGGATGCCGAACTCATTGCCGAAGCGCTAGAGGAAAAGGGTTTCGAAGTTGATCTGCACACAAACCTCGATTCCGCTGAATTGATGCAGGTTTTTAAGCGCTTTTTTATTCTGAAGGGCGAGCGACCCGACACGAGGCTGTTTGTTTGGTTTGCAGGGCACGGTGCAACGGTTGATGGTGAGGGTTATCTGGTCCCAGCGGATGCGCCCGGCCTATCACAAAGCGCTGATTTCAAGTTTTCTTCGCTGGCGCTTCGCGACTTTGGCACCTATATGCGTCAGTCAGGTTCCAAACACGTGTATGCTGTTTTCGACTCCTGTTTTGCCGGTACGGTCTTCTCTTCTCAGCGTGCTATGCCACCAGCGGCGATTACCCGAGCGACGACGTTACCGGTGCGCCAGTTCCTGACCTCCGGTGATGCGGATCAGACAGTTTCCGATGATGGCCAGTTCCGAGATTTGTTTATACGGGCAATACGTGGAGAGGAGCGCTCTGATGCCAATGCTGATGGTTATCTCACGGCGTCAGAACTTGGAATGTATTTGGGAGATCGGGTGACGAATCTCACTGAATCGGCCCAGACGCCTCGTTATGGTAAATTGCGAGATCGAGATTTTGATCGTGGCGATTTTGTGTTTGCCTTACCAACGGCGCCCCTGATGGGTTCAGATGAAAGCTCTCGGGGCAACGAAATTGTGTTCTGGAATTCGATTAAAGACACGGGCAGCCGCAGTGAATATTCAGCATATCTCAGCCAGTTCCCAAATGGCCAGTTTGCCCCGCAGGCCTCGCTAAGACTGCGCCAGGCGCAGCAATCGGCTAACTTAAATCTACCCAGAGAACAGTTCCTCCAAGCGGGATCTTTCGATTTTAAGCCGATCAATCGTGACCTGGTTACGATTGAGCAAACGACTGTTCGAGCGGTTCCTAATATGGCGTCAGATATTGTTGGTCAGTTGGCGGCGGGTACCAATGTCTGGGGCTTAGGTGAATATAAAAGTTTAAGCGGTGACTGGTTTGACATATCGCATGCAGGCGTTCGGCTTGGATTTGTCTCAGTTGACCAGCTGCAATCTACAGAACAAACCGATCGTTTTATTGTCATTGATAGCAGCGAGGATCTGTCTGATTCATCCAGGCTGGATGATCAGTTGTCGCAAATGATGTATCGACTTTTAGACGCGCCAGCTGAGATGGATTCAGCGTTATTAGAGGAGAACGACTCCGGCAGTGGAGAATCTGGGATGACACCATTGGCTAGTGATGCGTTGGTGCAAGAACCCGTAGCGGTAGTCGACGCTGAAAAAACAGCGGCTGCTGACGCGTTCACGGATCGGTCTGCCGCCTTGGAAATTGTTCAGGAGTCGACTGGAATCGTGGCAACGGTCGATATTGCTGATGCGGATGCTTCAATCGAGCGCTCGCAAGCGCTCGAATTAAACGCGCAAAGAAAAACCCTGGATGTGACGGCAGAAGCCAACCTGCAGGCCAAGGCATCGGGGCACAACAATGTTGGGTTGTCCGCAACAGTCCAGTCTGAAATTTCAGTATCAGAGCAGCCCTCAGATTCGGTAGACCCGTCTCTATCCGAGAAGAACGAAGTTGTGGCTGCAGATCAACCAGAAGATAAAGAGGCGTCTGGCCAGCAAGAAACTGAATCGTCAGGAGTGCTCACCGTCGCTGCCAAAGATGCAGGACTTGATGGAGCGGTGCAGGTAGAAAAGGATGTAAACGTCGATAAGGATACGACGGTCCGCGCCGAGGAACGCCTGGGGGATTATGCGAGGCGATATATTAAGGCTGCGTCGAAGGGAGATATACAAGCCAAGTTTTACCTTGGGTACATGTACGAAAATGGGGAGCATGTTGTAAAAGATCTGTTTTCGGCTAAGAAATGGTACCGGGATGCTGCTGAGATGGCGCATGTTAAAGCCATGATTAGACTCGCGTCTCTGCTGGGTGAAGATCCAGAAGCGACGGAATGGTTTCGAAAGGCTGCTGAAAAAGGTGATCCTGATGCTCAAGCCATGATCGCTTTTCGGTATGAGAGCGGCACTGGCACGGAGATCAACCTTGACGAGGCGGTGGTCTGGTATACGAAAGCGGCTGAGCAGGACCAAATTGTTTCACAGGTCAACCTCGGACGGTTATACCATTTGGGTATTGGGGTTGAAACAAACGTTGACCAGGCTATCTTCTGGTATGAAAAGGCGGCCGAGCAGGGAAATGAAGCCGCGCGTAACCGTCTGGAGCAGTTGCGACCCAATCCTAATTAAAGGCTAATCCAGTCTTTTAATTTTGGCAGTGGCGGCTTGCACGCCGAGTAGTTTTGCCTGGCGATAAAACTCTAAGGCGGTTGCTTTGTCTTTTTGAGTACCTCTGCCTTTTTCATACATTTCTGCTACGTGGAAGTAAGCATCAGGATAATTACGATCGATGGCCCCCATTAATAGCGTCATTGCCTTGTCATAGTCTCGGCGTACAGAGGAACCGCTCATATACCGTTTGGCTAGGATGACTTGTGCTGGGGGGTAATTAAGCGCTGCGGCCTTGGCTTGCCATTCGACGACCATCGATGAGTTTCTTTTTAGGCCGCCTTTACCCATTTCATAATATCCGGCGACGCTCAGTTGGGCTTCTGGGTCATTTCTGTTCGCAGCATCAAGGAACCATTGCAAGGCCTTTTCCTCATCGGCCTCGCCCTCATCACTGAGTCCGCCGTCTGCGTAGATTTGGCCGAGCAGATGCATGGCGCCTAGGTAGCCCAGGCGCGCCGCATTATCTGCCGCAGACTTAGCATCACTGGCGCGCCCTGCTGCGAGTAATGCGCGCGCATACTGGATCTGAAACCTGGCGGCATCGGGGTAAAGTCGAAGAGCTTTATTGCATGCCGGTACGGCGAGTTGATGGGCTATATCGGATAGTTTGATACTAATTTCGGTTGGCCGTCGGGCTCTGTAGGCTAGGGTATCGCAGTCATCAGACCCCGGCACAGATGTCCTGAGTTGTTCGATTGTTTCCCGATTAATCTCAGCATTAACTCGTAGGTTCTTGCGGACCTGAAAGACGGCCAGAGCTTCACGCGTGACTTGATCTAAGATGCCTGACTCACGAGTTAGTGGAAAACCGACCTGAGCCAACAGCCTCTGGGCTTCTCGGGTCCTTAAAGACTGCGCCTTTTTCTCGGCCTCAACCTGTCGTAGGCGCTTTCTTTCGGCCATTTCCTGGAGCGCGGTTTCTTGTCTGGCCGCATTCTCCCTGACGCTTAGCAGTAACTCGGTGGCTTGATCATAGTACCGACCGTCGCGACCGGTATTTTTTAAATAGCGTAATAATCGGTCTTGAGCTGCTAAGGAATCGTTGGTCTTATGCAGGGCCGTGGCTTCTAGAAAATAAAGGGCATCTGGAATTGGTGTATCCAGGGCTCGCATTCGGGCGATTAGATCAATGATTCCGACACTATCATCGATTTGTAGCAATCTGCCAAGTTCGCTCATATGCAAATCCAGTTGAACCTCCAGGGGAAGTCCTTCACTGATCGTATTCGACTCGGCATGAACCACCGTGGTGCACAGCAGGTAGAATAAAAAGAGGCTGGCTATAGATAAGTTTCGTTTAATGCTTGTCGCTCCTTGTTTAAAAATGTGGCCCGTCAAATTAGGAATTGACGTAACGTTAACAAAATACTGCGATTTTTTTTTGCAGACAAGTCTGTAGGTTATCAGGAGCGCGTTGTATGGCAGTAATCCTGCAGAACAATGAGTTGTCTGGCTAGCGATGACAGGGCCTGTATTTTGTTGTTCTGGCTGCTTAACAGAAACTGTGCTGACATCTTCTGCCCGGCTCCCAAGCCAGTGGATGTTGCTGCCTTAGACAGCAAGAGAGAAGCCCAGCCTTCGGAAGAAACACGAATGAAGGGTTTGTTCAGATTATCTGCCGCTAAATCAAACCGAATAGCGTGATCTGTTATGACGGACTGCGGCATCTGGTCATCGGCACAAAGAAAATCGAAGCTGGTTTTACTGCTGAAATTCAAGCCACAGATCGTTGTACTTGTTAGCGTATGAAAGACTGATTTTTCAGATGAGCAGGAATTACCTCGAACAGTGTGAAAGGCAAGATCTTTGGACATGAGATTAGCAATATGCCCGGCAACATCCTGAATGTTTTTCGGAACATCATTTGTTAACAAAGATTCTGAAGATGTGGCATTTTCCTGGACCAGGGCGCCCGTCCCGGGATCTGCAGGCTCTGGCAGGGCGGATGTTTCTGAGGGTTCGGGAGTGGATTGATTCAAGACACTGTCGATCTTCGCTAGCAGCTGTTGTTCAAAGTTGCGACTGAATTGGTTAGGCACTTTACTTTGGGGCTTCTCCTCTGAAGCCGAGGATTGATCTAAGAGGGCTATTCGGGTCCTTGATCCAATTTTCAGGGATCGAAGTTTTGGTTTTCCTTCTAATATTTTTATGGCGGCGTCTTGCGACAGGCAAAGAGCGTTGTCACCTGTCGTGGTGCAGAGTAACTGGTTCCAGTTTGGTGATGAGGTTGTTTCCTGACCTCTGGTTCCACTATGACCGATTTTCGGATTGAATAGTATGAAGTATGGATCATTAGTACTGGTCTGCAGCTCAATCCATATTGAGGATTTTTCTGGGAGGCAATTGATCGATGTTTTGGCGCCAGCTTTCCAGTTCAGGGATGAAGTCAGTAACGGTTCGCCAAAGGCCTCATCAATGGCGAAGTGCATTTCTGCTTCGCTGATGTTGCAGTTGCCTGTTCTAAGGTTTGTCGTTGTCGCCGTGCCATTAAGCAAGCTTGCCTGAATTTGCAGTGCCGATGTGAGGATGAGGGCTGCGACCCATACTAAAGAGATTCTAGATGACATAGTCGAAATTCTTTGATCATAAAATTTTAATGATTAAGTGATGAGTCTATCTCTTTCCTCACGGCCTTTGTAATTAATTGTGGTAGAAAAGACCGCGACCGGTTTGGTTACCACGAGCAGCATAATCCTCATTTCTGTGGCATCAGCCAGGCACCTATTCCGATCAAGTAGACGTCAGCACAATTCAAGGCTGAAATTTCGTTACCCTCGTGCGTTCGGCAGTATCGCCAGGTCTTGAAGTTTAGCAAACCAGCGTCTCAGCATGCGCTCGGTATCCACGCATTCAGAAAACCCGGCTTCCCGCAACTTGATGGTGCTCAGCAATGATGGCGGTGGGGGTTGGGTGCTGCCCGCATTCAAGAGTGCGTCCGCATAGAAAAAACTGTCCCCGACAACTTGGCGAAGACTGTGCGGTTTCA
>Ga0233426_10000818_pt1 | contig 31038 bp, 29 predicted proteins | sample SI_118_April2016_6_FD_179875 | JGI IMG/M metagenome (GOLD analysis project Ga0233426, IMG submission 179875) | Seawater microbial communities from Saanich Inlet, British Columbia, Canada - SI_118_April2016_10_MG | ecosystem: Environmental > Aquatic > Marine > Inlet | place: Canada: British... | reverse complement strand
CAACAGGTACTGTTTCATATTTATCAGGAAGTTTAAGCTTTATGTCTGGATCATTAATAAATTCTTGATCAATAGTTATTGATACTGTAAATAATACTATTGATTTTACTTTTGATACTATTGCACCAGGAATTACAGAAACATTCACATTTAGAACACTTGCTATATGAAATGCTGGAGATACTGTAACTTCTCACCTTACGTGATCAGTTGATGAACCAGTAAGTACTAGTGCAACGAGTAACACTCTTGTAATAGTAGATGTACCAACTTCTTCTGGTTGAGGAGGTGGATGATGAGGAATATCGAGAGATAGTTGTCCAAATGGAGACTATACTTCGAGTAATTATGATAGAAAATGTTGAGAAAAACCTACGGATACAGAAAATCCTTGAGATGAAAATCCTGAAGATGAACCAACTGAAAATTCAGAAGAAGATAAACCTAATATTGCTATAAAAATAGATAAAGAAAAAGTAAAAGAAAAATTGAAAAAATACGAAGAATTAGAAGAAATATTAAAAAAATTAATACAAGAAGAAGAGGAAGAAGGAAAATCATTATTAAAATCATTGCCTAAAGTTCTCCCAAAAACTGGAACTGAAATTTGAAATAGAATTAAAACTCTTAAACATCCTAGTGTAGATACAAGTTTACCAAATAACGAAGTATTTAGACTTGCTTGAGATAAAAATATAAGTTTATCTCATTGGTTACAAGTTTTACCAGAAATTGATAGAAACGAGTCAAAATATATTGTATTACCAAGTAATGGTTTAGTAATTCCTGTAAATAATATTGATAACTGAAGTATAGACTTCGATCAAATGATTAATGGGAGAGAAGTAGATGTAAATAAATATCTACAATCATGAACGGTAGAATATCCATGAACGAGTACAAATGGTTTTGGTGAAGTTTGAAATAAAGTTATTTTTGGTCATAGTTCATACTGGAATAGTGATGAATGAAGATATAAAACTCATTTTCAAAAAATAATTGGACTTGATGAATCTGAACAAGTTTGGGTATATGAAAAACAATCAAATTGAGAATTTAAAAGATTTAAATATATTGTTATGAAATCTTATAATACTGATGATTGAGATACTTCAGTGTTAAATCCAGGTAAAGGGAAAAACTTAACGTTATTTACTTGTACTCCTATCTGAGGTTTATCAGGAAGATGGATTATTAAAGCAAAATATATCGATGAAGCTATTTCTGAGATTCAAGATGAACTTGAATTTAATGATGTAGAATATAAATATAAAATAGCTATATCAAAAGTAATGAGAAAAATAAGAAATATTTCAGATGAAAGCAAAAAACAAGAAATGCTATCTATAATTTATAATAAATTAAATACTATAACTAAGAAATATTCTGAAGATTTAAAAATATCTAGAATTCTTGAATTACTACAATATGAAGTTTCTAAAGAAATTTTAAAATAATTTAATAGTAAAAAAATATTTGTCTAAAATGACAAGTATTTTTTTATTATTAACAGCTAAATGTTCAGCTTTTAATTTGCTTTTTAAAATTTATGGATACACTAAAATTACTTATAATAAAATATAAGTAACTAAGTTAAACAAAAAATTAAACCAGAAAAAAAATAAAGTCTTTTCAAAGAAGATTAAATCAATGTTATTCATACAATTACACGATACCTTCACCCATGTTATGCATGGTTTTTAAAGAAACTCATTTTTAATATTTATTATTAAATTACACAAATAATGGAAACAGGAACACTCATAATGTGAGTTATTTTTTGAATGTCTCTTTCTGTAGTGTTGTTTTATGTTTGGGAAAATAGAAAAACAAATAAAGCACACTCTACAGCTGAGCATATTATAAAAAAAGCTGAACATAAGAAAGAAAAAATTCTCGATGAAATGAGAAAAGAAAGTACAAATATTATAAAAAAAGCTGAAAAAATAGAAGAAAGAATTCTAGACAGAGAAGAAAAAATTGAAGCTAAATTAGAGCAAATTGAGGAAAAATATGATAGATTAGCTCAAAGAGAAAGTGAACTGAAAGAAGAAAAAGAAAAAAACTACGAAATTCGTCATGAATTAGAAGGGAAATTAGAAGAAATTGCTAAATTATCAGAAAAAGAAGCTCGTAAGATTTTCTTAGATCAAATTAGTGATAAATATAGTAATGACGGAGTTGAAATCATTAAAAAACATAAGAAAAAAACTGAAGATTCTAAAAAAGAAGCTGCTAGAGAAATAATTTTAAAATCTATCCAACAATATGCTGGTGATGTTACAAGTGAAGTAACAACTACGGTTATAGAAATCCCTTCTGATGATATTAAAGGGAAACTTATTGGGAAAGAATGAAGAAATATCACAACATTCGAAAAAACTGCAGGTGTTTCACTTATTATAGATGATACACCAAATTCAGTATTTATTTCTGCTTTTGATTTATTTAGAAGATATGTAGCTAAAAAATCTTTAGAAAAATTAATTGAAGATGGTAGAATTCAACCAGCAAGAATTGAAGAAGTAGTGAAAAAAACAGAAGAGGATGCACATATTCTTCTTACAGAACTTTGAAATAAAATAGTTGATGAATTATGAATTACGTCTATTCCAGATGAAATGATACCTATTGTTTGAAAATTAAGATTCAGAACTAGTTATGGACAAAATATACTAAAACATTCTAAAGAAGTGGCTATTATAGCTGAACAAATTGCAAAAGATTTATGAGCTGATCCTAAAATTTGTAAAATAGGTGGATTACTCCATGATATCTGAAAAGCTTTAGATCAAGAATATGAAGGAACTCATCCAGAAATTTGAGGTAAATTAGCAAGAAAATATAAAATGGATGATAAAATTGTTGATATGATTGAAAATCATCACGGTGAACAATTCTCTATTTCATTAGAAGCTGCAATTGTTCAAGTAGCTGATGCTATATCATCAGTAAGACCTGGTGCAAGAAGAGAGGTTATCGAAGATTATATTAAAAGAGTTCAGGAAATGGAAGCTCTTGTACAAAGTTATTCTTGAGTAAGTAAAGCATATGCTTTATCTGCTTGACGTGAAATCAGAGTATTCGTTGATGCTGCTACAGTATCAGACCTAGATGCACAAGAAATGGCTAAAAAAATTGCTGAAAATATCCAAGATAAATTATCTTATCCAGGAGAAGTAAAGGTAAATCTTATAAGAGAATCAAGAGTAATTGAATTTGCTAAATAAAACTATAAATATAACTAAAAAAATATGTATAATGCAAGTGATCTAAAAATGGGTAAAAAATTCGTTATGGACAATGCTCCTTACGAAGTAATATCATATGCTCAAAAAGTAATGGGGAGAGGTGGTTCTATTATCAATATTAAAGCTAAAAATTTATTAACGGGAGCAAATATACCAAAAACTTTCTCTGACCATGATAAATTTCCACCAGCTGACATTACTACAAACAATTATGATTATTTATATAATGATGGTACAAACTATCACTTTATGAATAATGAAACATTTGAATCAGTAGAACTTTCAAAAGAAACACTTAGTTGAGCTGAATTATTTCTTCTTGATGGAGATAAAGTAAGTCTTCAAGAATATAATGGAGTACCAATTAATGTAAACTTAGAACCTACTTGTACTCTAGAAGTAGAAGAAACTCCACCAGGAGAAAAAGGTAATACAGTTACATGAGGGAAAAAACCAGCAACTATGACAACTGGTTTAACTATTCAAGTTCCTCTATTTATAAAAGTTTGAGATAAACTTATTATAGATACTAGAACAAAAGAATATAGATCTAGAGCATAAAAACAAAAAAAGCAAAGTAAAATCTTTGCTTTTTTTGCTGAAAATAATACAATATTCTCAAACTTAACATATAATTACTACATCGTGTTTCCATTTTTTGAACCATACGAAGAGTTTCTAGTTTACACATTTTGATTAACACTAACGTTATGTTTTTTCCTTTTCCTTTGGATGATGAAAAAATTAGCACCAAGGTATAATTATGAACTAGATTTTTTCACAAAAAATATTCTTATATACTTCTTCTCTACTCTTATATTTTCTCGCCTATTCTTTGTTATTGGAAAATGGAATGACTTAAAATATATAACAAATCCTTTTGAATTTTTTGTAACCAGTGATTATAATTTCTCACTTATGTGATGATTATTTGGTTTTATATTAGCATTGATAATATTGGTTAGAATTAAAAAAGAAAATATTGAAAAATATATCGACCCTCTGGTGATATCATTTATATTTGTATTATTTATATGATATATTTGATCTCTACTTGGTTGACAAGTATATGGTCGTCCAACAGACTTCTGAATTGAAATACTTTATTGACACCCGTTCACTCCAGTACCATATCAAGTACCCGTATTCCCTCTCCCAATAATATATTCAATATTATATTTCTTCTTATTCTCAGCATTATATATTCTCTCAATGTACGTACATCTAAAATCTCTATTAGGTTACTTATGAATGATTATATTTTCTAGTATATTCTTAATATTTGAATTCTTTAGTGGAAAATTTGATATATTAAAAGAATCAAACGATACATTTGCTATAAATATCACTCAATTACTCTCTATCTTCCTTATTATTATTTGTGTTTACCGTCTTTATTTGCTAATGAAAGCAAATGAATGAAAGGAAATCATAATATTACATAAGAATTAAAGATATGTATTCTAAAAATTTATTATTCATTCTATTTGCTCACTGATTTCTCTGAGCTATATTTATAAATAATTTATTTGAGTTATATTTTTCAAAAAAAGTACTCATAACCTTATGAGTACTTTTTTTATTCTATTATTTTATTAAAAGAAAATTTTTATATTATTTAATATCTATATTAGCATGATTTTTTATATGAATATTAATATCTCAAAATTCAGTTAATACAATGATTAGTAATAATAATTATTTAGAAAACTATCAAAAAAAGTCATATAATTATGAATTACTGATACAAGATATAACAAAAAAAGAAGAATTCCAAAACAGTTACCAAGCTACAATTTTAAAAATAAGTGACATAAAATATAAAAATACTTATTTTAATATAAATAATCAAGATAGTAATATAAATAGAGATATTATTATTAAAGTTCCAAATATGTATAAGTTACAAATTTGAGATATAATAACTACTAATACAAAATTATATTTATTTCAAAATACTCCTGATTTTGCATATAAATCTTATATGAACAGTAAAAACATATATGCTTCCAGTAATCTAAACTCTGTAAATATAATAGATTATCAAGAATTATTTATACTAAAAAAATATGCAATATCTCTCAGAGAGGATTTATTAGATATAATTTATGAAATATATCCTAAAAATGAAGCAATATTTCTGTGATGAATATTACTCTGAGCACGTGAGAGTTTATCAGAAGATATTAAAAATGACTTTAATAGATCATGACTGACTCATTTTATTGCAGTCAGTTGATTTAATATAACAATATTAATAATATTTGTATCATATTCTCTCAAATTTTTTCCACAAATTATTCAAGTAATATGAATAACTCTATTTATAATATTTTTTGTTTTACTTGTTGGTGATACAGCACCAGTTATTCGCGCTGCTATTATGTGACTTATATGATACTTCATTTTAGTTTCCGGTAGGAATACTCATTCATATACTCTCATAACTCTTACATGAGCAATTATGATATTTTTATATCCTCAATCACTTAATTATGATGTATCTCTTCATTTGAGTTTTCTCGCTGTAATTTGAATTATATTTACTCAAAATTTCTATAAAAAAATCTTTAATAAAGCACCTGAATTTTTAGCAATCAAAGAAGCATTAATTCTTACCTTTGCAGCACTCACTTTTACTCTCCCCTTGATGTTATTCAACTTCTGACAAGTGTCTATATTGTCACCGATTGCTAACATAAGCGTTACATGGACTATTCCAATAGCCATGTTACTCGGTTTTATCTCATTAATTGTCTATATTGTCTCACCTATTTTATGAGAACTATCAGGTTATCTCGCATGGGTATTACTCAAATATGATATGAATATGGTTCACTTCTTCTGAAGCCAAGACTTCGCAGTCTTCGAATATGACTTCTGAGAATATAAGAGTTACTTTCTCACTCTCTATTTTATGGTTTCAATATTTTTCTTATTGTATTTTAATGGGAACAAAAAAGAAGTTACAGTTTAAACTGTAACTTCTTTTGATTCTTTAATTATTTATTTTCTCATCAATTTTCTAATCATTTTTCATTTCATTCTAATGAAATATCTCATTCAAATATTTCTCCTGTAGATATTAACTCATTTTTTTCTAGTAAAATATTTTCTAACTCAATTTTTAATTCATTAATTAACTCTATATTTCAGTGATTTTCTTTTATTTGTAATTGTATTTCTTTAAAATATTTTTCTAAAATAGTTTGTCCTAATTTCAAAGATTTTACTATATTTATTTTTCATTTTTCCATCGCTATTCATGATTTTCATTCATTATTATTAACAATTTGTTTCAATGCTTCAAATGTTTCAATTTTTTCAAAAGGATTTCAATCACGAATTTCTTTAATCATTGTATTAATAGTTATTTCAGGATAATTAACCTTACCATCTAATAATTCTGCTATTTTTATATCAAATGCTGAATTTAAAGCAATATTTATTTGTTCTAAATCTCATTTATCTACATCTGACAATTTATCTTTATCTGTGTTTACAAGGAAATTACTTAATATATCTTTTAAATCATTTTTAACTTCTGGATAATTAAAAAATTCTTCATCTAATTTTTTTTGTTCTGGATCTTTAGAAAAAAATGTTGATATAAAGTTGTCATTATAAATTAATGTTTCTCATTTTTTAATATTATCTTCTTTTACTGAATTCTTCTCTAAGTATTTTTCTAATTGTTCCGAATTAGGCTTGTCTATAGTAGATTCTAAATCACCTGGAATTGAAGTAATACTACTAGAAAGTCTTTCATAAGCTGAATCCCTTAAATATTCTTGTGACTCTAATTTTCTTTCAGTTTCATTTAATTTTTCAGGATTTTCATACTTATCTTCATGAGCTTCATTATGATTATTAGAAATAGTAATTAATAATTCATTATATATTTCATCTTTGTTATCAATATCTATACCACTAGTTTTATATCAATTAATATTTCATCAATAAAATATAGTATTTAATTCTTCATTTATATCAAAAAAATTAACATCCTTTAAATATTGAGTTTCTAATCTTGATAAAATTATATCCCTTTTTGATTCTAAAGCTGGATCAATACTATTTAATTCTTCTTTTCATTCTAAAAAATGAGATATATCTTGAATATCACAGTTATTATTAAAATTATCTACTAATTGTTCTTTTTCCTCTTGCTTTGATTTTTCATCTTCTCTATCAATTGATTCACTTCTAGCTTGTTCTAAACTTTCAGCTACCATAACTTTATTTATAAAAAAATAATCACTTATATTCTAACATATAAGTAATTATTTTGTCAATTTATTAAAATTAGTCTTCGAATCCTACTGGATTTTGTTTTCCGTAACCAGTTGCTTGTTCGAATATATGAGCAACTTGTAGTAGTTTTTGTTCTTGTTTAGTGTTTGCTAAGAATTGTACTCAAATAGGAAGTGTTTCCCCTTCTTGTTCTACAAATCCTGCTGGAACTGATATACCTGGAAGCCCTGCAAGTGAAGCTGGGATAGTATAAGCATCTGCAAGATATAATTTTAATGGATCTTCAGATTTTTCACCAAGTTTCCAAGCAGCTGAAGGTGTTGGTGGTGTAAGCAATACATCAACTGAATTAAATACATCATTAAACTCGTTAATTATTTTTGTTCTAACTTGACTCGCTTTTTTGAAATAAGCATCATAGAAACCAGCTGAAAGTACATATGCACCTACAATAGATCTTCTTTGTACTTCTTTTCCAAGACCTTCACCTCTATTATTCATATAAAGTTCATCCATACTTGCATAAGCTTCAGTTGAGTTATGACCGTATCTAATACCATCTAATCTCCCTACATTTGTAGAAACTTCAGCTGGAACAATAATATAATATGCAGCAATAGCATATTTAGTCATTGGAAGTGAAACATCAACTATTTCAGCTCCTAGTTCCCTACATTTTTCAATTGATGCTTCGATTTTTTTTCTTACATCATCATCTAATCCTTCTTCAAAATATTGCTTTGGAACTCATACTTTAATTCATGACATATCTTTTTTATTAAAGATAGTAGAATCTATAGAGTCTTTTCCTTTATAAGTAGTGTTTTCTAAGATATCTTCACCATTCATTATATCATATAATAAAGCAGCATCTTTTACTGTTTTTGTAATAGTTCCTGGACAATCAAAGCTTGATGCCATTGGAACAATACCATATCTAGAATTTCTCCCATAACTTGGCCTAAAACCAACAACATTACACATTGAAGCAGGTTGCCTTAAACTTCAACCAGTATCTGTACCAAGAGCAGCAGGAACTAAACCTGCAGCAACTGCAGCTGCTGATCATGAACTTGATCCTCCTGGTATTCTATTAGTTCCCCATGGATTTATTGTAGGACCAAAAGCTGAATTTTCACCTGTTGTTCCCATAGCAGTATCATCCATATTTAATTTCCCTACTGAAGTCATACCAGCTTCTTGCAATCTATTGATTACTGTTGAATTATAAGGTGGGACAAAATCCGCTAAAATTTTTGATGCAGCTGTAGTTGGAATACCTTTTTCACAAAATATATCTTTCACTCCTAATGGAATACCTGCTAATATTCATTCTGAATTACCTAACTCAACTTCATTATTTACAAAATTGAATGAATTTAAATCTCAATCAAATTTTTCAATTCTCCCCATAAAATAATCTTTTACTTCTACAGATGTAGTAGCTCACGATTTAATTTTTGCAATTATTTCTTCTAAAGATAAATCTTTGAAATTCATACTCTTTTGTTAAAATTTAATTTGAAATGATTATATATAAAAAAGCTGATTTTAAAAGAAAAAATCTGCTTTTTGATTGAATAATTAACTCTTAGTTAAAATAATTCATTTTTTAAATTTTCATAATTTTTTAGATTTAATATTTCTTAACTTATTAATTTCATCAACATTAAATCATTTCAATTCACAAAGTCATTCAATAACATCTAATAAATCTCAAATCTCTTTTTTCATATTATTGTCATTTTCAACATTTTGTATTTCTGTAGATTCCTCAAAAAGTTTATCAATTATTCTATTTATATGCTCAACTCTATCAGCTATATAGAATTCACATTGCTCTCATTTTGATGAAATTTTATCAGGAATTTTATCTCTAACTAATTTATTCATACAGATATTTTATGTGTAATTAAAAATTATTATACAAATAAAAAGCTCAAACGCAAGGTTTGAGCTTTTTGAATGACTATTTTTTAATTTCTTTAAGTCTAGCTGCTTTACCAGTAAGATCTCTAATAAATTTAATTGATTTTCTTCTTACTTTGAATTGTCTTAGAATTTCAATTTTTTGAATAGTTGAAGAGTGAATTGAAAATACTTTTTCAACACCAAATGCACCGATTTTTCTTCTAACTGTGATTGTATTTTCAAGAGCTGATTTACCTGCAGTTTTAATAACTAACCCTTTAAATCTTTGAACTCTTTCTTTATTCCCTTCTTTAAGAATTTGGTAAACTTCAACTTCCATACCAGTTCTAATTTGTTCTCTTCCTTCTTGTAGAAATGGAGCTTGAACAGCTTTTACTATTGCAGAATTAGTCATGTTTTTACATTTAAAAATATATAATTGCGCATATCATATAATATTTTAAAAAAATTGCAAATTTATTATTACTTATTTTTAAAATAATTTTTTAATTTTATAACATCAATTTCTAACGCATCAGAAAATTCTCATTTATTATTTTCATAATATTCAAAAAATGTATTTTCAGATTTAAAATATTTCACTCACAACATTTCTTTTTCACAAAATTTTACATCTCAAGAAATTTTTCATACTAATAGTTTCTTAAAGTGTTGCCTTATTCAAATGTTAGAATCAAATGATGTATAGTAATGATCGACTACTTCATATGTCTTAAGTTTAACTCATAATTCTTCATATACCTCTCTCTGGGCTGCAATTTCATATCACTCACCTGAGTTTACTCTACCGTGTGCTGGGGCTTCAAATTTACCAGGATCAACTATTTTATTATTTGAGCGTTGTCATATTAAAAATTGTCATTTTTCATCAAATACAAATGTAGTAACTACACGAGTAATATCATCATTAATATGTAGTTCATCTTCTTTTAATCAACTATTTATGACAACGTCATTTTTGTCTACTATATCAAATAATTCAACATCATTAACAATTCAATCTAACATAAATAATTTTATAAAAATATAATAAGAGTATAATATGTAGTTTTTATAAAAAATACATACATTTTTTGCTTTTATGTTATTCATATGATAAAGTAATATAAATATTAACTAAATAAAAAATAATGGATTTCAAAAAAATGTTAGATACAGTAAAAGATAAATCAAAAGAATACTCTGAAAAAGCAGTAAAGTACAGTTCTTTAAAGTTAGCTGAATCAAGTTTAACTCTTAGAAAAGCAGAAGAAGTTCAAAAAAATATTGATTTATCTGCAAGTAAAAAATTCAAAAATAAAGAAACTTGAATTGAAAAAACTTTTATAAAACAATCTGTTATTATATTTGGTGATGAAAAATCAGATTTTTTCAAAGAGGCACTTTATATATTACCGGTATTAGCTACAAAATGATTTTCGTCAAACATTTCAGTGAAAATCGCAGTAAGTGATATAAAAGATTTTGATTACAAAAAAAATGGTATTGAAGAATTTCCAACACTTGCAATGTATGAAAATAAAGAATTAAAAAAAGTAATTGTAGGGAAAGAAAATATCTTAAAACTTGTAAAAAATTGGAATTTAGATATAAATAAACTCATAAAAGAAGTCTAATTATTCGCTTAAAAACCTATTATGACATTAGAAATTATAGATATATTATATATCACACTTATTATATTCTCAACTATTATCTGAACACTTATTACATTAGTATTAATGAGAGTTATGAAAGTACTATGAGTTGCAATGGAATTAGTATGATTCTACAATAAAATCAAAGAAATAATCTCTGCTTATAAACAAATACCAGATATGGTAAAAGAAAAAGCTAAAGAATTTATGACAAAAGAAAAAAAGTAACTGAATAAGTTATTTTTTTTTTACTATTTTTTATAATATTAATTAATCTTTTGCTGAAAATATTTTAATATGTTATATTTATATAAATAATATTAAAATGAAATATAGGTATGAATCAAACAAATTCACTAAAATTTTTACATCAAATTTTCAATGAAAATGAAATTATTATTGATCAGACAATAATTAATAATGAATTAAATAATTGTATAAATATAATAAGAGATATTTTATGTATTGTAAAACCTATAAATAAAAAACAAGTTATTGCATTAGTACAAGAATGTCAAAAAAATAAAATTAGTTTATATACTTATTCAACGTGAAACAATTGGTGATATGGTTCGAAAAATCCTGTAATTAATTGATCAATATTATTGGATTTATCTCAAATGAATAAAATAATTAATGTAGACAATATACTTTGTAGTGTTGAAATTCAACCTTGAGTAACTCAATGATATTTAGCAGAATATCTAAATGAAAAAAAAATAGATTTAATGGTTAATGCAACATGAGCTGGTCCTTGATGTAGTATTATTTGAAACGCGTTAGAAAAATGATTCTGAGTAGGGTTATATAATGAAAACTTTGAAGCTATTTTAGACATGGAAATTATATTACCAAATTGAGATATACTCAAAACATGATATGAACATTTTGCAAACACAAAACTTCAACATATTAGACCAAGCTGAATAGGTCCAGATATAAAATGATTATTTGCACAATCAAACATGTGAATAGTAGTATCTGCCACATTTAAATTACAAAGGAATCCTAAATATAAAGAACTACTCTTAATAAGTTGTAAAAATGATGATTCAGCTTTTAAGTTAATTGATGAATTAAGGGAATTGAAAAATAATTGAGTTATAACTAATACAGTTCAATTATTTAATAAAAATAGAGTAATTAGTACATTGGAATGAAAACCTAGCCTAGATCAAAAACAAATGGATACAAAAGATATTGAAAAATATACTAAACAATACAATTTACAAAAATGGAACTGAGCTACACTGATTTGTTGAACAAAAGGTATGATTCAAGCAAAAAAGAAGGAAATAAATAAAACCTTAAAAAAACAAGGTTATTGAGTACAATACTATAATGAGGATAAAATAAATTTACTTAAAAAAATATCTCCCATCATGTCGTTTATTAAATGATATGATACACTTACATTATTAAAATCATTACATGAAACTTATAATTTTTATTGTTGAAAACCTTATAATCAATGATTAAATTCTTGTTATTATAGAAATAAACAATCTCCCAAAATATATAATCCAGCAAAAGAAAATTGTGGCATATATTGGATATCTCCAATAACACCACTAATTTCAGAGAATGAAAGAGAAGTATATAATATTATAGAAACATGATTTAAAAAATATGAATTTGATTTATTTATCACTATCAATGTAATAAATGAAAGGCAAATTACTAATGTTGTAGGATTAACATATAATAAAGATAATAAAGAAGAGTCTAAAAGGGCTTTTATATGTCATGAAGAAGTGATAAATAATTTATTACAGTCATGATACTTACCGTACAGATTATGAATATGAGATATGGACAAGTTTATTAATAAAGATGAAATTTATTGGAAAAAAATTCTAGATCTAAAAAAAATTCTAGATCCAAATATGATTTTATCTCCATGAAGGTATTGTATAAATGAAAAATAGTAACTTATAAAGTTACTATTTTTTTATTTACTAATCAAAATAGATAAACAACAACTTGCTCTTCTGTATAATATTCATATATTTATTAACAAATTATTCATAACTTTTGAACAATTATGTGAAAAATTATTACATTAGATAAAACTCTAGCAAATCAAATAGCTGCTGGTGAAGTAGTTGAAAGACCGGTCTCAGTAATTAAGGAATTAGTTGAGAATTCTATAGATGCATGAGCAACAGAAATAGTAGTTGAAGTATTTGAAGGTTGAACAGAAAAAATTATCATTACAGATAATGGTTTTTGAATTTCTCAAGAAGACTTACCACTTGTTCCTGAAAAATATTCTACTTCAAAAATAAAGTCTCTCGATGATTTATATCATGTTATGACATTTGGTTTTCGTTGAGAAGCAATATCGTCAATATCATCTGTATCTAAGTTTGAAATACAATCTAAAATACAATGAGATAACTCTTGAAATAGCTTAAAAGTTATAGATGGACAAAGTAGACAATTAGAGACAATTGCATGTGAAACTTGAACTAAAATTATAGTAGAAGATCTCTTTTATAATACTCCTGCAAGACTTAATTATTTAAAAAAACCAAGAACAGAATATAATCATATTCTTGATTTTTTACAACAAATAACTCTATCATATCCAAGTGTGTGATTTGAATTTATTAATGATGGAAAACAAATTTTTAAATATCAAAAAAACGAAAATTTACAAACCAGAGTTTATAGTATTTATTGAAAAGATTTTTCAGAAAATTTATTAGCTGTAAATTTAGATATTTATTGATTAAATATTTCATGATATATTTCAGACCCCAAAGTGAGTTTTTGAAATAAAAATAAACAGTCGCTATTTATTAATAATAGAGTAGTTAAATCAGGATTAATTTATAAAGCAATTCATAATGCTTATAATAGATTTATACCTCATGGCTGTTTTCCTGGATACATACTTCATATTTCATTAGACCCGACTCAAGTAGACGTAAATGTCCACCCAAGAAAAATGGAAGTTCGTTTTGCTGATGAATCCTCTATATTTAAATGAGTTTATTCAACTCTTTTTAATAAACTGGAACAAGTTACTCTATTAAGTACTAAAATAGATAATAGAGAAGATAATTGAGTAATAAGTAATAATTTTTCTTCTCCAGTAAACTGAAATTCATTTCATACACCTCAAAGTTTTAAACAATGATCAACTCAACCTCAGTATTACACAGGTTCAGGTACAAAATTTAAATCGTATTCACCATATAAAGACGTAACTCCAAATCCTAATCAAGGCACAATAAAATCAGCTCTAAATTTTTCAAGAGCAACTCTTGATGATAAGTGAGATAATCATGGACCGGTCTGAAATAATTCTGATTTACATGAAACGAAATTAGGGAGAATTATCTGACAAATGCATAATTCTTATATAATAGTGCAGACAGTTGAAGGTATGAAAATACTTGACCAACACGCACTAGCAGAAAGAATTATTTATGAGAAACTTATAAAATCCCAATATGAAGCTAAAACTCAAGGATTACTTATAGGGGAATCTATCAATCTAACTGGACAAGAGTTTGATATATTAGAACTAAATAGACAAACATTTATAGAAATGTGATTTGATTTTGAAATTCTATCAGCAGGGAATATCATCATTAACTGAATTCCAGACTTCATAAAAAAAGAAAATATATCTGCTATATTTGAATGAATTTTACAGGACATAGGGAACCATAACTTCTCAAAATCTCAAACTCTCGAAGAAGTCAGAAATAAAATATTTGCCTACGCATCTTGTCGTAGTGCTGTAAAGTTCTGAAACAAACTCAATCTCTTTGAAATGAATAAACTCCTCAACGACTCAGTCACAGACTATTCTGCAACTTGTCCACATGGTAGACCAGTAATCTACGAAATTTGATTAAATGAATTACAAGATAAGTATGAGAGGTAAAATATAATTTAATATAAAGATATGAATGATTTTTGAAATATTAGTAATAGAGAAGTAGTCTATACTAATTATCCTTTCTGTTACAGTGATTTACCAAGTCAATGCACACTTGTTCATTATGATAATTTTTTATACTATGAGTTATTATTTGAAAGTTTTATCCATCTGTTATAAAAAAAATATTAAAATTTTATAAATTTGTATTGTTTTACTTTAGATGATATTAAAAAAGTACACACCTACTTTTCAGAATAACTCACTCACATATTACTCTGTAACCTGTCCAAACGGAAGACTTGTAATCTATGAAATCTGAGAGATAATATTGTATATTTAATATAATAATATATACTAAATTTAATATTAATTAAATATCATACAATGAGAATATTTAAAGATAATTATTTTTCAAGTAAGTGAAAATTATCAAAAAAAGAATATAGAAAACTAGCATTAAAATGGTATATATTATTTTTTATTAATTTCTTTTCTATCAATATTCCTATTATTATTTTAATAATTAATATTGAGGATAAATCAATAATAATACCAATGTTAATAATTATAATTATTCAAATAATATTATTTGTGATACAAACCTATTCATGATATTGTTTAAATAGAAAAAGAGCGAATGATTTATGATATAAGTCTATATTAAGTGATATGATAGGTTTATATATAAAAGAATGAAAATAAAAGAACTATACTTAGTATAAATCCTTATTAAAAAAACTCTAAACTTTATAGTTGAGAGTTTTTTTTATAGGCTTTTTTGGTATCCCCAGCTGGGATCGAACCAACGTCTACCCCTTAGGAGGGGGTTGTTCTTCCACTGAACTATGAGGACAAAAAAAGTGTTCATAGAATAATAATTTTTTCTATGAACACAAGTTTTTATACTGACATGAACCAAACTGTAGCAGCAATAGCCAGAAGTATTACAACAAATACTATAAGTATTACATTTGTAGTTTTTTCGTATTTTAATTCTGTTACGAGTTTATCTTTTTCATTTTTTATAATATCAACTTCATTATTAAGATATCCTTTTGATTCTTCTAATAAAAATTGAGATTTTTTGAATTCAATAAGTGAAACAGAGTTTTTAGCAATTTCTTCTGCTCTCCCTAGTCTTTGAGAAAGTTCTTGAATAGTTCCATCTTTTTTCTCAATTTCTTTTTTAAGATCAGTATAGATAGTTTCTAACATACCTCATGATTCGTTGTGTGCAGTTTTAGTGGCAACTGTTTTTTCTTCTGTTGGTTTGTTTGGAACAATAACCTCTTGTTGAGTTTTTCCACCACTTAATATAGTATCAACGTCTGATCATTTGACGAATACTATTTTTCCATCTTTTTTAGATCTAAGTTTTCCTGATTTGATATATCTATCAACTGAACGAGTAGAAATTCCAAGAAGCTCTGCTGCTTCTTGTCTTGTATATTTATACATAGACATAATAATTATTATATAATATGTCTATAATATAGAGTTTTTCTTTATTTAATCAAATATTTAAGCTATTTTATCTTTGACATTTAATATGTTTTTTGTCTAAAAAAAGTTATTTTCTTAAAAGAAAATAACTTTTTTTATTATATTTATGTTTTTATATAAATATATTATGAATATATAGGGAATCTATTACATAAGCTTTTTACTTCCTCACGTATAATTTTTAATTCTTCATTTGATTGAATATACTTTCTGAAATCTTGAAGTTGTTGTTTTCTTTCTTCTTTATCTTCTTTATATATAAATTGAGTAACAGTTTGTGAAACTCTATTTATAAGCTCTGCAACTATTTTCATTTCAGATTCTTTCATTCCTCTTTGAGTCATAATAGGTGTTCCTAATCTAATACCACTTGGATTAAATGGAGTACAAGGATCATTAGGAATTGTATTTTTATTTAATGTAATACCTGCAATATCTAAAGCCTCTTGTATATATCAACCTCTTCCTTTTCATACTGACGCAAGTATTAAATGATTGTCAGTTCAACCAGTAGCTATTTCAAATCCTTTAGTTTGTAATTCTCAAGCTAAAGTTTGAGCATTTTTTATTATCTGAGCGTTCATAGTATGAAATTTCTCATCTAACGATTCTCATAAAGCTACTGCTATGGCAAGAGTTTGATGATTATGTGGACCTCATTGTAATCCAGGAAATACTGATTTATCAATTTTAGTTCCTAATTCTGGTTCTTTTTGTAAACCTCTGTCAGTAACCATTATAAGAGCTCCTCTTGGACCTTTTAATGTTTTATGAGTTGTAGTCATAATAACATCACAAAACGGTGCTGGACTTGTGTGAACGTTTGAAATAACTAGTCCTGATATATGTGAAATATCTGCAACAAGATATGCTCCTACCTTTTCTGCTATTTTTGAAAATGCTTCAAAAGGGAATTCTCTAGAATATGCAGTATAACCTACAATAATAACTTTTGGTTTATGTTCCATAGCTAATGCTTCTACTTCTTCTAAATCTATATAACCGTCTTTAGTAAGACCGTATTGTACAGCATTAAAGAATTTTGATGTAGCAGATACTTTATGTCCATGAGTTAAATGTCCACCTTGAGATAAAGATAACCCAAGTATAGTATCGTCTTTTTCACAAAGAGCATTTAATATAGCCATATTTGCTGGACTTCAACTATATGCTTGTACATTAACATGTCCTACTCCGGGAAAAGCTAATTTAGCTCTCTCTATAGCAAGTAGTTCAACTTTATCAATAACTTCGTTTCATCCATAATATCTCTTATGAGCATATCATTCTGAATATTTATTAGTTAAAGGACTTCATAGAGCTTCTATAACTGATAAAGAAGCAGTACATTCACTTGGAATTAATTCAAGACTTGTTTCTTGTCTTTTTATTTCATCTTGAATAAGGTTGTAACATGTAGGATCTGTTTTAATAAGATTTTCGAAATTCATGAGTATTCTATTAAAAATTAATATAAAAAAATTAGTTCAATATTTTTTATAAATTATACATAAAAAATTAATTTCTTTTCATAAGTGTATATCATAGTTTCTTTCTTTAAAAAGTATGTGATTATATTAAGTGTTTTCTTTAAATATTCAAAATAAAAGAGAATATTCTGTTAAAAACTTTATTATTAGGACCGGTCTGTATTATTTGGCTTTAAAAAAGGTATATTTTAACTCTAAAATATACCTTTTTTTATAAATATTTATTTAACATGATTGTTAGAAAATATTAAGTGTGTTTAAAAAGCTTACATCAGTATCTCAAGTTAATACTACATCATATGATTCTAGATATTTTTCTAATAATTCATCTACATTATCATTGAGAAAACCTATTTTAATAAGATTGTCATATTCAAATCATTCTATCATTCATACATCTCATAGTGAATCTCATAATAATATAACATTTTTTCTTTCTTTAATAATTGATTCTGTTTTAGGAAATTGCGAAACACATGTTTCATCTTTATTAAAAACATGAACTATTGCTTTTTCAAAATCTACAACATATCAATCATCTCAAAAAATAAATTTATTTCATAAAATATGTATATTTTCATATTTACATTTTTCATACTCCAGATAACTTGAAATTGAATCAACTCAAAGTCAATTAGCTGTAATTATTACAAGAGGAATTTGTTTTAAATATAATTTATTTAAAATATCTTTCATTCCATCTCTCAGTTGAATAATTCAAGATGTAGCTACTTTTTTTATATCATCTCTATGAAGTTTAGATTCAATTTTCAATACTAAATGTTTACTCCACCATTCATGCATTTTTTCTTTTTTTTCTTTTAATGGAACTTTTGGATCAATTTCAATTGGATGGTAAGTATCAAATAATTCAAAAGCTTTTTTAGAATATTCTTCACCTAAATATCATTCACTTCTTAATACTGATACTATACTTGGTCGTTTTTCTCAGTCTACAAAGTGTTTTGTTAGGGTTCTATCAAAATCAGCTAATATATGAATTTTTTCTTTCCCTTGTTCTTGTATATTTTTAATTATATTTTCAAATTTTTGTCTATCTTTATAGTAAATATTTTTCATAGTTATATATTTAGAGTATTTATATACTTTATATTAAATAAAATACATAAATAAAAAAGAAGAAAAATAATTTTCTTCTTTTTTATAATTTTTTTTAATATCTATTTAGATATTTTTTCATCTTCATTATTAAAGATTTTAATAGTTTCTTCAAAAGAGTCCGAAATAATAAATTGACTTAATACACTTTTTGCTGTTTCTAATTGTCTATCATAAAAGATAAATTCTGATTCTTTTCACTTTTCTGGAATGTAGTCTTCTTTTTCAAATTCTACTAATATATCAGGAATAATTCCTTCTTTATCTATATTTCTATCATTAGGTGTAAACCATTTTGCAATAGTTATTTTTAATAATGAATCATTAGAAACATTAAATGGTTGTTGTACTGATCATTTCCCATAAGATTTTTTTCAAACAAGAATAGCTTTATTATAATCATGTAGTGCTCAAGCAACTATTTCTGAGGCAGATGCTGAATTTTCATTAATAAGTACTATAATTTTTTTATTATATGGTTCTCAATAATTAATACTTTTATAGACTTCATTTGGACTGAATATTGTTGAATATTTTGTTGTGACTAGTAATAAATCATGTTCTAATAATTCACTTAATATTTCAGTAGCAGCATATAGATATCAACCTCAATTATCGCGTAAATCAATAATTAAACCATCTGTATTTGATAATTTTCAAAGTGCTTTTTGAAATTCTGAAACAGTATCATCTCAAAACATATTTAAAGCTATATACCCAATATTATTTTCTAATAATTCATGATTTACTGATGGGATAGTTATTTTATCACGAATTACTGTTATTTCTAATATTTTTCATTCTCATTCACGAAGTATTTCTAGATCTACTTCACTTCCAGCTGGTCATTTTATATAACCTATAGCTTCATATAAATCCATATCTTGTAGATCAATAGAATTAGCTTTAATTATAATATCCTTAGCTTTTAATCAATATTTTAATGCTGGTGATCATTTTATAACCCTATCTATCTCAACACCTAAAGCATGCTTATCTACAATAGCTCAAATTCACTCAAAATCTCATGATAACATTCATTCAAATTGAGTTTTTTCATCTGAATTCATATATAAACTATGTTTATCATCCAATCATTCTACTAGTCATTTTATTGCCCCATCTAATAAGTTTTCTTTATCTATTTCAGAAAATCAATAGCTTTCTTTTTCTATTTTATTATAAACTTCCCAAAATCTTTTTAAGTCTAGATTTCAAGAATTATTTTTTGAAAAAAAAGTATTATTTTCAGTTTTTAAGATGGTTTCTCACAGTGGAATTCATGCTTTATCCGCAATAAAGAAGGAAAAAATAATTCAAATCAAGAAACTTGTTAAAAAAGTAATGAAAAATTGTGAAAATCTACTTTTATGTTGAAAACTTGGCATATATATTGAAATTGTTTTTAAAATATTTTTTACATTCACACTATAGACTTTTACAAAAAAAACACAAGTCAATAAGATATTGCTTCTTATGTAAGAAAAATGTTAAAAAGTTATTAATATGGCTTGTTATATATATTTAAAAATTGGTTTTAATTTATATGAAAAGTTTGTTTTAAATATAAATGGCTTTAAATAAAGGAAAATAGTTTTTAACAAATGCTATTAATAATAATACTAAGTCTTAATTAAATAATAAAACAATAACTACAGTCAGACTGTTAAAACATAAATATAAAAGTGTAATATATTTGATAATAGAGGAAGAATATGTTATTCTAAGTATATATCTAATTCGTAATTTATCACAGATGATTTTTGACTTTCTTAAAAAACAAAAAGAAATTTCCAAGAAAAAAGAACTCATAGTTATTATGATTCGCTCTATTAACATATCTGAAGAACAAAAAGAATTATATCTAGAATCTTTAGATGTGTTAGATGATCAGTGAATTCATAAGCTTTATACTGAGGTTTCGAATTTTATTGAAAATGTTGAAGTAAAGGAATTAGAAGAGATAAAAAAAGATAATTTCTCTTCTATAACTGGAATAAGAAAGAAGGAAGCAGAAGAAAAGAAAAAAGAGATGAACTCGTTCTCATTTTTACTCCATAATTTATAAATCATGACTACTGAAATACCTGAATACATTGCAAAACCAAGTTTTGCTAGTGAAAAAAAAGAAGTGAAAGAAACTACTAATTTAGCTTTAAATTCACTAAAAGAAGATATACCCTTTTCTCAATTTTTAAATAACTTAATGAATGATAAAAATTTTGATGATACTTCAAAACAATTAGTTATGGAAAATCCTAAATTATGAGAATTTATTGTATCAATTGATACAGATTTAAGTGCTAATATTAATAGTATTTTTAATATAAATTTAAATACACAAGAAACACAAATAAGTTAATTATTTCTAAACAAGTTCTATGAAAAAATTTAAAATATCCGTTTGAAAGGATCAGAAAAAATACACACTTGTATTTAAAGCTGAGAATGAAATAGCAGCGAGAGAAAGAGTTCACAAAGAGTGATACTCTATTTTAAGTATTGAAGAATTTAATGATAAAATTGATTTAGGAAATTCATTTAGTTTCAAGGGGATAATAAATTCAGAAGAAAAAACAGGGAAAGTAATGGGGGATGATATATTTAAAGTTTATACTAAGTTAAGAAAGGAGCTAGGGTATAAAGTTCTTGAGTTATATTCAACAAATGACTCAATAACTCAAGAAGAAAAAATAAAACAACTCCATAGTTTAGAGGAAGAATATGAATTTTTAATAGAACATGAGAATAAAACAGAAAAAAAAGTTATTAAAAAAATTAAAAAACCAGAATCAAAATTAGAAGAAACCAATATAGATTCTTTTTATATGAAAAAAGAACTAGAACAAACATATAAACTTATAGACTTTGTTTTAGAAAAGGTTAGAAATTTAATAGAAAATAAAGAAATTTCTGATTTAGATTCGATACAAAAAGAAAAATTAAAAACAGTTTATAATTCTGTAATAAAAATTAAAAAAACTACAAATGTAAATAAATTAAAAGAAATATGAGAATTAGCTTTATTAAAAGTGGGGCTTTTAGAGGTACGTGAACTAGACTTACATAAGTCTAAGAAAATGAAAGGTTTATTAAAAGATACTAATAAACTTTTAAAGAAAATTTGATCAACGAAACAATTTGTAGAGAAAGATAGTGATTATAAAAGAATTATTGAAGAAAAAATTTGAAAATTCTTCGATAAGTTTAAAAAAGATAAAAAATCTAATAAAGGTATCGTTGATAAAACTACTCATGAATATATTAGAACAGAGTTACTTATTAGAAAATATAAAGAAAAAGATAAAGAAAATACAATACAAATTATAAAAAATATTGTAAAATTTATAACAAAACATGATTATAGAGAGGATATTTTATTAAGAAGAAAAGTTATAAAACAAAATCTTCTTTTATATAAAGTAAAACAAAAATGAATTAATTATTCATATTCTACAATTAAAAAATGATATATTCATATACAAGAAGTTATTGAATCACTTATTTTATTAGTTCGTCTTTATATTTTTGCAATAATATTTTTCTATAGTGTCTTTATATTGATATATATAAATGTTTTCCCATTAATCCAATGAGAATGAGAATTACTAAAAGATATTACATTTAATTTTAAATGATTATTTTATTTTATTTTATTTATATTCGTATATTTAACTCTTTATATTAGAAAAGGTTTTATATCATTATGAGTAAACTTTGTAATTTTATTTTTTATTGTTATATTTGGGGTAATTAACTTCTAATATTTTGGTATGAGGTTCTTATTAGTTTCTATATCAATTCTTTTTTCAGGAATTTTATTCCTATTTTACACAGCAAGTTTATGAAAAAATATATTTTTAATTTCAAATAATGAATTCTTTTTTTGAGAATCTCTATTCTGAAGTTTATGGTATTGACCACTTATATTTTTATTACTAGCTGTTTTTTATTTTATATATTTTAGACACCAAAATAAAAAAGATATATCTATTAGTGAAAATATTGATAAAGAATATATAAAAACAGAAAAAAAAATATCAAATACTATTTTTGTAGTAATATTTCTTTTAATATGTATATCTATATTATTTATCTATTTTAATATAGATTTATTTATGTTATTTATATATTATTTTTCAGGAATATTAATATATTTTATATTTAAAGAATTATTTATTAAAAATATAATTCCACAAAAAATATTTATAATATGAAATATATATTCTATTATTTCAGGATACTTTGCTTCAATATGATGAATAATTTATAATATATTTATAGAAGAAAATATATTACTCTTATCTGCATTGATAATAATATGATTTTATCACATATATATACATGTGAAATATGAAAATATTATATCGTTAATATTTTGAATTATTACATTTATTTTTGCTTTGTACAGATGAATAATTCTATTATTTCCTTGAATAATTTAGTATTTCTCTTATATTCAGAGAAATACTTTTTTATTATAAAAATATGTTCGAAATTAAAAATTCATTAAAAGACATCAAAAAATCAAATTTTGTCTATTTCATTAAAGAAAAAAAAGATTTAGCACATTTAGACTTTTTATCATTAGATAAAAAAATTATTAAAAAAATAGAAGAATCTCTTAAATGAAAAAAATCAGAAAAATTACACTTTTTTTTATGAGATAAAAATTTTGAAAATCTTATAGTTCTAATACATAAAGAAGATAAAAAATTATCTTTGGTAGATTTTATTTCAAAAGAAATGAAAGTTTTACCAAAGAATTTCACACTTTGTTCACAAGATGATAAAAATTTATCATTATTATTAAAATCTTGTCTATTATCTAGATATAATTTTGATCAATATAAAACTGAAAAAAATACAGATGAGATATATTTTTTCTGTGATAAAAGAGATAATATTGAATTAGAGTCAACATATAATCTGGTACAAAATATAATACTAGCAAGAGATCTATGAGAAACTCCAGCAAGTGATTTAACACCAGAAGCATTTGCTAAATTAGTGAAAAAAACAAAATTTAAAAACACTAAAATTAAAATACTTTCACCAAAACAAATTGAAAAACAATGACTCGGTTTATTGTGGTGAGTAGGTAAAGCAAGTACAGCTAAACCATATTTAGTTATATTAGAAAGAATTATAGACAAAAAATTACCAACAGTTGGTATAGTATGAAAATGAGTAACCTTTGATACAGGTTGAATTCAAGTAAAACCAGGTGACCACATGTATGAAATGAAAGGAGATATGTGTTGAGCTGCGACGGTTTTTGCAACAATGAAAGAAATTGATAATAAAGACTTAAATGTAAATATAGTAGCTGCATTATGATTAGCTGAAAACTGAATCTCTGGTGAATGATATAAACCATCAGATATACTTACAGCCTACAATGGAAAAACTGTTGATATAATCCATACAGATGCTGAATGAAGATTAGTGATGGCAGATACGATGAGTTATATTTCTGATAAATATAACTTAGACAGTTTAATGACCGTTGCTACACTTACTTGAGCATGTATGATGGCATTATGATTCCGTTATGCTGGAGTTATGTGAGATAATGAAGATATGATTGAAAAACTATTAGATCATTCAAAAAATAATGAAGAAAAATACTGTCGTCTTCCATATGATCAATATTTTATAGATAAAACTAAATCTGAAATAGCAGATCTAGAAAATTTAAATAGATGAGTTTATGCATGATCTAGTATGTGAGCCGCATTTTTAGCAAATTTCTTAGATAATGATGAAAAATATACTCATTTAGACATTGCTGGAACAGCATTGAATAGTTATGAACCATATGGGTATGTAAACAAAGGTATGACAGGTTTCTGAGTAGAATCATTAAGTGATGTTTTACAACAATTAAAATAATAAAATTATTAAAATAATAAATAAGGGATAATTTATTTTTAATACTATAATTTGTGAATGTTTTTAAAATTATTAAAGATATTATATCACCAAAAAAGTGTTATTCTTGCAAACAAGAATGACACTTTTTGTGTTTCAAATGTTTACAAGAGTGTCAAAATTTTGAATCACAATGTTATGTTTGTAAAAATCCTAGTAAAGATTTTGAAATTCACTCTGATTGCCAAGAATGATTAGATTACACAAAAGTTATATTATTAACACATTATAAAAATCCAGTTATAAAAAAACTTATAACTGATGCTAAGTTTTATAAGAAAAAAGATGTTTTTGAAGATTTTTGAAAGTATTTAACGAAATTGTTGATAAAATATGAAAAAGATGTGAAAAAAGAAAATACTATAATAGTCCCTATTCCTATTCATTTTTTCAGAAAATGGAAGCGCTGATATAATCAATGAGAAGTAATATGTAAAGAAATACATAAGAGGACCGGTCTTGAATATGTATCAGATTTATTAATAAAGAATAAATCAACAAGACAACAAAGTAAAGTATCAAAGAAAGATCGTCAAAAGAATTTAGAAAATAGCTTTGTATTCAATAAAAAATACTTAGACAAACTTGACAAAATTAAAGATAAAAAAATTATTTTAGTAGATGATGTTATTTCTACATGATCTACTCTTAATGAGGTATCAAAAGTATTATACAAAGCAGGATTCTCTGACATAATTTGTTTAGTAATAGCTTCAGATTAAATATTTGACATATTATTATTTTTAAATATAATTATATAAATTTAAAAGGAGGAAAATTTAATAAATAATTTTTCTATTTATGATGCTACAAGAAAAAATTTATGAAGAAAATTACAGTGAATATTCTTCACCCACAGAACAATTAGGATTATTTTCAGATGAAAATAATCAATATACCGAATCTATTAAACAATCAATAGAAGAAATATTAAATAAGGATAATTTAATATTTCAAAATAAAGATACAGAATTATATTTATTAGAAAGTAATAAAAAATGAAATACTGTTGATGGAATTATTGTTTGTAAAATAACTGATTCAAATAATTTAGAATCATTTTTTCAATTAAAAATTAATATAGATTTACTTAAAAAGTATATTTATTGTGAATATAAATGAAAAAAAGCAAAAAATATTTTATGAATGAAAGTAAATATACCATTTATGGTACATTTACAGGAATTTATATGAAAAATTATAGATGTAGATAATGATGAATTATTATTATACAAATACGCTACTAAAAAACCACAAGATATAATAAAAAAACAATTAAAAAATAAAGAGATAGAATTTCCTGAATTAAATATAAAATCTAGAAAAATAGAAGAAGCAGCTGATTGAAAATATAATTTTTATTTTTCAGTAGATAATTATGAATTCAGAATCCTAAATATATTAATAAGTAGTCAAAAACAGAATAATTGAAATAATGATGAGAATTCTGAATTATATACTTTTAACTCAAATATTTTACATAATATTTGAGTTAAAATTAAAGGTAATTGGTCTAGATTTTCTAATAAAAATGAAAAAATTGATTCATATACAAGAAAGGAAATATCTAAATTTTTATTTAATACTCTTAATTGAATAGAATTTAAAAAAATAAAAGAAAGTATATAAAATAAATATTCAAAAAATCTATTTGAATATTTTTTTTTATGGGTAAAATGTCATGAACGAATTTTAACAACTTATATGAAGAAGAAATGTCGAAATACTTAGAGGTTATATGAGCACGCACGCATAATTTGAAGAATGTAGATGTGAAGATACCAAAAAATAAAATGACAGTAATTACTGGTCTTTCAGGGTCTTGAAAATCATCATTAGCTTTTAATACTATTTACTCTGTTGGACAACAAAAATACCTAGAGAGTTTATCTAGTTATGCTCGTATGTTCATTGGTGGAATGAAGGAAGAGGCTGAAGTAGATGAAATAAAAGGGCTTTCACCTACAATTTCAATTGATCAAAAAACAACAAGTAAAAACCCACGTTCGACAGTTGGGACAATTACTGAAATTTTTGACTACTATAAACTTCTTTTCCTTAATGTATGAGAAAGGAAATGTGTTAAATGTGAGACATTAGTAAAAAAAGATAGTTTATCAGATGTTATTAATCATATTTCTTGATTATGAGAAAATGAAAAATATATGATATTAGCTCCTATTAAATGACCGTTTAAAGATTTTACAGAAGTGAAAAAAGAATTATTAGAACTAGGTTTTATACGTTTTTACTATGAATGAAAGATTTATACTATCAATGATGAAGCTGATTTTAATGATATTGAAAAAATAGATATTATATTAGATAGACTAACAGTAAAAGATTATTCAGATAGTGAGTCAGCAGATATTAAAAGATTAAAAGATAGTCTAGAACTTGCTTATAAAATTGGGAAAGGACAAATTTCAGTATATACAATGGATAATAAACAAGAATTATTTTCAAATGTATTTGTATGTTCTTGATGTGGACATGTGCCAGCAGAACTTACTATTTCAAGCTTTTCATTCAATTCTCATGCTTGAGCTTGTCGTGAATGTCAATGATTATGAGTAAAAAAAGTTTTCTTAGAAGAAAAAATTATTAATGACAAACATACTTTATTAGAGTGAGCTGTAGTGGCTCCATGATTTGGATGAGATTACTTCTTTGCATTACTATGAGAAATATGAAAACATAATAAAATCAATTTAAATACTCCTTATAATACATTATCTAAAAAAGAAAAAGATTTAGTGTTATATGGTACTTGAGATAAAAAATATAATGTTAAATTTACAAATGAATATTGAGTAGAAAATACTTACAATTCACGTTTTGAATGAGTTATTAATACTTTAACAAGAAGATTTTTTGAATGAGGTTCAGAAAAATCACATTACGATGATTTTGTAGTTGATATGGATTGTCATATATGTGATGGACATAGACTACATACAGAATCACTTGCTGTTGAATTACAAGGATTAAATATTTGAGAATTAGCTAATTTACCAGTTAATAAAGCTTTAGAGTATTTTAAGAATTTGAAAATTTCTGCAACACAACAAAAAATGGTACAAAAAGTATTAAAAAACTGAGTTGAGCGTCTTGAATTCTTAAATGGAGTGTGACTCAGTTATATGAGTATTTCAAGAAAAGCAGGTACTTTATCTGGATGAGAAGCACAAAGAATACGTCTTGCTACTCAAATTGGAACGAAACTAGAATGAATAATCTATGTCTTAGATGAACCATCTATTGGTCTACATCCACGTGATAATGATATGTTGATAGCTAATTTAAAGAAATTAAGAGATATTTGAAACACACTTATTATTGTCGAACATGATGAAGATATAATGCGTGAAGCAGATCATATTATTGATATGTGAGTTTGAGCTTGAGTTCATTGATGAGAAATCATTGCAGAATGAACAATGCAAGAAATTATTGATAATCCAAAGTCGGTGACCGGTCCATTTCTTCATAAAGATATGAATATAGTAATTGACAGACCAAAAAGAGCTCTAAATAAAAAACTAATAATTACTTGAGCTACTCAAAATAATCTAAAAGATATAGATGTAGAAATACCTCTTTCACACTTTGTCGTTGTTACATGAGTTTCATGAAGTTGAAAATCGAGTTTAGTAAATGATATATTAGCAAATCATTTGATGAATAAATTAAATAGAGCAAAAAGACAAGTATGATCAGTTAAAAATATCACTGGATTAGAAAATCTTGATAAAGCCGTGGTTATTGATCAATCTGCTATTGGGAAAACACCGCGCTCTAATCCTGCTACATATACAGGTGTATTTACTCCAATAAGAGAAGTGTTTGCCCAAGTAAGTGAATCTCAAGTGAGATGATATGGACCAGGAAGATTTAGTTTTAATACTAAACAAGGGAGATGTGCTGCATGTGAATGAGATGGTGTAAAAAAGATAGAAATGCATTTCTTACCACCAGTCTATATTGAGTGTGCAGAATGTCATTCAAAAAGATATAATACAGAAACTCTACAAATAAAATATAAAGGAAGAACTATTTCTGATGTACTAGAAATGACAATTGAAGAAGCATTAGATTTTTTCTCTAGTCATCCAAAAATAGCAAAAGTATTACAAGTATTAGATGAAGTTTGACTCGGTTATATTAAACTTGGACAATCAAGTGTAACTCTTTCATGATGAGAAGCTCAAAGAATTAAATTAGCAACAGAATTATCAAAACGTTCAACAACTAAAACGTTTTATATACTGGATGAACCTACGACCGGTCTCCATTTTCAAGATGTTCAAAAATTACTTAATATTCTTCATACTCTTGTAAATAAATGAAACACTGTATTGGTTATTGAGCATAACATGGATGTAATAATGAATGCAGATCATATTATAGACATTTGAAAAGAATGAGGAGACGCAGGTTGAGAATTATTATGAACTGGAATAATTGAAGATATTATCAATATTAAAGAAAGTTATACTGGGGATGCTATTAAAAAATATTTACAACAATAAAATATGTTAGATTTTTTAGAAAGAAATAAAGACATCACAGATTTATCAAACTTTAAAACACCAGCAAAAGCTGATTATTATTTTGAAATACATACTATTGATCAATTAGATCAATTAAAATCTGTATTTAAATGGATACAAGAAGAAAATATTAATTATCTGATTGTATGAGGTGGGACTAATATGTTATTTGCTTTTGATAATTATGAAGGAATTATAATAAAAAATAACTTATTATGATGGTTTTATACTGAAGAATCACAAATATTAGAATCTTATTCAGCTGAAAGTATTTGGGATATTGCTCAAATACTTGAAACTGATGATAATCAAGGTTTATGGCATAGGTTTATATGACTCCCAGGTTCAATCTGAGGTGCAGTATACGGAAATGCATGATGTTTCGGATTAGAAATTGAAAACAACTTCATAGAAGCTTTTGTATTAGATATTTTCACATGAGAAACTAAATTTCTTAGTAAATCAGAAATGGAATTTTCATATAGATCGAGTATATTAAAAACTTCAATACAATATTTTTTATTAAAAGTTAAATTTGATTTATCTAAAAAAATAGAAAAATATCATTCTGATGTAGATAATATTTATTTTAGAGAATATAAACAACCAAAAGGAAATACTTGTGGATCATTTTTTAAAAATCCAAATAGGGAAAAATCAGCTTGAAAACTTATAGAAGAAGTCTGACTCAAGTGATATAAATTATGATGAGCTTATTTTTCAGGATTACATGCAAATTTCCTTATGAATGATTGATCATGAGCATATACTGACTTATTATCACTAATAAAATTAGCAGAAGATAAGGTTAAACAAAATTTCTGAATAGAATTAGTGAATGAAGTAAGAATAATTTCTAATAAATAATTATTATGAGAACAAGACAATATGAAGTAATATTTATTGTATCAGTTTTATTTATAATAATATTTTTTATATTATATAGATATTATTTTGATAACTTATGTAAGAAATATACATGAGTACAAAATATTTCTAAAATTGAAACATTAAAAAAAATGTGATCATGTACTGATAGTTATGTTTGTTATAATAGCAATATTGAGTATGATGATTTACGTAGAAATGTAGTGAATTGGCAATGTAATAAAAAGAAAGTAAACTATTTTGAATGATACTACTATTCAAATAGATATAATAATTTTAAAGATAAACTATTTAAATAATGGAAACAATGAGACTCCAAAAATATATGTCACAAGCTGGAATATGTTCACGTAGAAAGGCAGAAGATTATATAGAAAGAGGGTTAGTTAAAGTAAATGGACAAATGGCTACTATAGGAATGAAAGTAGACTGAGATATAGACAAGGTTGAATTAGAAGGTCAAGCTATATCAGAACAACAAAAACAAGTCTATTATAAGATAAATAAGCCAAGAGGTATTATAACAACTTGTGCAGAGTTTGGAGATCAAAATATTATAGACATTGTGGATATAAAAGA
>Ga0233426_10000817_pt1 | contig 31081 bp, 30 predicted proteins | sample SI_118_April2016_6_FD_179875 | JGI IMG/M metagenome (GOLD analysis project Ga0233426, IMG submission 179875) | Seawater microbial communities from Saanich Inlet, British Columbia, Canada - SI_118_April2016_10_MG | ecosystem: Environmental > Aquatic > Marine > Inlet | place: Canada: British... | reverse complement strand
GACTCTGCTGCAAAAGCTGACTTGCGTGACTACAACTTACAAGATTTAAGCATTTAGAGTTCTTTTAGGAAAACCATTTTCATCTTACATTTTTTACTGTTTTTCCCAAAACCTACGAAGCCGCTCCTTAGCCAGTCCTCGATCAGTCCTGTTCACGCGAATAACATAGCAACCCATCTTGTTGGGCTTAAACCTGATAGGGCGCATGTATTCCGCTGCGACTAATAGCTCACCGCCAGAATGCTCTACAAACGTATAGGAGCGCCCCTGAGCATCAAACAATTTATCCCCAACAAACACCTCTCGATCGTCCAGTAACCGCTTGATCTGCATATTCAGAGCCCCTGTGTGGTGGAATGACCTGTATTGTAACCCCTGGTGTCAAGCGGACTCAGGCCCCACCCCCTAAAACCTCAAAATAGCCATATACAGAACCCACCCTAGGGGCATACCCCCACTTGCTTAGAAAGGTTCCCTATTTTCCTAGTACATACTATTGCGGATGCATGGTTAGGTATCTCTGAGAACAAGGCAATGAAACTACTCATCTCTACATTCTCCACCCAACTGCTTATTGGGTTTGCACGGAGTTCTTATGGTCAGACTGTTGAGACTATTAACTACGCCAACGCCGGAGTTTGTTGTTATAAAACATTTCAATGTAATCAAACATATCACTCCTGGCTGCATCTCTTGTAGCGTAGATGCTTAGAAAAGATTGCAGTCGTGTAGTTATTGCTGGTTGTCGCCAAGTATTTTGACAAAATTTCTGGAAGATTGACCGGTCTGTCGCTTAAAGAAACTTGAGAAAGAGGACGTGTTGGTAAAATGCAATCGCTCTGCTATCGCATTGACAGCCAACTCTGAATTAATCAGATAGTTTTGTGCAAACTCAAGGCGAGCCTTATCGTAAAGAGCCTGGTAGCTTGTGTTGCGTTTTTTTAAACGATAACGGAGTGTGCGCTCCGGCAAGTCTAACAGGCGGGCCACATCGCTGGCGGTACATCCCTCATCGTTAACTAACAGCCGAATAATCCGGTTAACACGACCGATGAAAGACTCGCCCAATCCGAAGGTGGATTGAAATGCCCGTGTATTTTTTTTGTGAATTTCCTTGGCAGCTTCGCTCCTAGGTCCTTGTGTTTTAGGTCGGGAGAAATCCTCGCTAGTGAGGTGTATTGCGTGCACATCCTGATTAAAGAATACGCGATGACCAAAAACTTTATACAGAGGTGTCCTATCAGTGGCGGGGGCAGCATGCCTGAATTGAACATAGTCAGGCATCCAATCACGGCCTAGTGAGCGCCTGAACTCATTGCAGGTTAGTGATAGGGCCAGCTCTGACACCTGGACACGCGACCGAGTTAGTGGTTGCTCAAGAGATTGAGGGTTGACTGGTGTTTTAAATTCAAAGGACATTAGTTTGCCCGATGTACTGTCACTTGAAATATAGCTCGTCATGGAGTCAGTGTGTAAAGCAAGGTTTTCAGAGATTAACTGCATCTCTTCGCCAATTGTTTCAGTTTGACGGGCCATTAACCACAGGTTGCCCATGATATCGAAGCGTTGTAAGCAGCCAACCTTGAGACCAAAAAAACGATCGCTACACTCGACAGCGGCCAGTTCCAGCAGGTTGGCACAGTGCTCAGGGCGGATCAACACATTCGGCTCAAAGAGAGCCGCTTCAGGTATCCCGACACGTCGAAACAATTCAACGGGGTCTTGCCCATTTTGTTCAATCAGCTCGGCGACGCCTTCTAATACTACGCTGGGAACAAGGTTTATCAAATTGCCTCATCTTTCTCGTATTTGCCGCCTCTGGAACAGTGGCGGTCGATTGCCGTAGATTACAACATCTGCTGCGGGTGTGTGACTCCAAACAACTATGCCATTGATCGTGCCTGAAAATCCACGAGTAGGCACAACGCAGTTGCCGGTTGATCCCGCCCCGAATTACGATTATCTACAAATGCCGCAATCGGCTGAATATTAAGCCATCGTTGGCAACCGCAATTCAGGCTCAGAATGATAAATGAACGCAGCTGTGTTTGAAAGCTAGTCTGGGTTGAAGCCGATGGATCTAATTACCAAAGAGAAAAGAATGATGACGATTAAGTTGAGATTCAAGAATTTAATATTGCTATTTAGAAAACTACCTGCAGTAATGGTTCTACTGTCAACAAGTGCTATGAATGCGGCGGAAAGTCCTCCTGAACAAGCAGCTCGAGCTGCGCTTGACAGTTTTTTAGTCGATTGGAATCAATCAGATTTAGTGGCTCTAAAGACTATTTATCCTTTTTCCTGATACTCCACCATCAGTCGAGTCCTCTGTGTTTTTATTACTACTTTTTTCAATTCATTGCCTCATATTTAAATAATATTGCCACATATAATAACTATTGTACCTCGATCTGTTTAGAATTCAGTGATAACTGCGCATCGATCAGATATCGCGAAGAGCTTCTGAAAGAGAGCAATCAATAAACGGAAGGGAAGTCATAATGGATAGAATACTGAGTGTGCTGGTACTCTTACCCGCCGTTTTATTTTTAGTCACCGGCCTGCGCTGGCTGATAGATCCTGCCGGAATCGCACCCGAATTCGGGCTCGTACTGGGCGAGGGCTTAGGGCTCAGTTCGCAGGTGGGCGACATGTCGGGCTTTTTCCTCACTCTGGGTATTTGTATGTTGGTGGCCCTTGTAAGTGGGCGCAGCGCCTGGTACGACCTGCCAGCGCTGTTGCTGATGTTGACTGCAGTCGGTCGCGTGATCGCCTGGCTGTTACATGATGCGGCGTTAGCATCGCAGATCGGGGTAGAGGTTGTGGTCGCAATGATTCTGCTTGTCGCTTCCCGTCGCCTCGCGCAGGAACCCTGAACCGTGACGGTTAGCCGATTTTTCCGCAATACAATTATCGCGCTGGGGCTGCTTGCGCCAATGGGTTTGCTGGCGGAGGGTTCAACATCCCTTATAAAAGACCCCAATACAACAACGGTTGAGCGGCCCAATATCGTACTGGTATTGGCCGATGACCTCGGCTTTACCGATCTCGCCTCCTACGGCAGTGAAATTAGCACGCCCACTATCGATGCGCTGGCACGGCAGGGCGTGAGCTTTACCAACTACCACACGGCGGCCAACTGTGCGCCATCCCGGGCCATGCTGCTCACCGGCGTTGACGCGCACCTTGCTGGTGTGCCCAATATTCCGGAGATGCTTGCACCGCAGCAGCAGCGCCACGCGCACTACCAGGGCGTGCTCGGTAGTAATGTAGTGACCGTGGCCACCCTGTTGGAGGGAGTCGGGTATCACACCTACATGGCGGGCAAGTGGCACCTGGGCGCAGGCCCCGGCAAGCTACCCAGCCAACGCGGTTTTGAACGTACTTTAGCCCTGGCGGATTCCGGAGCCGATAACTGGGAGCAGCGCCCCTACACCCTGTTGTATGACAAGGCCAACTGGTACGCCGACGGCGAGGAATACCAGCTCCCTGAAGATTTCTACTCTTCGCGCTTCCTGGTGGATAAGACCATCGAGTTCATCGACAGCGATATCGAGGACGGCCAGCCCTTCTTTGCTTACCTGCCGTTCCAGGCCGTGCACATTCCAGTGCAGGCTCCGCAGAAATTCATCGATCGCTACATCGGGGTTTACGACGGTGGTTGGGATGAACTGCGGGAGCAGCGTAGGGCACGGGCTATGCAACTGGGTATTATCCCTGCTGATAGTGACATAGGGCACATGTCTACTACCGCCGACTGGAATGCACAGGATGCCGAGCAACGCCGCTACCAGGCCAAGCGCATGGCGGTTTATGCTGCCATGGTTGAAGCTATGGACTACCACCTTGGGCGACTGGTGGATTACCTAAAGGCGCGGGGTGAGTACGACAATACGATTATCATATTTACTTCCGACAACGGCGCCGAGGCCAGTGGACCGCAGGATCACGACTCCTTTGCGGAGCGGCTTGGACCGGCGGCGCTGGGTTACCACACCGACTACGAGCGCCTGGGGCTCAAGGGCAGTTACAACACCATCAGCCCCAGCTTCGCTAGCGCTGCTGTCAGTCCCCTGGCTTACTACAAGTTTTATGCCGGAGAGGGCGGTATGCGTGTGCCACTGATCGTGGCGGGGGCGAGCCTACCGGTGCAGGGTGAATTGAGCCATGCCTTTTCTTTTGTCACTGATATTACGCCTACCGTGCTCGCTTTCGCCGGCGTGGTGGCTCCCGATGCGCGCTATGGCGGCAGATCGATTGAGCCGATGATTGGTCGCGATCTCGGGCCGGTGCTGCGACAGGAGGCACAACGTGTCTACGGCCCAAAGGATTCGGTGGGCTATGAATTGGCGGGACATGCAGTGCTGTTCCAGGGAGACTACAAAATTGTATTTCACCGCACCCCTCTGAGCGACGGCCAGTGGCATCTTTACAACATCGTGCGCGACCCCGGGGAAACCGAAGACCTCTCCTCCACAGAACCTGCCCGCCTGCAGCACATGTTGTCGGCCTATGAACGCTATGCCCGCGACAACAAGGTGCTGCCGGTGCCCCCTGGCTTCGATAATTTCAAGCAGTTGGTTATCAACACGCTTTATAGCCGCCTACGGACACCGGTATTGGTGACGCTGCTGACAATACTCATTTTACTGCCCTTTGCGGTCGCTTATCGCAGTAAAAGATAAGAGGCATAACATGCCCGAGACACACAAACTTTATGCCATTACACGCTCTCTATACTCCGTGAAATTTTTCAGCGCTATAAAAAGAGTGCTGTTGCATAAGAAATGGCAACAGAGGCCAATGGTATGAAAGTTGTCAACAAGGTGATTCCCTATAAAGAGCAGATAATGGGATTCTCTAACCCGGGCCGGATGGCCTGATCTGCATGGTCAATTTGCTGAAGTTCAAACCTCTTGCTGACTATGACGATGTTCGCTCAATTGAGCTTACCGGGCGAGAGGCTTATGAGGTGTATGAGCACGGGGTCAAGAAGCTGCTGAAGGAGGTTGGCTCTAGAATAAGCAGGGGACAAACCACCATTTAGCTAAATAGTAGTTTGTGAGTTGTTAATCCACATACATGAGGTGAGAAATGTCGTCACAGAGTGAAGTAGTCCGGCTGGTAGGGGGAACAGCATCGCCCTATACACAGAAGATGGTAGCCCTGTTGCGCTATCGCCGCGTGCCCTATGCGGTGACATGGGGCCAGCCGGACCAGGTTTGTGATGCGCTGGGGGTGGAGAAGCCGAAGCCCATTTTTCATCCCACCTTCTTTTTTGACGGGGAAGAGGGGCTCAAAGCCGAGTGTGATTCCACGCCGATTACCCGCCGCCTGGAAGAGATGTACCCAGGCCGGTCGGTGCTGCCTAGCGATCCGGCGCTGGCCTTTATCGATTACCTGATCGAAGACTTTGGCGACGAGTGGTGTACCAAGTACATGTTTCACTATCGCTGGTACCCTGAAGCGGACGCGGATAATGCGGGCACCCAGTTGCCGCTGGGTGTGGATGTGAGCCTGCCACCGGACGCGCTCCAACAGTCCAAGCAATATTACATTGATCGTCAGGTCGGCCGTTTGTATGTTGTGGGATCCAATGACACCACTGCGCCGGTGATCGATGCCAGCTATCGTCGCTTTCTGGCAGCCATGGAGAACCACTTGGCCAACCAGAAATTCATGCTGGGCAATCGTCCGGCGGCTGGCGATTTCGGTCTCTACGGCCAGTTGACCCAGCTGGTAGGCTTTGATCCCACACCTCGGGCTATTACCCACGAGGTATCCTCGCGCACTGTAGCCTGGGTCGACCAAATGAGCGACCAGAGCGGGCATGAGCCATCAGAACAGGACTGGATCGCATTGGATGATCAACCCGATAGCCTCCGTGGCTTGATGGAAGAAATAGGTCGGGTCTACGCCCCGGCCCAGCTGGCGAATGCCCGTGCAGTTCAGGCGGGTGAAAAAACCTGGGAGGCAGAAATCGATGGGGCCCAGTGGACTCAGAGAACCTTCCCCTACCAGGCGAAGTGTTTGCAGTGGACTGACGAGCGCTATCGGGCGCTCAGTGAGGCCGATCGCGCAAGCGTGGATGCTCTGCTCGAGGGCACCGGTGTAGAAACAATGCTATCACTGGCCTGAGTGTCCTGCGCATAACAAATTGAGAGTAGCTTATGAAGCTAAAAGCACTGCTATTTATGCTGGTAACAGCTCTAGCGGGCCCGGCAGCCCTGGCAGGAAATATTGCCGGTGTTTGGAAGCACTCAGAGGAAGCCGGCTGGATAGAGATCCGAGTAGTGGACGGTGTTGCCTCAGGTAAGCACGTCCGTAATGAGGAACACCCGGAGCTTGTCGGTCGCGAAATACTAAAGGATCTAGCAGCGGACAAATCCGAGGCGGGGGTGTGGCGAGGTCAGGTCTACTCCGAGCGCCTGGGAGAGTACAAGGATGCAGAAGTGAGCCTGCCGGAACCTGACTCGCTCGAGATAAAAGTTAAGGTGGGATTCATGAGTCGCACCGTAAGCTGGGTTCGCGTAGACGAGGTTCCGGGGGAATGATCGATTGCCCAACCGGAAAAAAGGTCATCACCGATTCTGAGAGTTAGAGATGCCTATGCTGGCCCTGATGACGGGTATGAAACATTGCAGATCTCGGTCACAGGGGCATACCCTTGCCGCCTGGCTGCCAAAAATAGCAGGACGCGTCCTGCACCTTCCGATCCGACTCCGGCCTCAAGCATGTGGCTCTAGTGCTCTATTTAAACAATTAAAACTATAAAGAAGGTTGCTTGGCGATAGACCATTGAATTTAGCAGTGTTGTCGCGCTCGTGTGTGCCTCCACCATCAATAGAGTCCTGGGTGGTTTATTACTTCTTTTTCCGAATATTTTGCCTCATATATAAATAATATTGCCGAATATGAAAACTAAATTACCTCCATCTGTTTAACATCAATGGTGCATCGCGTGGATTCTGCGAACAGCTAAACCAGAATGTACTAACAAGCTGAAAAGACAAGTTTAGGAGTTGGTGTCTATGTTTAACAAGCTATTGATCAGTGCCGGTGCGGTTCTGTTCCTGGTGGTGCTGTTGGTCGTGGCCCTGCCCACCATATTCCACAGCCTGGGCATACATCCCGTTTACGAAGATGCCCGAGACTACAGCTTGCCTGGCAAACGAGCTCTGTTGATTACGACCAGTCACGGTGCGCTGAATACGCCGGGGGAAACCGGCGGCGATCCTACCGGTGTTATGGCCTCGGAGTTCACCATCGCCTACTACCAGTTCCTGGATGCAGGGATGGAAGTGGACATTTCCAGTATCAAGGGCGGGGAGATACCCATAGACCCTCAGACCTTGAACCGGGTTATCAGGTCACCCGAAGACGGGCGCTACCTGCAGGATTCCGTGGCTCAAGCCAAGGCGAGAAATTCCCTGAAAATCGATGCCCTGGACTTTACTCGCTACGACGTGGTGTGGATTGCCGGCGGCTGGGGTGCCGCCTACGATCTCGGTTATTCCGATGTCTTGGGACAGAAGGTCAGCGAGGCCTATTACTCAGAGAAAGAAACCGTGATCGGCTCTGTCTGCCACGGCGCCCTCGGCTTGATTCGGGCGCGGGATCGCGATGGCAAGCTGCTGATCGCCGGGCGCAAGGTTACCGGTGTCAGCGACAAGCAGATAAAAGAATTGGGCATAGAGGTAACCCCCTTGCACCCGGAAACCGAGTTACGCAAGGCCGGTGGTATCTATTCCTCGCAGGAAAAATTTATGGATTTCTTCGCTACCAGCACCGTGATAGACGACGAGAAGCGTTTTGTTACCGGGCAGAACCAGAACTCCAGCCATGAGACCGCCCAGAACATCATGGCCATTCTGGACCAGCGATGACGAACGTGGGAAAAAATGTAAAAACCTGATAGACGAAGACTACGCCAGCCAGACATCAGCGATCAGTGCGCTCATTGGCAGGGACTTTTACTTCCTGGCTGCACCGCGCACGCACGGCGCCACGATTCGCTACGACTTCTGACCAGAACGGGGAGTTAATCTACCTAATTTAAAAACTGGCTTTAGTTTGGCGTTCGAAAAATCATAGAGGTAAGTACTGTGAAAAGAATCTCTGTCTCCATACTTCTGGCAGTTGTCATGGTTGCTGGCATCGCCTGGTTTAACCGCATTGATATTCTGCTCACAGTTTTCAAGTTCCAAAGTGAAAAACAGTTTGCGCATGTGGCTCCAAATCGCGAAGTGCCTTGGCAGCAAGGGCCAAAAATGGCGTCACTTGCCGCGAGTGAGCGCCCCCCGAATATTATTCTGATTGTCGCGGACGACCTGGGCATTAATGACATATCTGCCTTTGGTCATGGCTTGGATAAAGGTTCGGATAACGGCCGCTTGCAAACGCCGAATATCGACAGCCTGGCGGCTGATGGCGCCATGTTTCGGCAATCCTACTCAGGAGCCAGTACCTGTGCACCTTCGCGCGCCATGATGATGACCGGACGCTATCCGACCCGGACTGGTTTTGAGTTCACCCCCACGCCATCTGGTATGGGTAAGATCGTAAGCACCATTTATAACGCAATGGATAATGGCTTGCCGCCGCTTGTCTACGATGCAGCCATAGAAGAACGCAGCCCTGAGTATGAACGTCAGGGCTTACCGGCATCAGAGGTGACCATTGCTGAAATGCTGAAAGAGCGTGGTTATTACACAGCACATATCGGCAAGTGGCACCTAGGTAACGAGGTAGGTATGCGGCCTGATACTCAGGGGTTTGACGATAGCCTGCTTAACCGCAGCGTTCTTCATTTGCCGGAAGATGATCCCCACGTTGTTAATGCCAAATTGGCCTTCGATCCTATCGATAGATTTCTCTGGGCCAATGGGGGGTTCGCCAACTCATTTAATTCAGATCACGCCAATAGCTTTGCTCCCGGCGGCTATTTGTCAGACTACTGGACGGATGAATCGATCAATGTCATCAAGGCCAATAAAAACCGGCCGTTTTTTCTCTATTTAGCACACTGGGGTATTCATGCACCCTTACAAGCCACGCGGGAGGACTACGAGGCCGTGGGTGATATTAAACCTCATCGCAAACGGGTGTACGCTGCCATGGTGCGCGCGCTTGATCGCAGTGTCGGGCGAATTCTCGATACTCTCAAAGAACAGGGGCTTGAAGAAAACACAATCGTTGTGTTTACCAGCGACAACGGTGGCCCCGGTTATGTCGGGTTGCCCGACATTAATGCGCCTTACCGCGGCTGGAAAATCACTATGTTCGAAGGTGGTATTAGAGTGCCGCTGTTTATCAAATGGCCGCAACAAATTGCACCCGGCACTCGGGTAGATACGCCTGTTGCACACATAGATATGGCTCCCACTCTTGCTGCAGGTGCCGGTGCATCGCTACCTAGGAATGTAGATATTGATGGCCTTAATTTGCTGCCCTTGGCTACTGGCATCACTAAAGACTTAAATCGCCAAACCCTGTTTTGGCAGAACGGCCACTACCAAGTGGTTCGCCACGGCGATTGGAAGCTGCAGGTCAATGATCGCCCCACCGACGGCATGCACAAGTGGCTATTCAATTTGAAGATTGATCCGACGGAGCAGAACAACTTGGTTAAAATTCACCCTGAGAAAGTGGCAGAGCTAGAACAACTGCTGACCGAGCATCAGGCTTCATCCGTAGGGCCTTTGTGGCACTCACCTGCGCAAGTGCCTGTGATGATCGACAAAACACTGGCTGAAAAATTTATTCCAGGCGATGAGTACATTTACACGCCAAACTAACAATATTTAAGCCGCCATGCAGCTAACGACGAATTTTTAGAACAGGAAATACACTATGACAGACACTTCTTATAGCCACGCCATCAACCTCGACAACTATCGTGAGACGTCACTTAATTATGGGTTTAAAGTATGCCCCGATACGCGTAATGAAGGACAGTTTATGGTTCGTGTCAGTAAGATAGCACTGACATCAAATTCTGTTTCCTATGCTATTGGTAGTCAGACAGGCATGATGCCGTGGCTTGATGTCTTTCCTGCGCCTGATGGTTTAGGGCAATTCCCTTGCTGGGGTTACGGCGATGTCATTTGTTCAAAACATCCGGACGTCGATGAAGGCGTGAGTCTTGCTCCGTGATGAAACATCAATACAAGCTCTACGGCGTGCAGGTGTCCCTGTTTGTGGGCAAGCTACGAGGCTATTTAAACTACAAAGGCCTCGATTATCAGGAAAAGGCCCCCACCATCTACGACTTGTTGCGCCGCTTTCCAAAAAAAGTGGGCGGCGCTTTTGTGCCGGTTGTCGAAACCCGCGAGAGCGAGTGGCTGAGTGATACCACCGAAATAATAGAGGAGCTGGAGACGCGCCACCCAACACCCTCCATCAGGCCCTTATCGCCCCGACAAGCGATTGCAGCCAACCTTTTTGAGGCCTGGTGTGACGATGTATGGCACCCTGTTGCGCTGCACACCCGCTGGTCATTCCCGGAAAACTACCCTCTATTTCAATCCGAGATAGGTGGAGGTTTCCTGCCCTATGCACCTCGGTTTTTGCAAAACTGGGCAGTAGATAAAACAAGCGCCGCGCAAATGCGCAGCGCTCTGCCCAATATGGGTGTTGTGCCTGAGCAGGTAGATCTGCTCGAACGCTGGATACACAATATGCTGGACATGCTGGAGCTGCACTTTTCCCAGCATGACTATCTATTCGGTGGTCGCCCCACCATTGCAGATTATAGCTTACTGGGCCCTCTATACGGTCATTTAAGCCTTGACCCCTGGCCGAAGCGTGAACTCATAGCCCCGCGTCCACACCTAAAAGCCTATATCGAGCGTTTACATCGCGGTGACTGTCCTGTCTCTGGGGCCAGCGGTGAGCTTCTGCCGGATGACGTAATTCCAGACACGTTATTGCCGGTGTTCGATGTAATCTTTTGCGAGTTTTATCCTTTGTTGGCCAAAACTGTAGAAAGTGTCAACGAGCTTATCAAGAACAAGGATCTACGGGCTGGAGATCAGATGCCACGCACCTTCAAAAGAATCAGCTTTCCCATGGGCGATGCTGAATATACTCGCGGTGCATTTAGTTACGCGCTATGGATGATGCAGCGCATTCAGAAACAGTTGCGTGCAATGCCTGAACATGAGCGAACTTCGGTGGCTGAATGGTTTGAGGGCAGAGGGCAAGATGATTTGCTCGAAATGAATTTCGGCCCCGCTTTAGAGCGTGCAGGGCTGACCGTTCGCCTGGTAAATTAAATGAGAGAACCCGATAACAAACATTATGACAAACTCGACATTATTGTTTTCGGTGTTACTGGCTTTACTGGTTTTACGGGCAAGCCGCTGACTCGAGTCAAAGGCCGAGTCAAGCAGATAAAGGGCGGCGCCTCTGGCGGCAGTGTCACCTCCTTTGGCCGAACGATGGAGGCTGCAACGCATGCAGGAAATATTAGCCCAGCTTGATGCACAGATGGCCGAGCCACTGTGGCCAACTGCATCAGAATCGGAAATCGCTATCGATTATCCCATCAACCAGTTACCAGATGGCGACTATGAAACCATCCTATGGAATAACTAATGAAACGACGCAATTTAGTTAACAACAATAGCTGTTTTCTGCCGAACCTCTAATTAGGATTACATAATGCGAATATTAAGAACCCCCAACTCTCGCTTTGAGAATCTCTCGGACTATCCTTTCGCACCGCACTACACCACCATTCAGACCAAGGATGGCAGCGAGCTGCGCATTCATCATCTGGATGAAGGTCCTGCCGATGGGCCGTTGGTGTTATGCATGCATGGGCAACCGGTTTGGAGTTATCTGTACCGTAAAGTCATTCCGTATTTGACAGCAGCAGGGATGCGGGTAATTGCACCCGATCTGGTCGGCTACGGCAAGTCGGACAAACCTGCCGCGCGCGAGGATTATAGTTACGAGCGTCAGGTTGAGTGGATGGGCGCCTGGCTGAACGCCAATGATTTCTCAAACATTACATTCTTTGGCCAGGACTGGGGCGGGCTCATCGGACTTAGAATGATTGTTAATGATGCAGACCGTTTTGATCGGGTGGTTATCTCCAATACTGGCCTGCCCTACAACCCCGATGTACCTGAATCGGTGGTAAGAGAAGTCGAAAATTTTCGCACCAATGCACCCACTCCTTACCTGACCGAAATGCAGGAAAATATCAGTAGTATGGATAGCAACGGGCATCCCGCTCAGAGGTTTGCCTATTGGCAGAAGTGGTGCTGGGAAACAGTCGACCTTCCTGTTGGATTCATCATGTCGATGATGTTAGAGCGCTCCTCTAAGACAATGCAAGTTTTCAAGTTTTTACTGCATAAGCTAGGAGTCGTTTCACCACTCCCCTCGCCCTTAGCAAGGGCCTATGATGCTCCTTTTCCAGACGCTAGCTACAAGATGGGGCCGCGCGCCATGCCCAGCCAGGTACCATTGCTTCCTACATCACCTTCACTGGAAGAGCAGCGTAAGGCATGGGAGTTTTTTGATGCATTTAATAAACCATTTCTCTGCGTCTTTGCTGACAACGATCCGGTGACGCGCGCAGAGGAACCGGTGTTCAAAAAACGTGTACCCGGCGCACAAGGACAACCCCACAGAACAATCAAGAACGGGGGGCATTTCGTGCAAGAAACCGCGCCTGATCAGGTAGCTTTGGCCATTATTGATCTTATTCGGTTAAGCTAGGAAAGCTCTTACGAGAGTGATGATGCAATTTGATAAACCTTGTTCCCAGCGTAGTATTGGAAGGCGTCGCCGAACTGATTGAATAAAATGGGCAAGACCCCGTTGAATTGTTTCGACGTGTCGGGATACCTGAAGCGGCTCTCCTTATTTCGTTTATTGGGAACAAAGGGGCAATTAGAAAATTCGGGCAACTGATATTTACGCGATTAACATACTAAGTATAGGCACTCAATATGCAAAAGCTAAATAGTGGCTTTGTTTTCTGTGGACTCTGTTTACTGGCCCAATCGGCGTTTGGTCAAACCGCGATGACTATCCATTCTTCCAGCTCCTGCTTAGCAGAACAAGTTGATCAAGTATGGGTAGAAGGTGCTGAATTTATCATGGGTGACGACACGACTTATCGCGAAGAAGGGCCGGCTCACTCAGTCACGGTATCGGGATTCTGGGTTGATGCTCACGAAGTGACTAACGCACAGTTTGCTAAATTTGTTGAAGAGACCAGCTATGCAACTGTTGCAGAACAAAGTTCTGATCCTGCTGACTGGCCAGGCGACGTACCAGCTGAATTTCTACAACCCGGTTCTATATTGTTTACTCCTCCTGCTCCGGGCCAACCAGTAGAAAATTGGTGGTCCTGGGTGGCGGGAACTAACTGGCGCCATCCAGACGGTCCTGATAGCAACTTAGCCGGCAAAGACAACTATCCAGTTATTCATATTGCCTTCGAAGACGCCGAAGCATATGCGAAGTGGGCGGGACGATCGTTGCCAACAGAAGCACAGTTCGAGCTAGCGGCGCGCAACAAAAGAGACAGCCGGTATGCCTGGGAAGGTAGCGAGCTCGCCCCCAATGGCCATCATCATGCCAATACTTGGCAGGGCTCATTTCCAGTGGAACATAATGTAGAAGACGGCCATGTCGGCCTAGCTCCAGTTGGATGTTTTGGGTCAAACGATTACGGCATTTATGACCTTATCGGTAATGTTTGGGAGTGGACTTCAAATTGGTACTACCCTGAGCACAATCCTTCTGACTCACTGAACCCAGCGGGACCTTCACAGCAAAATAGCTTCAGTGGTAATCACGGTGAAGCTATAGCTCGAGTTATAAAGGGGGGGTCCTATTTGTGCGCGGAAAACTATTGTCTTCGATTCAGGCCTGCGGCCAGGCAAGCCCAAGACAGCGGACTTGGCACCAGTCATATTGGGTTTAGGACGGTCCTAAATCCCGAATAGAAGGATGGCTCGAGTAATTAATTTGATCATCTGCAGTATTTTGTATCTGCATGGCAACAGTAACAATCAGCAGAGGACAAAACCGACCCCGAGGGCGATAGAAAGGCCGCCCTTGGTTGTATTCACCTAATCGAGTGATGGCAAAGAGTGAGTGCAGATAAGTTGCTTACAGAGGTGTGTGTGGTTTTCTCCCAACCATACCCCCACTAATCAGCCCCAGCTCTCGCCCTAGCATCTCTAGCTCATAAAGCTCCGCCCTTGTTATGGAACCGCTCTTGGTTAATTTGTCCCAGTCGAGTGGCGGCAAGTAGCGGAGGCAGATATGGGGTTTGCGGAGGTCCGCGGAGAGTTTGGTGATGTCTAAGCGCGGCGAGTTGTAGTCTGTGCCTAAGTGCGGCGGCCTAGGGAGTGAGTCACTCTCCCTAAGTTATTGAAAAATATGGTGGGCCTACTAGGACTCGAACCTGGGACAAACGGATTATGAGTCCGTCAACGGATGGATGTTTGTCTGATTTTGATATTTGTAATAGATGTTGAGTCGCTTCGTTTGCTTACCCAGTGCTTACCTAGATAAAAAGGCATCTACAACGATTGACGTAAATATCTGATTAGTATGGTAGCTACGGGTGGACTTTATAGTATAAATATATCAATAGTTTATCTTTATATATTTTTAGTTCCCACATCTATTCCCACATAAATATTATTCCTCCGTCTTACTTCTTTCACCTTCCCATCCTCAATCTTGAAGACCATTTTAGCCTTCGTTAAGCCAATCCAATCCACGTTGCCAGATTCCCAAGGGTGGGACAATTTTAGGGGGCGGGGGAGGTTTTTGTGGGCAGCTTATTGTTATAGTTACCTCCCATACTTTCAAAACCTGAAATTAAAAAAATGGCTAAATTGACCCTTCAGCAACTCGAGTCTTTCCTCTGGGAAACCGCAGACATCCTCAGAGGCAACATGGACGCCTCAGAGTTCAAAGATTACATCTTCGGCATGCTCTTCCTTAAGCGCCTCTCTGACGCCTTTGAAGAGGCGCAAGAGCAAGTTATTCACACCTACCTCGATATGGGCAAGTCTCAAGCTGATGCCGAGAGATTAGCGTCTGATGAAGACGAATACGATAAGACGTTCTTTGTCCCTGAGCGAGCAAGATGGTCGAACCTCAAAGACCTCAAGCACGACATCGGACCTTCGAGTAAGCTTTAATAGGGTTCTGAACCGAGATTGACTCAGCATATTTTAGCGTCTTACATACAACCCAGCTCTCTCGCGGAATCGAGCCGTCGCTCAAGCATTTGGAACAAATTAGTTAAATGCTCAGTTCTACCTATATTTGCGGAAATGGAAACCAGACGTAAAAATGTGGTAAGGTCAAACTGAGATGAAACGGCAAATAAATAAACTGCAAAGCCTATCAGCCTTTCTGGCTGTACTGCTGCTTGTGTTCGCCAATTCATCGCATATCCACCTTCGCTATTGTCTTGATGGTGCTGAAGCGCCAATTTCTATTCACTTTGAAAGCGAAGAAACCCACACCCCCGAAGTGGCGACAATTGATGGCCTCGGTGAAGAAGAACTGGCAGATGTTGAAAGTGAACTTTCACTTGATAGCCTGCTGGCTAAGTTCTCCAAAACGCCGACCGATTCGTTGGCCATCTTCACTTTCAACTTGCCTGCGATTTCAGAGGCATCCCAAACACCCTTTCAATTAGTTGGGCGTGAAGTACTGCCTGATAAGCCTGAAACTCTCCATCCTCCTGCTCGCGCACCTCCCGCAATAGCCTAAGTTGTACCTCAACAATTCGACTCGGATGAAGTATCTGAGGCGTTACTTGTTCTAACAATTTGCGGGAGAAAGACCTTGAACCTTAAATGTTTGGCGATTGTGGCTTGCGCCACGATAGCTACCGTCACGTGTAATGCGCAGGAAATCCCATCCGGTACCATTTCCTTGCGCGATGCTCTGGCGGCCACTTTATCTATGAACCCCAGGCTTCGTAGTTTCCCTCTGCGCAAGGAAGTCTTGCTGGGTGACAGCGAGATAGCAGAGTTAAAGCCGCCCTTGATGCTGGGCGCTGAAGTAGAAGACGCTCTTGGCACGGGTGACATCAGGGACTTCACCGGAGCAGAAGCAACTCTTAGGTTGTCCAGTGTGGTTGAAATGGGCGGTAAACGGGCTGCGCGAGTAGGAGTGGTCAGTCGCAGAATAGGCGTCTTAAACGCCGAGCAACGGGTAGTCGAATTGGATCTACTCGTGGAAGTCGTAAGACGCTTCATTGATGTAGCCGTTGCACAGGAGCAGGTAGCACTTCAGGAACGATCCACTGCTATAGCCGAGCAGACTGTGAATTCGATTGGTCCTCTTGTTACAGCAGGGCAAGCGCCGCAATTGGAAATGGACCGAGCGCGAGCTGCTTTTCTCCGTGCGCGCTTAGCAGAGCAGGCTGCTAACGCCCTGCTCGGGAGTGCAAGAATTCAATTGGCGAGCATGTGGGCAACCAATACACCGCAGTTTGATGCAGTTTCTTCTAACATCCTGACCGTTGGGCAGGCCGAGTCAATAGAAGCGCTCTTGGCGGAATTGGCATCAAATCCTGATATAGAAATATTCGCTGCTGAATCTCGTCTTCTGGAAGCTGAACTTCGCTTGGCACAAACGCGCCAGGAAGGCGATATCCAGTGGTCCGCTGGGATACGTCACTTAAAAGAGTTTGATGATACCGGGTTCGCATTCGGGGTCACCATTCCCCTATTCAATAAAGCACGTGCGTCCGGCGCAGAACGCAGCGCGCGAGCTAATTTGCAGGAAGTCGAAGTGCGGCAACTCACGGCTCTCAATGCGATAGAAGGTGAAATACGCTCACTCCACCAAGCGCTTCAACAGGCTATCAATGAAGTAAATACCTTACAGCAGCAAGTCATTCCCATTCTTCAAGATGTGCAGCAGCAAACACTGCAAGCTTACGGAGCTGGTAACTATAGCTATGTCGAATTGATAACCGCACAACAGGAATTTCTAGATGCTCAACTCTCACTCATTTCCAGTGCTGGCAATGTGCATCGAATAAGAGCCGAGATCGAGCGCCTTAGCGGCCTTCCACTAACGGGCCAGTAAAGAGGATAAGAAAATGATCAGAATATTTTACGACTTTCGCGTTACAGCACTTATATTGCTCGGAACCCTATGCGCAGCAGTATTGCTCGTAAGCTCCAACGCAATTGCTGCAGAAGAAGAGCACGAGGAGGAAGTTGTTCACATTTCCACCTCATTGGCACAAGAACTGGGGATAGAAACTGAATTGGCCGGCGCAGGAGTGATTAATCGCGACTTGTTACTGTACGGCAGGACCATGCCAGACCCTCAAGGTATAAGCCATCTTTCTGCTCGCTACCCTGGGATGATTGTATCGATGGTTCCCTCTCTTGGAGACAGTGTCGAAGTGGGAGAAGTTATCGCGGTCATTGAAGCCAATACCAGTCTGCAGACATACGAGATAAAAGCACCGCTTAGCGGCATTGTGGTGGAAAAACATGCGAATCCAGGCGAGTTGGCATCAGGCCAACCCCTGTTAACCATTGCCAACTACGACAATATTTGGGTGGACCTCGCCGTTTTCCCTGGTGATTCGCATCAGGTGCGCACGGGTATGTCTGTAACTATTCGAATGGATGATCGTGTCGCAGAAAGTGCCATTCGATATATCAATCCTAGTCAGGGTGAATCACCAACTGTTATTGCACGGGTGCCACTTCAAAACGTTGATTCTATTTGGACGCCGGGTTTGTTGGTGGAAGGATTGGTTCACGTTGAATCTGAAAATGTAGCCATTGCTGTAAAGAATGACGCATTGCACCTCTTTGAAGATAACCAAGTCGTATTCGTCCTCGAAGACGAAACCTATGAGCCGCGGATTGTCACTGTAGGGAGTTCAGATCCATTTCTAACAGAAATTCTCTCCGGCCTAAAGCCGGGTGAGCGCTACGTGGTCGCCAACAGTTACTTGATCAAGGCAGATCTTGAAAAAGAAGGCGTTGAACACGGCCACTAGGAGAAGATGCAATGCTAGAAACAATTATAAAGCAAATGATAAACAGTCGTTGGATCGTCATGATGGGGGCACTCTCCATTTGTGCGTTTGGTGTGTGGAATTTTCAAAACCTTTCCATTGACGCGGTGCCGGACATCACCAACGTGCAGGTACAAATCAATACAGAAGCGCCAGGATATTCTCCGTTGGAGTCGGAACAACGCATTACGTTTCCCATTGAAACAACACTAGCCGGGCTTCCGCAACTTTCTTATACCCGCTCACTATCCGCATACGGCTTATCCCAGGTTACGGTCGTTTTTGAGGAAGGTACGGATATTTATTTTGCACGGAATCTCGTGAACTCACGTCTCAGTGCTATCAAGAATCAATTGCCCGCTAACCTTGAACCCGAAATGGGTCCTATTTCCTCAGGTCTTGGCGAAATATTCATGTACACAGTTAGCGCCGAAGCAGGTGCGCTGCAGTCAAACGGAGAACCTTATGACCTGTTCGCACTGCGAGAGATACAAGATTGGATTATCAAACGGCAATTGATTTTAGTAGACGGCGTTACCGAAGTTAATACCAGCGGAGGATTTGAGAAGCAATATCACGTAAAACCAGATCCGGCCAAGATGCTGCTTTGGGGAATAACATTGCCGGAATTGTTATCCGCATTGAGGGATAACAATATCAATCAGGGTGCCGGGTATATCGAGCGCAATGGACAGCAACTCATGGTCCGGTCCCCGGGACAACTTAAAACTATTGCGGACATCGAGCAGGTAAGCATTTTGTCCAGAAATAGCATTCCGGTTCGAGTTAAAGACGTGGCCGAAGTTTCTATCGGTAAGGAACTCAGAACAGGAGCTGGCACGCATTCTGGTCAAGAAGCAGTAATAGGCACGGCATTTATGTTGCTGGGCGAAAACTCACGAACTGTAGCGCGAGAAGTCGCGGCGAAACTGGAAGAAATCAATACAACACTGCCCGATGGCGTCGTGGCAGAACCGCTCTATGACAGGACAGTATTGGTAGACAACGCCATTGCAACAGTTGAAGAAAATCTCGTGGTTGGTGCGCTACTGGTTGTTGTCGTTCTATTTCTCTTGTTGGGTAATATCCGTGCGGCTCTTATCACAGCAACAGTCATCCCCATCAGCATGCTTGCTACGATTTCAGGCATGGTTGAAGTTGGTGTTTCAGCTAATCTGATGAGTCTGGGGGCGCTCGATTTTGGGATAATCGTGGATGGAGCGGTGATCATTGTAGAAAATTCTATCCGGAGGCTCGGCATGGCGACCCACGGCTCGAAAGTTCTGAGCCTAAAGGCGCGGTTGCAGGTCGTCTATGAAGCAACGAATGAAGTCATACGTCCTAGTCTTTTTGGTGTAGCCATCATAACGTTGGTCTACATTCCGATATTTTCCCTCACTGGGATTGAAGGCAAAATGTTTCACCCGATGGCGTTTACAGTCATCATCGCTTTGTTGTCTGCAATGGTTCTCTCATTAACTTTCGTACCAGCAGCCGTTGCACTGTTCATAACTGGCAAGGTCTCCGAAAAGAAAAATCCAATCATGAAAGGCGCAGAATGGCTTTATAAACCAGTGCTGCAAGCCTCGCTGCAATTTCGTTGGATGGTCGTCGTCTTCGCACTATCTACGATAGGTGGTGCGGGTTGGTTAGCTACCACTATGGGTTCAGAGTTTATCCCTCAACTTGATGAGGGTGATGTGACGGTTCAGGCACTGCGCCCACCCGGAACAAGTTTGCAACAATCCATAGAGATGCAGGACATCCTTGAGCGCCGCCTGTTAGATTTCCCAGAAGTACAGGATGTGTTTTCAAGGATTGGCACGCCAGAGATTGCATCCGATCCTATGCCGCCCAGCATTTCAGATACTTTTGTTATTCTCAAAGATAGAAGTGAATGGCCAGACCCGTTCAGGGAAAAACGCACCTTGTTGGAGGAGTGGGGAGAAACTCTCGAAGAGCTGCCTGGACAAATATACGAAGTCACCCAACCGATACAGATGCGCTTTAATGAATTAATCTCTGGGGTTCGATCTGATCTTGGCATCATGGTGTTCGGAGAAGATCTGGATCAACTTGGAATTACAGCGCAAGAGATTTTGGATATCGTTGAAGGGATTGAGGGAGCAGCAGATGCGAGAATTGAGCAGACCGCTGGACTTCCAATGTTAACCCTTACTCCCAAAAGAGATGTGCTGGCACGCTACGGCCTGAGTGTTAAAGATGCTCAACACGTGATAAGCACGGCCATAGGTGGCGAATCTGTCGGCCTGATCTACGAAGGAGATCGCAGGTTTCCGCTTGTTGTGCGGCTGCCCGAAGAGATGCGTCTGGATATGGATAGAATTGGCCGATTGCCTATTCCCGTGCCTACAACAGCGAATGAAACTGGCTATGTTCTTTTGTCTGAGGTTGTTAAAACCGAACTGCTTTCATCGCCTAATCGAATAAGCCGCGAGAATGGGCAACGCAGGGTAGTGGTCAGCGCCAATGTAAGAGGACGTGATTTAGGGTCATTTGTGGCCGAAGTGAGGGAGGCCATTACTAGCCAGGTAGACATTCCGCCCGGATATTTTGTTGAGTATGGTGGAACCTTTGAGCAACTTGAATCTGCAAGCCAGCGATTATCTTTGGTCGTACCTGCAACCCTAACATTGATCTTTGGACTATTAATCATAGTCCTTGGCTCATTTCGTGACTCGCTCATCATCTTTACCGGTGTACCTCTTGCTCTGACTGGTGGAGTCCTCGCGCTTTACATTCGCGAGATGCCTTTGTCGATTACAGCGGGGGTTGGTTTTATAGCATTATCTGGAATTGCCGTGCTCAATGGACTAGTCATGCTGTCGTTTATCAAAGCCATGTGGCAGGAAACAGGTGAGTTGATACCTTCCATCATTGACGGTGCGATGACTCGATTGCGCCCGGTTTTAATGACAGCCTTGGTTGCCAGTCTTGGGTTTATCCCCATGGCGCTAAATACTGGAATAGGAGCCGAAGTTCAACGACCTCTTGCGACTGTAGTCATCGGAGGCATCATATCATCTACATTGCTTACGCTGGTTTTGCTTCCAGCACTGTTCTTGATAGTAAACAAAAACCGTCGCTTGGTAACTGAGTAGGGAACTCCGATGCACGATCACACGCACAACAGTGAACTTAGCAGTCAACGGATTGGATGGGCATTTGCACTAAATGTTGGATTCACGATCATAGAATTTGTTGGCGGCATGCTTACCAACAGCACTGCCATTATGGCAGACGCTGTCCATGATCTGGGTGATAGCCTTTCCATTGGAACGTCTTGGGTGCTGAGTAAACTATCAGATAAGAAAGCTGACAGTTCTTTCACTTATGGCTATAAGCGTCTCTCTCTGCTTGGTGCCTTGATCAACGGCATTGTGCTGATTGCGGGATCAATATGGGTTTTAGCGCAGGCTATTCCTCGGCTTTTTGATCCAGTGATGCCAGAAGCAGAAGGCATGCTGGCGCTCGCCGTTTTGGGCGTTACCGTCAATGGTTTTGCCGCGTACAAACTCAGCGCAGGTACAACCCTCAATGAAAGAGTCCTCAACTGGCATTTGCTGGAAGACGTATTGGGGTGGGCTGCGGTTCTCATAGTTTCAATTGTACTCATGTTTATTGAAGTGCCAATATTGGATTCGCTGCTTGCTGCAGGATTTACTTTATTCATTTTATTTAACGTCGTAAGAAATACATGGTATGCCGTTAAGCTCTTTGTCCAGGCCGTGCCCGAGCATGGATTAATTGAGAGGGTTCGCAAAGAATTGCTTTCTATTTCCGCAGTAGCCTCTATCCACCATGAGCACGCCTGGTCGCTTGATGGTGAATCAACGGTCTATACGGCACATTTAGAAATGGGTTCTCCAATGGCATCAGAGGAGCAAATTGATATCAAGAGCCAGATTGCAGATAGACTCCAAGAGTTTGAGTTTTCACATACAACAATAGAACTAGAATTCCCTCAAGAAGACTGCAGAGATGACAGCTGATGAGTAGGGCATATTGCTAAAGTAACGACCTACCTGAACTACGATTGGAGGATGATGTTATTAAAGGCGGAAGTTGTAGGGACTTTTAAGATCATTCCTTATATCTTTCATGGCTAAAACTAAATTTATATTAAGAATCGTAATTATGATCAAAATTCTGTTTGGCATACTGTTTGGTTTAGAGCTAATACTACTTGTATTGGTGTTAACCCAGATATTTAGGAGAGACTTCCATATCTGGCCTCCACATATAGAACAGCCCGCGATTACACATTGGGCGCTGGGAATTTTTTACATCTTGATTTTAGGAAGCATTTGGTTTTGCGTACTCGAATGGAATAATTCTTTATTCGACCAGAACTGGATACGCTACTTCGGAGGAATGCTGCTCAGCTCAGGGCTGGTGTTCTATATCTGGTGTAGGATGTATATGAGTAAAATGGTTTAGTTTGGCACCAAGGATCACTTAATTACTCAAGGGCCTTACCAGTACACTCGCAATCCCCTGTATGCAGCGGACTCCTTTATATTCATCGGCTTTGCCTTGTTAGGAAATTCGCTACTGCTATTCATACTTATGGCCTCACTTACACTGATAGTTCTGTTATTGCTTTTAGTCGAGGAGCCGTGGTTATTGGAGCAGTATGGCGGAAAATATCAAGACTATTCTGAAAAGACTCCTCGGTTCTTGTGAGTTCCAGCGGTAACTGAGGGTCTGCTTTGCGGCCCAAATTAGACATCATGGTTCGATCTATTTCAAACCAAATGTCTCTCAGAATCAATAGCTACGAGTACTGTCCTTTAAGTCCCACACGCTCATTTCTCCCTGAGTCATCGATGCCATCCTTATCTAATATTACAAACCGTCCACTGTTTCTAGCTTCAAGTACTTTTGTAATATACTTCGAAACTTCATCACTATAGACGTCCTGTATATCCATATCTTTTCTGTTCAAGCAATAGAATGGAAATCCCACTTTTGTCAGCTTTAGCGATTCATTTACCATTGGCTTATGCTTCTCGTATTGATCACGCACAGCTTCAATGTCTCCGCCATTAGACTTAAGAGCTTCATTAATTTGTTGTCTGCTCATATCGTTTTCGAGCTTCTGCTTTTTACCCTTTTTGAAGCTTTTTAGTGCTCTGTTCACGATATAATCAACAGCCTTTTCTAGCTCTTTCGCTGAAATACTTGTATTTATTAACCAATGGTAATGGGGCTGACCACAAGTCTGATAATCTATATGTCCGATGCCTGTCATATATTTAGATTTGTTTCGTCCGAAAAAGTGCTGGTTAACTCGCTTGATTAGTTCAGTCATTGTTCTTTGAGCTTCTTGATCACTGATTATTCTGTCAGATTTAGGTTCGTCCATTGTTGTTCTCACTTTCTAAGGCCATGCAGGCTGTTGATTAGCAGTTTCGATAGTTAGATAAATCGCACGCCTTAATCTTATAAGATCTACGTTACCGCTAATACTGATGCTCAGTGTTTTAATTAAATTAGCATATAAAACAGTAATTTATAACGAGTATAGTTGTAGTCTGCAAACGATCTTTGAAGGAATATCGCTAGGTCATCTCCTTTGATAATACAGTTAATTCCTCGCTATTAAGCACCTGAACGCACACACACTCCTTGCCACTTAGCCACTTATGACACGTGTTTTCATAAACTTTCTATAATTACATTTTCTATAAACTTTTTAGAAATAAGTGTCATAAGTGGCTAATTCACCTCAAAGCCCCTGTTCATGCGTCCTGCAGGTAGTTTGCATGTGTCACGCTATGTGGCTAGAAGCGGCTACAGGTGGTTAGTTACTCATCCCACTCATAGTTGAAAAGCCCAAAGGCTCGTTCAAAGTCCTTCCGCGCTCTAGTGAGACTAGGGAACTCAATCCCTCGTCTTTGCATTTTGTCAGCGTCACTCTTTCTAGTTAGTTCAACAGAGGGTATGACACGTTTAATCGAAGAAATAATTTCTTTGTTTGATAGTGGTTCGTATCGTTCAGCGTGCTTATCAAAGGTAAGTAGCGCGGACTTGACTTTTTCTGTCGAGATCCAATAGCCATCACCCCACTCGGAAGGTTCATTGAGATCGCTATGGTATGGCGCGGGATTTATTTGCTCACCTACGCAAAGCGCCTCGAATAGAAATCTTTCTATTCCCTCCAGTGACTTCAGTTTTTGTTCTTTATGCGTCGAAGTTGAAGGAAACTGGTTCACGTTAAAGTCACTAATATCCCGCTGCTTTAGATGATAGAGAAAAGCAGGGATAGTTTTGCCATCATGAAGAGCATCATAGAATCTACGCCAATACTCTCCTTGTTTCTTTTGGTCTTCAGCAGATGCAGATTTGTTTATCTTTTTCTCTTCGCTGACCTGCAGCATAAAGAAACGCCTGTTATCCGCAGAGACTTGACCGAAGTGCTTATGGTTAGTTGCAGCAAAGCAGCGATGAAAGGACTCTATCTCTCGCTTAGGTTGGTACTTCTCCTCGATCCTAATGTATGGCTCAGTGATGAATGTCTTCAAAGCGTCCTGAGACTTTCTGTCACCTTTAAAGATGGCTTCATCCAACCAGACTATGTAGCTACGTTCCAATGCGCCAGTAAAACGGCCAAGGATGTCATCTACATTCGAGACTTGCAGAGTAGAGTGCGACCAAATCGCTTCTAGCACACGACACATCGAACCCTTACCTGTGCCTTCACCGCCCATGTAAATGAGCATTACGCCTGCTTTTTCTTCCGGTTTCTGAACCATATGAGCAAGGTAATTCATGTGGTACTCATAATATTCTTTAACGCCTGAACAGATGACTTCACGGATGTGCCGATCGATGACTGAGTAGCCACCTTGTTGTGGGACAGGTATAGGGCCGGACCATAAGTTAAGCACATTATTTGGTAATTGTTCTGGTGAGAACGCAGTACCTACATAGTGTGTAGTTGATGGTTGTTTGTAGAACTCCTCTATAACAATCGAAGGCTTTGCTATTGGAATATTAGACGCCTCTAGTTGTCTCTCCATAATGAGCTTTGCATCTGTGCGGCGTACAAAGCTTAGTCTCTGCTTTCTGTCACCGGCCAAGATATTCCGTATTTCTTTCTTTTTGAGAACACGAATTTCTCCATCAATCTCTATCAATGCGAACTCGTTCTGTAATGACGTCAAGGCTTCTTTAAGCATGATAGCCTCCTAAAGTCGCATAATGATAAACAGTCCCTAATGAGAAAAAGCCATCTTGATAAGAATTTACCAGTGATCTAAACGACCTGTGGTCGAACTTGCTAGATTGCGCAGACCATTCGAGTGCTATTTCTTCTGCATCTGTATATCCGGTGCTGAGTACAGAGAAAACAACGTCTCTCCAAGTGTGGTAGTCACAATCTGGATTTATGTAGCGAAGAAGCTCTCGTAATATTGCGACCCTGCGGGGAGTGTCTAGGCTTGTGTGATGCTTCGCATAACCAACTGGTTGCTTTGCGCTTAGTAGTTCTTCCCAGATTTCGAGGATACTCAATGGTAAAGGTGCTAGTTTAGACAGGTCACCACTTACCCATTGATATTCAGTACCTGACGGATGCTTGCTAGGCGGGATCACATCGCAAACTGTCTTTCCATTGGCTGATGCGCAGCGCAGTTCAAAACTAACTTTGCCATTTACCTCAACTGAAAGGCTCGTTAGAGCGCCTGTGAGCGCAGGCACTGAATAGAACGCCTTTACGCTGCTATCACGTCCGGAGAACGCTATTGCGGCTCCAGTGCCCCCTAGAAAGGAATACAAGTCTATCCCTCTCGTGTCGAACCACTTTCTGGCGCTAGGCATATGGTCAATGTCCAGTGCGCAGGTGATAGGGTTGCTATACGCGTGTGCTAGGCCTACGTTGCCCGTAAGAATTCTAGAAGCTGCTTCCGTGGTTACTACACAGTTGTCTCGTAGATTCCAACCTTTCTTAGTTGGGCTCTTGGAACCCTCAGGAATAGGGACGTACGCCATACCTTCGACAAATTTAAAATCGGACTTCATGACGTTGCCCTCTTCGTAAATTCGTTAATATCTTTATTAGACCAACGCGTACTACCTGTGCTTAGCTTCACGGGCTGCGGAAGTCGTCCCTCTCTGGCCCATAGCCATATAGTCGATCTTGAAGTATCAAAGTACCTTGCTAAGGTTTTGTCGGACGAGTAGCCAATGCCAAGGTGAATTTGGTCATCTTCTAAATGTTGCGATGTGTTTGATTTACTGTTCATGTTTCAGTCTCCGTTTAGTCAACAGAGCCGATTAGACTTGATTAGGTATATCTATTCCTTTGAATGAAGGTGTATGGCGGGATTTTAGAACCAATGAAGGTGCTATGAAGGGGAAATATTTAAAAAGACGGACGAGTTACAACTTTACTACGTACCGGCCGATGAGCGTTTGCCAAGCGTCTGGCGCAGATTTGTCGCGCTCAATCATTGAAGAATCCAAATAGAAATGAATATCTCTGTGCCTATCTACTTCGATAAACAGCGGAACTAATTTTGGGTTTCGCGCAAGTGTCTTTCGTAGCTTAGCCGGAGTGGGGCGAGGTTCTCCTGCTATTGATTGCTTCCTTAAATATTTTTTAAGTTCTGCGTAGAACTCATTTCTGGTGTCTGATTCAGTATTCACCGTCCAAGTTTGCTTAACCCGTGGCAGAGGATCATCCGGCGAAGGGTCTGCATATTTTTCAGCTAAGTCGCCGATTAACTTTTCTACATCGGGGTCAACAGTTAGTCCTAGGTGATTGGCTTGTCCGCACCAGTAGAAGATGTCCTGCCGAGCTTCAAAAACCTCATCGAGAATCGCTCTGTCTATAATTCTGACGAACCTATCAATTGCTTCAAACGTCGGGTAGTGCTGATTTAGACAGTATTTGACGCGGTCACCTATCAAAACTTTGTCTGGGTCTAAGTTGTTCAATAAATAGGCCGCTTCTACTGAGGTAAAGGAGGTGAAATATAGCCAGTAGTCTAGGTCTGCGGATAGGTTAGATTGCTGAATATAGAGCTTTTCAAGCACTCTCAACGCCTCTGTATCCTCGGGATTGCTGACGGGTTGCTCTGATAAGTGCGTGGCCAACGATGCTAGCTGAAGGTCTGCTTGACGCTCGCTCATGCCAGACTTCATTAGTTCTTTTTTAGCCGTTTGAGCTATTAATTTCTTCATTAGCGACGTCTTGAGTGGATTGGCGTGACGTTGTTAGTTTTATGTCCTTCGTAAACCCATTCTGAGTAAGCCTCAAGCACTTTGCAGCGCTCGTCAAAGAGTTGTGATCGAGCATAAGCTGCTCTGCTGCCCACAGTGTCGCAGTGTTTTAATGATAGCTCTAGCGCTTCTTCAGAGAATCTCTGCTGCTCTTGTCCCCATGTCCGGAATGTAGAGCGAAATCCATGCGCTACTGCATCAAAACCTAAGGCGTCAGGCAGGGAAGACATATAGGCGTCAGGGATAACCTTGCCCGCAAGTGTTGTGAATACATGCCCCGATTGAGTTTTGTAGGAGGGTAGTGATCTTAATAATCTAAGTGTTGTTTCTGTTAAGGGGATGTCCCACTGTTTGTTGCTCTTATATTTCCCTGCAGGCACACGCCATATCTTGCTCTCAAGGTCTAATTCATCCCAAGTGACTAGTCTTGCTTCACCCGCTCGTGCGGCTGTCAGTACCATGAACTCAAAGCACTTAGCCTCTGGGCGAGAATGGGCGGGCTCATCGTATTCATTTAGCGCCTTAATAAACTCCGGAAGTGTCCGCCAATCAATAGCCCGATGATGCTTAACAGGGGCGATTTTAGATGCCTTGGGGAAGGAGAGGGCGAGGTTGTCTTTCCACGTAGCAGGGTTGGCGTCAGTGCGAAGCTCTTCAGAGATGGCCTGCTGCAAGATTCTGTAGACGTAATTCTGTACACGTTTAGCGGTGTGGTTCTTGGTTTCCCAGATAGGTTCGAGCATTGCTATTAAATGCTTACGCTTAATATCCTTGATGTATAGGTGGCCAATGCAGGGGAAGGCGAAATCTCGAAGCCTTTGGGATAGGTGTCGTACTTGCTGAGGTGTCTTGTATGTCTTGCTCTCTTTAGTGATAAATTTCTTTGCAAACTCTTCAAAGGTAATTTGTTGAGATTGTTCTGCCGAAAGAGCATCCTTCTTTGCCCGTTGTTCTGCTATTGGGTCAATGCCGCTTTTAATACTAAGCCTGTGTTCCCGCGCTAATTCCCTTGCAGTTTTTAAACTGACGCTAGGGTACGACCCAAGTCCAATATCCTTACGCTTATCGCCGACCTTCACCCTGAGTACCCACGACTTAGAACCGGAGGGTTTGCAATACAGATGTAGGCCTGCAACCCCGCCTACAGGGTATCTGTGAGGTTTTGGAATGCCGTTGCTATCGTGTTTGAACGTTAGCTTACGTACTTGCACGTCTGAGAGAGCTTTGGATTCTTTAGGCATATTGTTCCCACATCTGTTCCCACATAGATAGTTCTATTGGATGCTACAGATTTAAACGCCTTAGAACAAGGAGGTATCGATAAAAACAGGGTATTTTTGTTTTTCAGAGATGAGGATGAACTGATTAGAACAAGTAGATGGTAGCTACGGGTGGACTTGAACCACCGACCCCAGCATTATGAATGCTGTGCTCTAACCAGCTGAGCTACGTAGCCACAAAGGGATGCGCTAGACCTAAGTGAGCGAGGGTCGCTCTGGCTGTTGCGCCGAGAGTTACCGATGCCTTAAAAAAGGAAACAACAATTCTCGAAGGACGCGAATTCTGGCGATTTTGCGTCCTTTTGTCAAGATTAGACGTTGAATCTAAAGTGAATAACATCGCCGTCCTGCACAATGTATTCTTTTCCTTCTAAACGCCATTTGCCGGCGTCTTTGGCGCCGTTCTCGCCTTTGTTGTCGACATAGTCGTTAAAGCCAACGATTTCGGCGCGAATAAACCCTTTTTCGAAGTCTGTATGGATCACAGCTGCCGCCTGTGGCGCCGTGGCGCCTTGCTTGACGGTCCATGCGCGCACTTCCTTAACGCCTGCTGTGAAGTACGTCTGCAGGCCCAGAAGGGCATAGCCTGCGCGGATTACGCGATCGAGGCCTGGCTCTTCCATGCCCATCTCTTGCAAGAACTCGTCGCGTTCGTCGTCTTCGAGTTCGGCTATTTCGGCTTCGAGTTTGTTACAGACTGGGACTACTTGAGCGCCTTCTGATTCGGCAATGGCGCGGACTGCGTCCAAATGGGGATTGTTCTCAAATCCCTCCTCGTCGACATTAGCGATGTACATGACCGGTTTGATCGTGAGCAAGTGCAGGCTGTAAATCGCCTTTATGTCGTCCTCGCTCAGGTTAAGGCTTCTTACTGGCAAGGCTAAGTCTAAGTGTGCTTTAACGCGCTGCAGTACTCCGGTGTTTTTGGCCGCGTCTTTGTCGCCGCTCTTTATCAGTCGCGCAAAACGCTCGATGCCTTTTTCGACCGACTCGAGGTCGGCAAGCGCCAGCTCGGTGTTAATCGTCTCGATATCAGCCGCAGGGTCGATGGTGTCAGCTACGTGGGTTACGTTGCTGTCTTCGAAGCAACGAACGACGTGCGCGATCGCGTCGGTTTCGCGGATGTTCGCGAGAAACTGGTTGCCAAGGCCTTCGCCTTTCGAAGCGCCCGCGACGAGGCCGGCGATGTCAGTAAACTCGACCGTCGTTGGTATAACCTTCTGCGGCTTAACGATGTCGGCGAGCTGGGTGAGTCGCGCATCGGGGATCGACACGATGCCCGAGTTTGGCTCGATGGTGCAGAAAGGGAAATTTTCCGCGGCGATGCCGGCCTTGGTGAGCGCGTTAAACAGCGTTGATTTGCCGACATTGGGTAGGCCGACGATTCCGCATTGTACTGGCATTGTTTAGATCTCGCTTTACGTTAGTTCTGTCGTTGTTGGTCGTTAGAGGCTAGTCACTGTGCAGAAGCCTCATTGCTTCTTCCCACTCGCCGCTCACCGCCTTGGGCATGACGCGAATGGAGTCTTCGATGTCTCTCATGATCAGCTCGGCTTCCGAGCGCGAAGGATCGCCTAGCACATAGTTTGCGACCATAGACTTGTGTCCGGGGTGGCCGACGCCGATGCGTAAGCGGTAAAAGTTACGTGCGCCGCCTAACGCGTTAATAATGTCTCGCATACCATTATGGCCGCCGTGGCCACCCTCGTATTTTAAGCGAGTGACACCGACATCGAAATCGATCTCATCGTAGGCGACTAAAATATTCTCAGGGTCGATTTTGTAGAAGTGGCAAACCGCTGCAACCGACTTGCCGCTGCCATTCATAAAGGTCGTCGGGAATAAGAGTTTTACTTCATGGTTGGCAATATTGATGCTGCCAAATTCGCCGAAAAACTTGGTCTCGCCGCGCAGTTCCCCGCCGTAGCTTTTGGCGAGGTGGTGCAGAAATATGACGCCGGCGTTATGCCGCGTTGAATCGTATTTGGGACCGGGATTGCCTAGGCCAACAATGAGTTTGATAGGGCTTGTCTGCATGATTCGTGCTGTTCACTATCGGTTGCGTTGACGTTATTGTATCAGCTAAGTTCGGTGCGGGTATTCGTTGCAGAGCGCTGCTGTAGACACAAAAAAGGGCTGGGTTTTAGCCCAGCCCTTTTCGAATAGCGAGTCTGTCTGAGGAGCAATACTACTCGTCGCCTGCTTCTTCTGCAGCGTCGTCGCCGTCAGCCTTGTCAGCTTTTTCACCCTTAGGTGCTTTTACTGTGGCTACTGCGAGGTCACCGTCTTCATGCGTAAGTGACACGCTTGTGACGCCCTTTGGCAGGGTGATGTCAGAGATGTGAACAGTCGACCCAACTTCAACCTCAAGCATGTCGACTTCGATAAACTCTGGAAGATCCTTCGGTAGGCAGTCTACATCGATCTCATTGAGCGTCTTGAGAATGCTGCCGCCACCGATCTTAACGCCCGCGCACTTCTCTTCATTGATGAAGTGTAGTGGTACCTT
>Ga0233426_10000814_pt1 | contig 31136 bp, 30 predicted proteins | sample SI_118_April2016_6_FD_179875 | JGI IMG/M metagenome (GOLD analysis project Ga0233426, IMG submission 179875) | Seawater microbial communities from Saanich Inlet, British Columbia, Canada - SI_118_April2016_10_MG | ecosystem: Environmental > Aquatic > Marine > Inlet | place: Canada: British... | reverse complement strand
CAGAGGGTAATATATTAGATGTCATTTTGGCTATCTCTGTAAAAACGATTAGTAATTACACCAACCATGTTTTCAAAACAGAATTAGATACTGTTTTTAAGGCAAGAGAATGGAGTGGATATAAGGTGTCGAGAAGTATATTCAATTTTTTCAGAAGTCTTGTTTAATAAAAAAAACGGCTACACTTTATAAAAGTATAACCGTTTTATTGTTTTAGTAGCGGGAGTTGGATTCATTTCTCCACGTTGTTCCGAAATGGGCCAAAGAGGAGAACAGCCCAAAGAAACTCAGATTGCTTTGCAATCTGATTTTTTCTTTTGTTCTCAAGACGATGCAAGCATCACTTGACCCCAAAATAAAAACTCCTTGATTTCTCAAGGAGTTTCTTAGTAGCGGGAGTTGGACTCGAACCAACGACCTTCGGGTTATGAGCCCGACGAGCTGCCTACTGCTCTATCCCGCGATTTCGAGTGCAAATATACAACAGTTTTTAAGTTCTACAAGGTTTATTTTAATATAATTCAGAAAAAAGAAAATGTTTTTAGTTCAAACACAAAACCTGCATTTAATGGTAATTCATAGGATTCTCTAGCACAAAAATCTAACACAGACTCGATATTTGTTTTTGTGAATTTCAATCAAACTTATTATCATTTATATCATTAGCTTCGTAAATCAAGATTCAAATCAACCTTTTATAATTATATTTGGCAGACGCGACAGAACCCTTTTTTCTTCCAACACATAAAATAGTTGATTCGGAGAAAGAGAAGTGTCTGTAAACTCAGTTACTTGACAATTTAATGAAGCATTATTTGTTCTTGCTGAAGCAATGTTGTTTACTAAAACTACGTCGATAATAGTATTCCAAGAAGTTAAATCAGTACTCGTCGGAATCACATAATTATCACCAGATGAACCAGGAGCATTTGATATTTTAGTTGCTATATAATCTTCAAGATTTCCCGTTTCTGTTTGTAAAAACAGAAAGGCAGCATCCAGAAAAGTACTATTAATGTATTCGTTTTCATTTTTTTCTTAATTAAATAGACACATCATCAATGTTCTTCTTTACTATCAAATTTTACTTGCTTCTTTTAAATTCTTCGTTTTTTCATTTTTTTGATTGAAATTCTGCATTAATTGGTATACATACGGAATCTGTTTTTGAAAACGATTTAAAATATCATCAGAAATATTAGCTCTACTAAAAGGTACTACTTTTACATATTCTTGAATTTCATTTGCGCTTCTTCCATATTTATAATCATACGGAAAACGCCCATCTTTATCAATTACATTATTTGTATTGTCTTTATTGGCAACACTAATATAAAACTCACTGTCTTTTATATTCCCTTTTGGATTAAATAATTTTTCAGTCTTTAAATACTCGTGTAGCTCTTTGGCTGTATCTACTGCAGGATCAATTAATTTAATATTTTTCGCCATAAATTTACGATATAAATATTTATTATCTTTCCCTTTGTAGCTGTACAGCTCCTTTAAAACTGCATTTAATTCACTAATTAAATAGGGATAATGTGTACATCCTAAAATAATTGATTTCAATTTGTTCTTCGTGTTTGATAATCTGATTTGCTCCATTAAAGTGACCAAATGATATCTCACATAGTTTTTAGCATCGTTAATTTGAAGAATAGAACAGTCATCTGTTTTTTCTGTATCACACAACATTTTACTGTTGTTGAAATCAAAATTATACACATCATACAATGTTTTATCTATTTTTACATCGTTAGATAACCCAGGTCCTTTATAGTCTTTTCTTGGCGCTTTTAAGTTTTTATCAAAGTAGTTTGGATCTTCATCAACTGCTTCAGCAATACCAATTCCTCCTTGAGAAAACACTTCAATAGCACCTGTATAACCCATTTCATTCTTAAACTTAACAATTGTGTTGTGATAACCTTTTGAAGCCACTGTTCCTGCTGTTGCTAACACTCCAATAATTGCATCTTCGTCTTTTTTAATACTTGCTAAAGTCCCTCTAACACCCGCATCTATCACACCAATTACTTTTATATTAGAATTTGCTTTCTTTACAAATTTCTCAATATATTCTTTACCATAAGCAGTTGCTGTATTACACGCAATTACTAAGACTTTTACTGGTTTTTTATCCGTATTAACAGAGGCGTCTTTTGCATTAGAATAGTACTTATTACTCAGTAAAAACTGCGCATCTTTAATAATGTGTTCTTTTAATAGATCTACTTTATTTTCTTTCGAATAATTACCATATGGCATATTTGCTTGATCTCCTAAATAGATAAATGACTCTTTGTTGAAATCTAGGTTCCCGTCTTTTCCGTTTGAATGCGTTTCATTTGCATTTTCATCATAATTAACAATTGCTTTCAACACGGTTAATCCGCCTGTTCCTGAATCGAACACACCAATTGGCAAGCTTGTATCTTGATCTGGATATGAATTAAAATCTACATGGTAGAAATTATCTTTATCGGTAATTATTGTTTCAACAATACCTCTCTTAGTCAGAGTTTCTTTTTGCTTTGAGCCCTGCTTACAACTTGTTATAAACAAGACTATAAATGCTAAAATAAATAGATACTTTTTTTTCATAATTCTTCCTTTTTGGGTGTAAAACACCTAAACTATAAATATTTATAGTTCATATTATTGCACTGTTATTTTGTTTACTTTTTTAAAACCACACCGTTAAGTTGACCGGTAAATCGCCCTTTATCTATAACAATTTCTCCATTGATAATGCTATACTCTAATCCTTCAGCCAATTGAAACGCGTTGCTATAATCTGCAACGTCTTTAAATGTATTTGGATTAAAAATAATGATATCTGCAAAATAGTTTTCTTGTAATACACCTCTATTAGTAACCTTTAGTATTTCTGCGGTTTTAGATGTGCTTCCATTTATAAAAGTGGCCAAATCTATAATTTGATCTTCTTTTACATATTTATGGTATTTACGAGGAAAAGAACCATATTTTCTTGGATGACCTGTATTTCCATCAGAACCTGTAACTACCCATTTTTGCTGCATGAATCTATGAATATCTTTCGGATTCATATTAAAAGATGCTACACGAATATATCCTGTTTTTAATGCTTTATACACAGCCGCTTCTGGAGTGATTCTCAAAATACTCGCTATTTCTAATAGATTTTTCCCTATAAATTTCGGTTCTTCAGATTTCACTATCAATAACTTCTCTGGCCCACCTCGTCTGGTAATATTCCTTTTTGTTTCTGTTAAAATTCTTTTTCTTAGATGCTTGTTTTTATATCGGACAAATAATGAATCCATTCCGCCACTTTCTGCCCAACGTGGCACAACTGCAGCTTTTAAACCTGTTGCAGAGGCATCATATGGATATTGATTTGCAGTAACGGTTATGCCTTCTTTTTGAGCCTTTTCTATCAATTCTACAATCGCTTTGCTCTGATTCCAAACATCTACACCTAAACATTTAATATGCGATATATGGATAGGTAATTTTGCTTGTCTACCAATCTCAATTGCTTCTTCTATTGCCGGAATTAAACCTACAGTGTATGAACTTTCATCTCGTAAATGTGTATCATAAATTCCGTTGTTTTTAGCAACTGTTTTTGCCAAAGCAATCACTTCATCAGTATCGGAATAACTTCCTGGCGCATAAAATAGTCCAGTAGAAATTCCAAAAGCACCCGCATCCATTTCTTGTTGAACGATTGCTTGCATTTTTAAAATGTCTTCTGGGGTTGCTTTTTTATTGCTTTTACCGAGAACTTGTCTTCTAACCGTTCCGTGACCAACGAATAAAATAGCATTGGTTCCAATTCCGTTTTTTGTGTATGTGTCGATAAATTTTGAGGATGGATAATAACTATCCCCATCATTCCCTACAACAACCGTTGTTATTCCTTGAAAAAGAAATGGTTTATTGTGAGATTGATCTGCTAGTATTAATTCTCTATCGGCATGTGTATGTGGGTCTATAAATCCTGGAGAAACAATCATTCCGGCAGCATCAATTGTTTTTTTCGCTGTGATATTTACTAATTTATCATCTCCAACAAAAACAATTTTATCGTTTTTTATTGCAATGGATACATTGCTTGAAATGGGGTCAATTCCAGTATAAACAATACCATTTTGTATTAAAATATCTGCTTCTATTTTTTCTTTTCCACAGGAAAAAAGAAGGATTAAACTTAAAAAATAAAGTATCGAATTTAGTTGTTTCATTTTTGTAATAACATGTTATTTTTAAACCTATCCAAAAGTTAATTTACATATCCAGGAACACCAATATCTGCCATCGTTTGCAAACCTGCTTGTGCTTTTAATACACTCTGAATACTATTAATTGCAATGGCGCACGTAGTAATATCACCATTTAACCCTCCTTCAATTACTGATGTAAAATTGGGAGTTCCTTTAATGGTTACTTTGTCATAAGAACATGGTTCTCCAATGGCTGCTTTAAAATGCATAGAGATTTTACATTCTCCATTTACATATCCGTGAGAAATTTGCTCAACACCTCTAGCATCTCCTTTTTTTACTGTTATTGCAGAAGAGGCAATTTCTTTGTTTGCAATTACTGGGTGTAAACTTTCTGAAACTGAATCTAATTCCAACCCTAAACTGTTTGCTAATAAATATACAGATTCTTGTAATCCAACATGACGTAAAGTACCTGTTGCTTCTTTTTCTTTAAATGCTTTTAAATCTAGACCAACTCCAATTTTTTTCTGAAAAGGAATTCTTCTCGGAGTTGCATCTTGAATTCTCTCTACAGTTACATGTACAATATCTTTACACACAGAACTAAAAACTGAAGGTAAGTAATCCATTAAAAAACCAGGATTAATCCCGGTTCCTAAACATGCAATTTGATTCTTTTTGCAAATTGCATCTAATTCTTTACTTAATTGTGGTTGTAACTTCCATGGATATGATAACTCTTCACATGTTGAAATCACAGGAATTTCAAACTTTGCTACTTCTTCCACTTGTGGAATTAATTTTTCTAAACTAGAAACCGTGGTAATTATAGCTATTTGAGGTTTCTCTTTTAACGTAGAAAGTGCTTCTTTTACCGATCCACTAACTATAATATCTTTTGATAATTCTGTATCGATTGATTGCAATGACTTCCCTTTTAAAGAAGGGTTTACATCAACAACGGCAATCGTTTTAACCGTTTTTTTTTGAGCAATATATTTTCCTATCTGTATCCCTAAAGGACCAAAGCCAATTTGTAAAACTGTAATCATTTGATTTTTCCGCGAATTAAAAAAGGGGCTGAAATACTCTCTCAACTAAACAACCCCTTTTAATGAAAACAAATTAATATGTTATTGATTTACCTCAGTTTTATCAAAAATTGTTGCACCAGTCGGAGCATTAGAATTTGAATTTAACTCGTTTTGAGATAATAAAAATCTTTCTGGATGAATAGTTGCTGCACCCGTATTTAATGGGAAAGGAACTAATACATCTGCATCTGACTTACGTAATCTACGTGCATCATTCCATGGCATAAATGTACCAAAACCACTAACATAACGCTCTTCTACAATCTCTCTAATAAGAGCTCTTGTGTCGTTAATTCCGTCAGTATTTTCTATTCCGCCATTTGCAAAATCTGCTGCTACATAAGCATCATACTTTAAAACATCAGTTCCATTAACTTTTACAAAGCTTCCTCCAGAAGCTAAAAAGCTTCTTAATGAATTTAAATGTCCAAGAGCAGTTGCAAAAGTTGTTGTTCTTGCACCAGCTTCTGCTAAGGTTAATAAATTTTCTTCATAAGTTACTAATGGCATAGGTGCATCTGCAGCAGCTACCCCAGAAGAATTTGCACCATTTTTATCAAAATAATAATATTTCCCTCTCGCATCTTCATCTGTCTTCGCATTGTTTCTTGATGCAGCAGTTGCACCAACTAAACCTGACAAGAATGTTCCATCAACACTTATATCTCCAGATCTAGATCCAGATAACACTTCATATAACAAGTTTTGAGCGCCATTTGTAGTTCCTGGAGCACTATATTTCATAGAAGCTGACCCAGATGATATACCGCTTTGTGCAGCTGTATATGCTGCTGAGTAATCTTTAACTAGCATGTAATATCTTGCTTTAAGCGTATATGCAGTTTGGATCCATTTATTTTTATCTCCTTTAAAGAAAATATCTTGAGTTAAAGAATAGCTAGACGCACTACCTAGATCTGCAATTGCAGCATCTAAAAGTGTTTGCATTTGTGCAAAAACCTCTACTTGTGTATCATATTTTGGGTCATCAACACCTTCTGTAACTGCTTCCGAATATGGAATTTTTCCCCAGTTAGAACAAGCTGTCCCGACTGCATGTGCTTCAATAACTTTAGTAATTCCAACAATTAACAAATCATTTGCCAACCCTTTTTGGACTACATCATTTTGAGCTATAATTCCATTATATAAATAGCCCCAAGAACTATTTGACTCTTCTGTAGAAATACCATAGGTATGTATATTTCCGTACAAATTTTGCTCTCCTTTATATTGCCCAGTCCACATACCTGCAATTCTATTGATATGACTAGCATTAACTGCAATATCGGCTAACATAGTACCTGTAAGCACTAACAGTTCTGGTACTTGAGTTGTTTCATTTGGATTTTCATTTAAATCATCATAACTACATCCAGATAGAATGATACTGAACGCTAATAGTATATATTTTATATTTTTCATAATTCTATGTATTAATAATTAATTTTTACAGAAAACACAAATGAGCTAGTTGTAGGGTTGGTAAAATAATCAATACCAAACCCATTGGCTACACCACTTTGGTTAATCTCTGGGTCTACCCCAACTACATCTGTCCACAGCGCTAAATTTCTACCAGTTAATGTCAAATCAATTGATGATAATTTTGTCGCTTTTTTAAATTTATCTGTGTCAATTGAGTATCCTAAAGACACTTCTCTTAATCGTATCCAAGAAGCATCTTGTATAGCTAATTCATTAATTGGAGAAGAACCAAATCCTCCACCTCTACCTGTGTACCATGATTGCTCTAATAAAACTGGACCCGCACCAAAATCTGCAATGTTACCACGTACTGGAACTCCAGCTGAATGTACATTTCCATTAACATCTTTAATATCTGATGATGGCGTAACTGTATTTCCAACATCTGCATGTGTACCAAAGTTACCTAAGATAAAACGCGTACGCTCTGCGTAATCATTACCTTGTGATGTTTCGAATAAAATATTAAAATTGAATTTTTTATAATTCGCTTTTAAACCTAATCCTCCTCTCCAATCTGCATTGGGATCACCAATTACACCTTGTTGAGAATCTTTTTGTAAAAATCCATTCGCATCTAAATCATAAGACCCATCTGCTTTTCTTAATATTCTACTACCATACAATACACTCATTGGTTGCCCAACAATTGCTGCTGAAGTGATAGATCCTGGTACTAAGGCTACAACATCAGTACCTGCTAAATCTAACACTTTACTTTTGTTGTTATTAAAGTTTCCAAACATAGAAATATTGAAATCTTCATTTTGCAATATTTTAAGGTCAAAATCAATTTCTAATCCAGAGTTTGATAATTTACCCGCATTTCTATATTGGTTGTTAAACCCAGAACTAGGTGATAAAGACACATCTAATAGAACATCTTTAATTTCATTGCTGTAATAGGTAAGGTTTAATCCTAATCTGTCTTTGAAAAATTTAAAATCTGCTCCTATTTCAAATTCAGTTTTGATTTCTGGTTTCAAATTAGGGTTTCCTAAATCATCATTTAGTTTAAAACCTCCTCCGAAATTAACAATATCAATTGGGTCACTATAATCACTATAGATAAATCCTTCAAATGTTGTATTAAATCTATGTCTTTGTGGTGCTACTCCTACTTGACCAAATGATGCTCTAAGTTTACCATATGACACAAATGTACTTTCAAAAGATTCTGCATTTGTAAAATTCCAAGAAACATCTGCAGCTGGGTAAAACACTCCACTACTTGCACTTGAAAAAGTTTCATAGGCACCAGTTACATTTAAAAATATATTTTTATGTTGAAGTCCTAATACACTATAAACTCTATCAGATTTAAAGAATGATTGTGAATTAAGAGCTAACGTATTTTCATCAGTAGCTAATGTTTGTATATCTTTTATTCTTGTATTGAATAAAAAGTTTTGTGCTCTTGAATATATAGAATACCTCTTCTTATTACTATGGCCATATCCTAAAGTTACTGCTAAATTTGTATCGTCATTAATATCAAAATTTGTCCTTCCAATTAAATCAAAAGTAAGGTTCTTCAAATCTCTATTTTCAATAGCATAAAAACCTTTACTTGGAGTTGAACCTGAAGAATACATAGGAAAGAATGAACTTCTAAAATCTACATAGTTGTCAATCCCACCTCTTGCTATAACAGTAATTTTATCTGTTGGTCTATACGTAGTTTCTAAGTTTAATAAATATCTTTCTACATTGTTTAAGTTTTCTAATTCATTTACTGTCCATAAAGGATTGTTATAAGCTGAATTCGTTTTTGAACCGTATGTGTTTCTGTAAGAACGTTGACGCAATGGTGTTGGCGTTCCAGAGCTGTTATAATACGTACCGATATAATCTTCAATATCTACATCTGGAGCATTTCTTAACAATCCTAAATACAATCCATTTACGTTTGAACTTTGCTGAATTCTATTCGATTTTGTTGTGATATAATTTGCTTTCCCTTTAATCGAAATTTGATCATTGAGTTTATAACCAACATTTAAACTTGCGTTTATTTTATCATAAAAACTATTTTTGATAATTCCTTCACTTTTTAATTTTCCAAAACTTAAATACACATTTCCTTTTTCACCAGCAGCACTTACACTTACATTCTGATTTATAGAATGACCTGTTCCAAATACTTGATTAAAGTTTTTATCTATAAATGTTTCTTTAGAGTTTTTTCCTCCTGAGTTTATCGGATAGTATTTAGTACCACCTTCAGCTTCAAAGTACTGACCTGTTGTCTTAAAGTCATCTCCTCCTCCTACTCTTTCTGATATTTTATCTCCCCAAGATCTTGAGTTATTTTGACTCCAATTTCCACCTGAGCCTTGTCCATAATTAGACTGTAAAGGATGTCTATCTGTAATTTCATCAAAAGAAATTACAGCAGAATATGAAACATCTACTTTATCCATATTACGCCCTCTTTTGGTTGTAATTACAATTACACCATTTGCAGCTTGAGAACCCCAAACAGCAGCGGCAGAAGCACCTTTCAATATAGTCATTGATTCAATATCGTCTTGATTTAAATCATTTAAACGCGATTGTTGTGATACCCCTCCATCACGTGAATTACCAATACCATTTGAGTTTTCGTTACTAAAAGCAATACCATCAATAACAATTAAAGGTTGCGAGTTACCTGTAATTGTATTTGCTCCTCTAATTTGTATAGAAGAACCAGCTCCTGGATCTCCATTAGAACGCGCAATCTTAACTCCAGATGCTTTCCCTGAAAGTGAATTAATCACTCCTGTTTCTCCTGATCTTTTTGCTTGACCTGCGTCTACTTTAGAATAGGTAGATCCTAATGATTTCTTATCTACAGAAAAACCTAAGGCATTTACCACAACTTCATCTAATGTTTGTGAATCTTCAGCTAAAACAATTGTGATTGCTGACTGTCCTTTTACTAGTACCTCTTTATCTGAATACCCGATAAAAGAAATTTTAAGCACAGCATTGTCATCTGCAACTGTAATACTAAACTTACCGTCAAAATCTGATGTTACTCCATTTGCGGTCCCTTTTTCAACTACCGAAGCACCCGGCAGAGGTCCTTCTTTGTTACTAACAGTTCCTGTTACTGTTTTTTGTGCATGCGCCATTGTACCTGTTAAAAGAAGCACACAAACGCTTAAAAATAATTTCCTAATCATTCTACTTTTGTTTTAGTTATTACTATTTGAATTAATGTTTATTATTTGATTAAAATCTTCATCATTTCTTCTGAAGTTACTTTTCCTACTAATTTTATTTTGTCTCTTGGTGTTTTGTCTCCAATTTCATACGTAATTCCAACAGCTTTTTGACCATATAAAAACCATCCTTTAGAAACTGGCTTTGTACTATTTGCAGCCTTTTCATTTACCTTATAGTTTGGAATATTAGCCTCTAAAGCTGTAAACCAACTCTCTATAAACGTTGGCAATGCGGTTTGCTCTCTTATTTTATTTGTGTAAAAAACATCTTCATAGGTTGAATGAAAATCAAGACCTAGTACAATTTTTCCTTGATCCTTTTTACTTGCTTTTGTAATATAATTAACAACTTGCCTTATTTCTGGTTGATTGTACTCAGACCAATCTCTATTGGTGTCTACGCCGCCTGCATTATGCCTCCAATGCCCTAAATCTACTCCGTCTGGATTTAAAATAGGAAAAGCCAACACTCTATACTTCTTTAAAAATTCTGTAGCTAAACTCGATCCGCTTAAAATCGTTTTTAAAAATTCTTGATATGCAAAAAAACCAGTTACTTCTGGCGGATGCTGTCTTGTTAGTAAGACTACAATCGGTTTTTGATGTTTATCTCCAATATAAATATCTAATACAGGTAGCTTTTTTCCCAATCTAGATTCCCCAACACTTTTATAATGCACATAATCTTCTTTCCCTTTTGTTAAAGCCTCTGCCCAATTATAAGTGTCTGTAGACGAAACGATTTCTTGTGCTGATATATATAGTGGGTTTTTAGTAAGGTTAATCTTCCCTATAGTTGTTTCTCCTTCAATAAAAATATTATCGTCAGACAACACCTCCCAATTATTTGAGCCAGCATTCTTAAATTTTGGTGGATACCTATGTTGATACCCTTCTGGATAACTAAATTGAAAGTAAATGGTTTTACTTTCTTTTGACCAGGCTTTAAAAGAATAGTAAGCACTATTATTAATAGGGGTATTCTCTGGTGATATAATTACTTTTACAGTAGAGTCATTTACTTTTTCAAACCCTTTTAAATGTGCGCCATCAAATTGATTAGAAGCAAATACTTGCATATCACTCAATACAAAAGTCTTTTTTTGTTGCACATGTATTTCCTTTGTCTTTGTATCTACTGGCTGTTTAAAATCGACCGTTTTTAAGCTCGTACAACTAACTATCAACAACGCAAACAGTGATACAAATACGATTCTTTTTTTATTTAATTGTATATACATGAAATGAATTAAAATTAATTTCTTTTGTAAAAATATGTAAACAATGTGTTATATTGCGCATACCAATTACAACAAAAATAACACACCAATTTTGTTTTCCATTATTAAAAACATCGTAAACCAATCTGATTTCTCACTAAAAAGTGACGAACACCCCTTGTATCAAAATTTATATTTTATACTAAAAGATGCAATTAAAAAAAGTAAAATTCCAAACAACACAAAACTACCTGCATCTAGAGTATTCGCAAGAAGCTTAAATATAGCAAGAAGTACTGTTGTAAAATCTTATGACTTATTGGTTCTTGAAAAATTCGCGACATCAAAACAGGGCTCTGGTTATTATGTTTGTGCTCCGAAAACATCTTTTGAAGTTTTTGATGAAAAAGAAAGAAAGAATTACAACTACCCAGAAATTTCGAAGAAAGCAAAACTTTTTTCAAAATACAAATACATATCAACTGATAATCATTCTAAAAATAATGTTGCTTTTAGACCAGGATTACCGCCGTTAGATTTATTTCCTATAAAGAAATGGAAAAACCTGTCAAATAATTATTGGAAAGAAACGACCCCAACTAATTTATCTTATGCACCTTCTGAAGGATTAGACTCTTTAAGGGTTAGTATTTCTAATTACTTAAAGTTATATCGAGATATTGATTGTGATTACAATCAAATAATGATTGTTTCTGGCTCTTTACACTCTCTTTATTTAATAGGTAATTCTATTTTAGACAAAAAAGATACTGTAATCATGGAGAACCCTACGTTTCCGAGAGCATACAACCTTTTTAAAAGCTTGCAAGCAACTATTGTTCCTTGCAATGTCGATACTGATGGAATGAATATTAAAACACTTAAGCAAAAAAAGGCCAAATTAATTTATTCAACACCTTCAAATCAATATCCTTTAGGGGTAAAAATGAGTAATGAGAGACGTTTAGAATTATTGGATTGGGCTTCTAATAAAAACGCGCTAATTATTGAAGATGATTACGATCACGAATTTAGTAATTGGAACAATCCAATACCATCTCTTTTTAGTCTTGACAAAGAAAGTCGTGTTATTTATCAAGGAACATTTAATAAACTCTTACACCCATCTTTACGATTAGGTTACATAATTGTACCTAAATATTTGATAGATCCAATCAAAGCTATTTACGAGCAATCAAGTAGGTTTATTCCTTCTTCTACGCAAGAGATCATGAGTCGTTTTATTAATAAAGATTATTTAAACCATCATTTAAGAAATGTTATTAAAACGGCACAAGAAAGAAGAGAACTCTTTGTAGACTACACCAAAAAATCATTAGAGATAGAAGAGTCTCATGAAGGCCTCCATTTAATAAGCAGAATAAAAAATGGCACATCAGATGTAAATGCTTTCAAAACATTACTTAAACATAACGTGGTTGCATATCCTTTAAGCAATTATTATATCACTAAAGAAAGAGAGCAAGGATTAATTATGGGTTATTCTTCTGTTAATAATAAGGTGATGAAAGAAAAAACATCGATTATTAATTCCGTTTTAAAATAAGCACAAAAAAAAGTTAAGACCTATGCTACATTTTGGTTCTGTCGCATCTAAGGTAAGCAAAACTTAAATCTTATATCTTTACTTTCAAAAAATAGATGTTCAAAGGTCATTGCTTCCCAAAGGCAATTATTCTTCAAGCAGTTTACTTCAAATTAAGATTTAGTTTAAGCTATAGAGATGTAGAAGAATTAATGTCAATTAGAGATGAAAAAGTGGGTCATGCTGCTATTCAACGGTCGGTATTTAAGTTCACACCGCTTGTTGAACAGCAATTCAGAAAGCGAAAGAAAATAGTTGAAAAAAGATGGAGAATGGATGAAACCAACTCTTTTAAAGTACCATTCTCACCTTTGAGTTCGTGAACCTCCGATGTGTTAGCTTCTCGCATCGTATCTCCATTTAGCCTGCGCTTTCCTGCTTCCATGAAATCTTTAGACCATTTGTAGTAATTAGCTTGATGGATGCTTTCTTTTCGACACAATTCTGCAATGGTAGTTTCACCACGCATTCCTTCAATAATAATCCTGATTTTGTCTTCTGAATTGTAAGCTTTTCTTGTCTTACGTTTTAAGTCGCTAATTAAAGCATTGGCACTTTTCTTGTTTTTCATCATTTAAGATTTAAAGGTTTGTAAAAATAATAAAACCTATCTCTTATATTAAAGTGATAATTAGTTCACTTTTTGCTGACGTTATACAATCAAATAAAACAGTCGCTAAGCGTATAATTTAATTGTTATTTTAAAGAAAATTCGTTTTTAAACCCTAAGTTCCAGGTATTCTTTTGGAGAATAATTGGTTCGTTTTTTAAATGACGTAAAAAATGGATTATAGGAAGCATAGCCTACTTTTTTAGCCAAGCCATCAAAAGTTTTTAAATCTAAAAACCCCTCATTTATTAACTTTAAAGCATCTTCAATTCTATGATGGTTTTTATACTCAACAAATGACATTTTACAATGGTATCTGAAGACATATGCTAAATGACTAGAAGGCATACTTAAATTTTTAGCCAAGTTACTCACTGTATATTGGGGTCTTCTAAAAGGGCTTTCGCTAATAACAAATTGTTCAATTTCATTTAAATAAGACACTACTTTAGGATTGACCAATTGACTTAGTTTAGAATCTTGAAGGCTTGAAGTTGCCATCTCTTTAATGCCCCATATTTCATCATTAAAGATTAGATCCTTATCAAAACCAAACAATCGGTCTTTTAATTTTGGGTAACCAAAAAGAATTTCTGGACTTATTAAGAGTTTTACGAAGAGAAAAAGTAGTACACAGTTTTTAAAAACATTAGAGATGTTTCCAAAACCTTTTAGACTTCTTTCAAAATCAAAATACAAAGAAACAATAAGTCTTATACACCCAATAATGAAGATAATATAAATGAAAGAAACCCATTTGTTTATTAAATTAAAATGCTTCTCAGAAGTTGAGAGTTTATTTTTTAAAAAAAACAAAAAACAAAAAACTATTTTTAATTAGATAAAAGAGTACGATACTAATGAGAAGAAAAGAAAGTATCGAATAAAAAAGAGTAGATTCTAACAACTTGAATTTATGCTGAAAAACATAAAAAAGTGTCAAAAAAATAGGTAGTAAAAAATGTAGGGACACCTTTATTTCCATATGAATTCTATCTTTAAATAATGATTCAAAGTATAAGTAAGAAAGGGGTAGAACAATAATAGATAGTGTTTTTAACCCGTTAAAATCTATATCTAGAAATATTAGGCTATAGTTTTCTGAAAACCCTTCGTGTAGCGACTTCATAGAAACAATAAAAAGAACCAGTGCAAGGTAAATATTTACATACTTGTTTGATTTTTGCGAAAAAACCAGAATACAGGTTACTAATAAACCTACAAAACCAACTATGACAGAAAAAATACTTTCTAAAAGGAAAACCATAAAATTATTGATTAGAGTAATTAATTAGTTACTAAATGTTATAATAAAGCTTACTGTTTCTTTTCTAAATATTTTGGTAAAAAAATATTTTATAAAAATAAAAAATTATCTTAGAATAGTTACTGATTTTTACAAAAAACTTACTGTTTTATTAAAACAAGAGTGATACCCTCAAAATTTAATTCTAATAATTTTAGCTTTGTACCTTAACCAGGCAGTTAAATAAACTATAAGAGCATATAACCCATAATAACCCAACAACATGAAATTAATTACGCAGTGTCATATTACAAAAACACAAATTCTGCGGGTAAACGTTGAACGTAATTAATAAAAGTAAAAAAGGCTAGAATAGGAAGGGCCTTTAATTTTTACAAAAACAGTCAATTATAGTGTCTTTTTCGCCATTTAAATTAAGTTAATACCATGATCTGTATAAAAAGGTTTAAAATAGTGCAAATATGTTTAAGTTACTTAAACTGCAGCGTTACCAACAATCATCAAATGATATTTACTATGATTATCGTTTCTATTCGCAAAATAATTCAACACAAAATGAAACGACAATTACTTTTTGCGATCACCTTATTTTTAATTCAATTTACACAAGCTCAAAACACCTCCAATTCTTATTTGGTAAGAGAAACCACAGGTGTTTCAGGTTCTTCTGAATTGATTAGTTCAAACAACCAGCAATATGTGGTGCAACAAAGTATTGGGCAGGGAAGTGCTATAGGTACATTTAACAATGTAGATTATATTCTTCGCCAAGGTTTTATACAGCCCAATGTATTGGCTAAAATTATAGGTAAAGACATTCTTTTAAATTTAGAAGCCATTATATACCCAAATCCTTTTGTAGAAAGTATCTCCATATCCTTTAACGAAAAAGTATCAAACAAAATTGAAGTCGCTGTATTTGATGTTTTAGGAAGAGTGGTTTTCTCTAAAAACTATAATGCTGAGCAAAACTTACAAGTACAGCTTAACAATCTTTCGGTAGCCAATTATATTTTAAAGGTAACGGCCAACAACAAAAAATTCATAAAAAATATTATTAAAAAATAATTAATAATTAAAGATTTCATAGCTTTTACATTTTAAAAAAGAACATCAAAACACCATTCTTATGAAAAAAATTACATTAATGCTACTGCTATTAACAGCAACCATTGCCACTGCACAACAACTATATGTAGAGGGAGGAAAAACAATGTCCTCATTTGACTATAAGAACTCACAAGGCAATAGCCTAGATAATTTACAATCAACAGCGCATAGTTTTATGGCCGTAGGTTACAGAAACCAACTAATCATTAAAAACCTTCACCTATCATTCGGTACAAGTTATGCAGGTTATGGCGCTATTGGGAGTGATGATACAGTAGGGAATTATATGGAATGGGATGTAAACTATTTAGAATTTAATACCGGATTAGATTATGAACTTTTTAAAGTAAATGAGACTAAATTTTATATAAAAGGAACAGCTTCTGTAGCGTTTTTATTGCAAGGAACTCAAACATTTAACAATAGGGTGATAGATTTAAAAAATAGGGATGATTTTGATAAAACTTTATTTAATTTTTAGAGCCGGTTTTGGTTTTTCACACCCAATATCAGAAAATCTTTCTTTTTATGCTCAATATATGCACGGAAGAAGTTTAACCCTTAAAGAAGGAACAGCAAACACTGCAGATCAAGAAAGATTAAGAATTGTAAGTGATAACATAAGTTTTGGATTGTTACTTAACATTTCAAATAAACAGTAACAGCAAAAAAAGAAATATAAAAAATTAATAGAAGCGAACAGATAAAAGAAGCAATTATGAAAAAACTACTACTTATAGTTATGTTTATGACAACCTTATTTCAAGGTTTTTCACAAACAAAAGGAATTAGTTACCAAGCGGTAATTTTAAGTCCAACTCCCCAAGAAATTCCAGGAGTAGATGCCCAAAGGAATATATTAGCAAACAGCACCATTACCATACAGTTTACCATTGTAGATGCATCAGGAAGTGAAGTGTTTCAAGAATACCACACTACAAGTACAGATAGGTATGGTATGATTAACTTGTCGATAGGGAATGGGACAACAACCTACAGTAGTTTTAATGACATTGTTTGGGATGGAACTACAAAAAAATTAAAAGTTGGGATTGACTTTTCAGGAGGAAGTAATTTTTCTCCCTTAAGCGAGCAAAACCTATCATATATGCCGCAACCGGCATCTAATGAAACGGCAAAAATAATTAATACAAATACAACTGCTATTTCAGCAATAGAAACAAATCTAACCACTCAGAATTCAGTGATTGCTTTAAATACAGCGAAAGTGGGTATTACAACTGCTCAGGCAACAACAATTAGCAATACTACAGGCGTAAATACAGGCGACCAGGATATTTCTGGAATTGCAACAAACGCCACGAATATCTCTTCAAACGATACAGATATTGCAACAAACGTAACAGCGATTGCATTAAATACAGCAAAGACTGGATATACTGACGCATTAGTTTCTGCTAATACTGACGTAGCTGCTAACACTGCTAAAACAGGTATTACAAGTAGTCAAGCATCAGCTATTACAGCAAACACTGCTAAAGTTGGAATTACAAGCAGCCAAGCAGCTGCTATTACTACCAACACTACAGAAATAGCAAGCAATGTTGTTGATTTAACTACAAATCAAACAGTTGCTGGAGATAAATCATTTAGCAGTGATGTAACATTAGCAAATGGTAATTCTTTAAGATGGACTTCAGATGATGTAAGAATAGAAGCTACAACAGCTAGTGATAATATGAAGTTTTACGTTGGTAATACAGAAATATTAAAATTAGAACAAGCTAATCTAGCAGCAACTTTTGCAGGAGATTTGACAGTAAACGGTATGACCGTAGGTAAAGGTGGAGGTGCTATTGCTTACAACACCGCAAATGGTAATCAAGCCCTTTTATCCAACACCACAGGGAATTACAACACCGCAAATGGTAATCAAGCCCTTCGTTATAACACCACAGGGTATGAAAACACCGCAAATGGTCATTACGCCCTTTATTCCAATACCACAGGGGGTTACAACACTGCAACTGGTTTAGATGCCCTTTATTCCAACACCACAGGGGAAGACAACACCGCAAATGGTACTTCTGCCCTTTATTCCAACACCACAGGGTCTAGGAACACCGCATTAGGTTATGGAGCTGGAAATTTAAATACCACAGGAACGAATAATACACTTATTGGATATGATTCAGATGTTGCCTCAGTTGGTTTAACCAATGCTACAGCAATTGGTAACGGTGCTTCTGTAGCATCAAGCAACACCATTCAACTAGGAAACACTTCTGTTACCAATGTGAAAACCAGTGGGACTATTACTGCAGGTGCTATTACTATACCCAATACAGATGGCACTGCAAACCAGGTTTTAAAAACAGATGGCTCAGGAACATTAGCATGGAGTACGCCGGCTTCAAGTGGTGCAACCAATATAGATGGATTATCCGATGCATTGGTAGAAAGTAATTCTATCTATCTAGGTAAGGACCCTTCTGGTACAACTTCTAATGCAAACTACAATGTTAGTGTTGGGATAAGTGCCTTAAATTTCATTACAACGGGAGATAATAATGTTGCCGTAGGGTTTCAGAGTTTATACGCGAATACTACTGGTTACAGTAATACCGCTATAGGTGATAATGTTATGCGTTTTAATATTGATGGTTTTAGGAATACCGCAATAGGTACCCACTCACTTTACAAAAACACAACAGGACAAAATAATGTCTCTAATGGAGGTTACAGCCTAGCTAATAATACCACAGGAAGCAATAGTTCAACTTTTGGGTATAAAGCATTGTATAATAGTACAGGAAGCAATAATACTGGAATTGGCTATCAAGCAGGCGATTTAATTACTACGGGTACAAATAATGTTATTATTGGTAAGGATGCAGATCCTAGTGTCAATAGTGCTACTAATCAAATTGTAATCGGATACAATGCTGTAGGAGCAGGAAATAATACGGTACAACTAGGAAATACCGCGGTTACCAATGTAAAAACAAGTGGAACGCTAACGGCTGGAGCTATTACAATTCCAAACACGGATGGAACGAGTGGTCAAGTTTTATCGACGAATGGAAGTGGAGCGGTAAGTTGGACTAATGCCCCCACGGGAACAGTCAGTTCATTATCGGATCTATCTGTAACTGCTACAGCATCAGAGCTTAACATCATGGACGGTTCAGCAACGACACAAGCTACTGTTACACTAGTAGGAACCGATGGAATTGTTATTTCTGATGGTGACATAATGAAGCAAGCTCTCATGTCAGATATAAAAACTTATGTAGAAGGAGGATCGGGTGTTACGCATAATCAAGTGGTAATAGATAGTTGGAGTACTCCAACAACTGAACTTGCAATTGGAGATCTAAAGTTTAGAGTCGATAATGGATATTTAGAATGGAAAAGTAACACAGGATCTAGTATAAATTTTGATATGGAAGTGACTTTAAAAAAGGACGGATCTGGCGAATTTGGTAGTTTTCCAACTACACCAAAAGTGGGACATGACAGTTCTGAAGCAGCCACTACCTCTTGGACTCAAGTTGTCGGTTCCAGTGTTGGTGGAGCAGGCCAGTCGAACCCAAATAATGTGGGGTTATGGTATTACGGTACAATTACATATGAACTTTTTCAGAGATCTGGTGTAAATAAAAGTTACACAATTAAAACAGCTGTTGATGGAGGGGGTAAAGTTTTTATCAGAGCCACTTATTATAATTTTGAGTAATAGATAACATATTTTTTTATAAAATTATTCTAATACTTTTCTTATTGTTTGATACCACTGTTCAAGTTTTTCATTTTCAAAGTAGTACCATTCATTATGGATTTTTTTAATAACACCATTTTGAGGGTTATCAGCCTTGGCTGTAAAACCTGTATTCACCCACTCACCTTCTTTTTCCGTGTTTAAATCAACAGAAAAAGCATATTCAGTAGTCCAGCTAAAAGTGATTCGCCAGCTAGCGCGAGCAAAAATGTGCACAATGGCTAGTGCGAGCGTCACGCTCGTACCCATAAAGCAAGCCACACCCAAAACTACAACCCTAAAAAAGTTGTAGTTTTTTTTAAGGAATACTTATATTCAGCATATGGCTATCTAGCATTATCTAAAATTACTACAGGTCAAATGAACACTGCTTAGGGTGCTTATGCTTTATACTTTACTGCTGCTGGAAGTTATAATACAGCATCAGGAGAGACTTCAATGCGCAATACTACTGATGGGGATTTTAATACTGCTTCTGGTTATGCTGCTTTATATACTAACAGTTCAGGTAATTATAACATTGCTATTGGAGGAGCTTCATTATTTGCAAATACTACAGGGAATATGAACTCTGCAAATGGCTATCAAACATTAAGATTTAACAATACTGGGAATGAAAATTCTACACAAGGATACCAGTCACGGTTCTGTCACATCTAAGGTAACCAAAACTTAAATCTTATCTCTTTACTTTCAAAAAATAGATATTCAAAGGTCATTGCTTCCCCAAAACAATTATTCTTCAAGCAGTTTACTTCAAATTAAGATTCAGTTTAAGCCTATAGAGATGCAGAAGAACTTCTATCTATAAGAGGTGTAAAAGTGGATCATACTAATATTCAACGCTGGGTATTTAAGTTCACACCCCTTGTTGAACAACAATTCAGAAAGCGAAAGAAAATTTTAAAAGAAATGGGATATGATCAAATGAAAGGTAAAAATGTCAAACTCATCGATCCAGAGAATACCTATACAATTAATACCATCATGGAGAAAGTTTCTCGATCATTCACCCATTTTAGAGAAGCAGCAGGTATCGAAACTCCATTTACTCTAAAACATCTGAGAAAAACATACTTAACTTGGGTATTTCATACCATGGGGAGTGACACCAAATTATTATCATCTCACACTTCAATGAAAGTTTTAGAAAATCACTACATCAATCCACTTCTATTAAACGTAGAAGAAGAAAAATTAATGAAGATTAAAATATTTGGATAGTCGAATTTTATATAACACAAGAGTGTAGCACGTATAACACAAAAAGGATTATATATTTGTAACTACTTGAAAATGAACCGATAAAAATATGTGAATTTAGGCAGTAAGGAGTGTTATGAGCCCGACGAGCTACCTACTGCTCTATCCCGCGATTTCGAGTGCAAATATACAACAGTTTTTAAGTTCTACAAGGTTTATTTTAATATAATTCAGAAAAAAGAAAATGTTTTTAGTTCAAACACAAAACCTGCATTTAATGGTAATTCATAGGATTCTCTAGCACAAAAATCTAACACAGACTCGATATTTGTTTTTGTGAATTTCAATCAAACTTATTATCATTGATGTTGTTGCTTCGTAAATCAAGATTCAAATCAAACTTTTATAATTATATTTGGCAGATGCGACAGAACCTTAATATATCTTTTAAGTCCATGATGATTTTAAGAATACTATTAGTGGTTATACTAATGACTGGATGTAATAAAAAAGATCCGGCGGAAAACAATAACCCTTTAAACGGTACTTTCACCAGGAGTATTGATGTTAATGGTCAAGTTCGTGAATATTTGATTCACATACCAAATGCATACGATGGAACTCAATCAGTACCTATTATGTTAAACTTTCATGGTTGGAATATGTCCGCTAATGATCAAATGAATGTGAGTGATATGCGTGCTTTATCAGAATCTGAACAATTTATCCTTGTTTATCCGCAAGGATCTCTGTTCTTTGGTTCAACTCATTGGAATGTTGGTTCTTGGACAACGGGAAGTAGCTCTAATGATATAGGATTTATTGGCGATTTAATAATTGAAATCACTGATAATTATAATATTGACGAAAATCGAATTTATGCATGTGGTTATTCAAATGGAGGGTTTTTTAGTCAAGAATTAGCCTGTCAATTAAGTGATAAAATCGCTGCTATTGGAGCCGTTGCGTCAAATATGAGTGAAAGAACAAGGAATACATGTAACCCAACTCACCCTACTCCAATTATTACAATTAGTGGTACCAATGATACTGTGGTTCAATACGATGGATCTGAACCAGAAGGGACAATATCGCACAGCGAAACGATAAGCTATTGGATAGACTTCAATAATACTGACACCTCAGCGGTTATAACCAATTTGCCAAATAGCAACGCTACAGACGGAAGTTCCGTAAATTTATTTCAATATTTCAATGGAGATAATAATGTTGAAATCGAACATTATAAAGTTATAAACGGAGGTCATGGTTGGCCAGGAGTGCTTGGGAATATGGATATTAACGCAAACTTTATTATTTGGAATTTTGTATCTCAATTTGATCTTAATGGCAAAATATAAGGTTCTGTCGCATCTAAGGTAAGCAAAACTTAAATCTTATATCTTTACTTTCAAAAAATAGATGTTCAAAGGTCATTGCTTCCCAAAGGCGATTATTCTTCAAGCAGTTTACTTCAAATTAAGATTTAGTCTTAGCTATAGAGATGTAGAAGAATTAATGTCAATTAGAGATGAAAAAGTGGGTCATGCTACTATTCAACGGTAGGTATTTAAGTTCACACCCCTTGTTGAACAACAATTCAGAAAAAGAGAAGAAAATAGTTGGAAAAAGATGGAGTTATAATAAGACCAACTGATTCAGGATTGTGGTTCGAGTGTAGACATTATTGTTTATAATATAGGTTTTGAACGAGGTAAATTAAACGATCTTATAGAAGTGTTCCCTCGATATTCAAATGAGTTGAGAGGGATCATAAATCGTTTAAAGGACCTTATGATACCGTTTCAACAGAAGTGGTATTATACCCCCGAGATGAAGGGTAGTTATTCGATAAAGTATGTTCTTCCCGCACTTGTTCCTGAACTTTCATATGATGGTCTTCCTATAAAAGAAGGTGGTGCTGCATCCAATATATTTCTTTCGATGGTGAACGGAACATTTGACGGTGATTTAGAAGAAACGAGAAGACAACTGTTAGAGTATTGTAAGTTGGACACGTTCGCTATGGTCAAAATTCTGGAGAAACTACTGCAGGTGTAAAACTGATTTTTAGAGAAAATCCTGGAAAATTTTATTTTTATAAAACGTATAAACCTCTATTGTCCCCATTTTTTCCAGAAAAAAAATTTCACTTAGAGTACCGTTTCTATATGGCAATATCGAAAACCCTTTAATAAAGGTAGGGCTTCTGGGGGGAGGTCCTGCAGGGGGCTCCCCCACATTCAATACCAATGTGCGACTAACAATGATTTTGATCACCATCAAAAAGAATATTATCGGCACATGGAAAATTATTTACTACATATACAACTACAGCAGCCCCCCTTTAATATATAAGTCGAACCAAGGACCTTAGTTAATTGTTGGCAAAAATGCTAGAGAAAAAATGAATATTAATTAAAAATTGAAATATTATGAAACAATTACAAAAATTGAAATTACTTACCTTAATCCTAGTGGGATTATTGATGTACTCTTGTCAAAACGAAGAAGATTATTCTCAAGGAAAACAAGAAACAGCTATTGACACTTCAAACTTGGTTTATTTTAAAGGAATACCAGTAAGCCACCGTTTTAAAACAAATATTGTAAATTTAGAAAAAGATGAATCAGATAAATTTAATTTTCTGTTAAAAGAAAAAAGAATTAAAATGGGTATTAATTTTGCTCGTAAAGGAGTTGAAACATTAGATATTGAAAAATTTTCAGAGGCAGTTGACGAAAGTTTTAAATATTTCCCTTACCAAGAAGAAGGTTTTGATATGGAAATGGTTAAAAAAGATTTTCCAACCTTATCCGAAAAGCAAATTGCTTCTAATTTAGAAGAAATAGATTCATATTACTCTAGGAATCTAAATGATATGGTTGCAAGTAGATATCTTGTAGAATTTGATGAAGATGAGGATTATGGAGGTGGTGGTAATTACAATCCAACACCGCCAAAAATGCCTGCCATAATTGACCTTAAACAAGATGGCGAAGACACAAGAGCTTGTACTTTAAGAGAATTAAGTATAGATTGGTGGGATGTAAGAAGATACGTTGCTTACCATAAAGCTGGTGCATATGCAAAATGGAACGCTGCTTTATCATATTATTCAATAGGAAAGGCAAATACAAAAAGAGATGCTTTTAGACATACATTATGGAATGGTTTATTAGCAAACCACTATTATACAATGTCCAGTAAAAAACCAAGATTAGATTTCGCTAAAGATGTAGCTGATATGAATGAAAAATGTGGTGGAAATGAGCAAGACAGTGCAGAAATGGATTATCATAACAATGCAATTGGAAGAAAAATACGGGATGATGATACTACGTATCAATCTTTTTGGGGAATAACATATAACATTAGAAATCCAAGTAATTCAAGACTAATATCTCTGGTTAAAGAAAAAATGAATAATATAGTTTATATCTATAAAAATGAAAGTTTTGATAAGGAAAAGCAAGAAGCTCAATATTTAGCAGAGATAGAACGTGTTTATTGGTTAATTAAAAAGGCTGATAAAAACAAATTAGTATATTTTTCAGTTAATAATAGTGATTATGGATATTAAAAAAATAATCTTTACAGGGCTTATTGTATTATTAATTTCTGCTTGCACTGGCGTGGATAGTGGAGAAGAAAACGAACATGGATTTGAATTTACCATACTTAATTACTCTGAAAAAGAATATGATGGGTTTGTTTTATATCTTGGGAGTATTCAAAATGGAATATTTGTTGAAAAAGACTCACTTGTTGGAGAAAATGTTAAAATCTTTAAAAAAGATGAAGGCCCATACACATCAAATGTTGGAGGACAACATTCTGGTATTTCAAATTATAAAGACTTTAAGGACTTAAAAGGTCTTAATGAATATGGTAAATGGGATGCTAATTTTAATGGATTAGATGAACTTTATTTTAAGGTGAAATTATCTGACGGAACAATTGCTGTAACAGATAAACCAGTAGTAACAATTAATAGAGCATCTGTTGTTATTTTATACATAAGAGAAGCAGGTATAGAATTAACTAGCAGATAAAAATAGATTAGTGTATTTTTCTGTTAATAATAGTGATTATGGATACTTTTCAGAGAATCCAAAATTAAGAATTAATAGTAGTTCAATTATTACATTGAGTTTAAGAGATACTGTCAATAAACTTCTTTATTAACAATTTGAAAATCTTGGTTTAAATAAATGTTTAATGAAATTGGAAAAAAAACAATTAACGTCATTCATTAAACCGCACATTTGCCAACACCGTGCATAATTCATTGCTTACAAAGTTTTTCCTTCGGAAAAACCTCGCAAACTTCAAAAGCTTGTGTTTGTTAATTATTTTTTCGCTAAATTCACGCAACGAAATCATGCACAAACACGTTATCCGCACACAAAAAGTGTCTCAAAAAAATAAACGTAGCAAAAATTTAGCATTTATTATTCCGGAACCCTGATTTTTCGCGGTATAATAGCCTGGTAGAAATCCAAAGGATTAAAATGACACACTATGATAAACGCAATAATTTATTCAAGAGTAAGTTCCGAATCTGAAAGACAAGATACCCAGAGGCAAACATCAGAATTAAAAGAATATGCCAATAGAATGGGGTATAATGTAATTGAAATCTATGAAGAGAAGGTAAGTGGATTTAAAAAGAATGAACAAAGACCTATTTTCTCTAAAATGTTGGATGACATTAATACCAATCAAATTGACAAGGTTCTTGTTTGGGAACTAAGTAGGATTGGAAGAAGTGTTCTTCAATCATTGCAAAATATTCAAACACTTCACGATTTAAAAGTTGGAATCTATATTAAGAACTTTAATCTTGAAACTCTTAACGATGACAAAACACCAAATAGTCTATCTATGTTCATGGTTCAGATATTGTTTAGCGTTGCAAGTATGGAATCTCAAATGACTCTTAGTCGTTTAAAATCTGGTTATAAAAACCACATCAAGAAACACGGATCCAAAAGCGTTGGAAGAAAAAAAGGAAATATTGACTGTGACGAAACAATATTAAATCGTCACTCGGATGTTGTGCGGTTAATAAAGAGAGGGTTGTCAATCCGAAATATTAGTGCAATAACAAATAAGTCCACCAATACTGTGATGAAAGTAAAAAGGATTCTGTAATGGATACTTTTTTCAAATGGTATTTCATTGTAGTTGGAGGGTTGTTCTTATTGAATCTGATTTATAAAATAATTAGATTTATAAAACCTGATGGTGAAGACTGGCAATTTCAGTTGGCAGAGGATGTATTGAACTGGTGCCTCTATTTATATCCAATACGTAAACAAAAACCACTACTGACTTTAGTTGAAGGTAAATCTCATCTCGCGGGAGAGTATTGTTTCTATAACAATTCAATTACAATTTATAGAAACAACAATGTAATACGCAGAGAACTAATCAATACTGTTATCCATGAGTATTTTCATTACTACCTAATTACATCAGAATCTAAGTCTAAACTCTACCATGATCAATTGGAACAATTCTCATTGGCGCAACACCCGCAGGAAATTCTTTGCAACACTATGGGAGAAACTCTCACAAAGGTCTATTTGAAAAACAATTAAAAATGGTTCTTATTTGACAAATAGTACAATACCCCAACCAATCGTGCCAATTAGATTTAATTTACTACGTTATTCAAAATCAATTACTCAGCAGATACAATCGAGAATTAATAATTATTCCTGTGGGTGCTTTGTGTCTTTTAACTGTCAAATTTATTACGACAAAAAACTACCAATTCATTCAGTAAAATCACATTGGATGGTTCTATTTCGTGTTCAGGTAGAATATTTAATTTTTCATTAAAAAAATCATTTAATAACTCCATATTAAGTGGATTATTAGACCCACAATTGATCAGGTATTGGTTATAATACTCATAGTTTAAATTATTTTTTCCTTTTATCATCTTTCCTTAGTTTTTGAAGTTTATCTACTATAGATTCTCTTAGAATATCTGAAATTTTTATTTGTTCATCTATAACGCACTCCATCAAATTATTGAATTGTCTCTCGGTTATTCGAACTATTACTCTTTTTGACTTTTTCTCTTTCATAACTGTGTTTCTCTATAAATATCATGAAATTCAAAATATGTCAGACAGTTGATGATTTTTTTAGTGAGTCAGCCACATCAAAATCATATTACAATGCAATTATCTTTGTTTAAATCAGTTGAGTTACCCCCTATAAATCATTTAAATAATCTCTTGTTTTTATATACCAATTATCAATCCATTTGGGACACTCAGAGTCAATAATATTATCAGTTAATACATAACGCCCATTTGGTAAGAAGATGTCATCACCACGAACTATATCGTCTATACTTGTATAAGTTTCATTAACATCAATAACCAATTTTTCTAAATCCACAGGTTCAGAATTTATATGTCTTTTAATTGTGCTAATAGATAACCCTGTTTTTTCGGCAAGTGCTTTCTGAGTGATTTTTAACCCTTGAGATTTTAACTCTTCTTTTGCAGTAATTATCTTTTCAATTGATGTATTACTTCTTCTTTTTCCATTTATTTTACTTGCTAAATTTCTTTTTTCTCCGCCTGTTAATTTAGATTTGGTATTGAAATGCACGTACTTGTACTTTTTGTTCTTAAACTCATAATTTTCATCATTTTTAATGCTGGAATAAACGAAAGTAAATAGATCTATGAGTTTCTTAAATTCCATTGGTGGTTTTCCAAAATAATTATTAATGAAATTAAGGTAAGAAAACAAATAACTTGATGGTAACTGTGGGTTTAAGTATATAAGTTTATGAATCATAATTGTGTAAATACTATGTTTTTTGGTATCTCTTATCTCGTGAGGAAATGTAACATCCATTCTTTCTGATGCAAATAATTCAACAATTGGATTATTAACCACTACAGGCGTTTTTGTTACAATTTTATCCATAAATTCTTCGAAATCAATATTGGAAAGTGGCTCAATCAATGTATTATTATCTTTTTTATTCAATATAGATTGATTGAGCTGTTTTTTAGAAGTGTTTTTTTCTTTATTTAGAGGAATAGCAACTGTAATTTCATTCTCATAATTAACGAATGGTTCAGTGTCGTATGGCAGATACATTGCCCTGCCAATATTCTTACATTTTATATCAACCTGCTCTTCTTTAAAGTATGTAGTTTTTATAATCTCCCATATATCATAGAAGTTATTGTTATCAATAATATTTGTTATTTTGAACAAAACAGATATGCCACCAGCACCACTTGACAGACATACTAAAGAGACAAGATGACCATATTTTTCAATGAAGTATTTTTTAAATTCTTGCACGTTAACCACATCATCGAAATCGAAATATATGTAAGAAGATGGTGCAATGAAATTTTTTGTGTAATCCTCCTCTTCTTTTAAACTACGCTTTTTAACACTGCAGTTGGGAGTAATGTAGTTTAGAAATGTTTTCTTTTTCTTGTAGGTCTGGTCTCTCTTTAATCTTAGTTCCCTTATCTCATTTACCAGAGATTGTTTAGGGTTGGTTTTAATTAATTTAACCAATTGTGCTAAATCAATTGTTTTACTGGGGATTAAATTAGTAATTCCTTTCTCAAAGTAGCTGAACATTAAAATAATAATCCCCCAAATTTCGATGTGGTGGCATCTACTTTAAGGAGGATAAACATGCTTTATGTGTATTATAATTATCATCCACCAACGATAATCACACCTATCTAAAATATATAGAAATATTTCGGGATAGTCAACCCTTTATAACTTCAGGTCGTGAGACCTAAAGTTCACCCCCTTGATTCTTAATTTTTTTTCTTTATTTTTTTACTGTTCCCTTTTTGGGAAAATAAACTTGTCGATTTGATCGACTCGATATAGTTAATAAAATTGACTATGAATTATAAAGTGGAGCTTGTAGAAATTAGCTCATTATCAGTACACCCCGAAATAAAAAAACACGGGACAAAAAATGAAGAGGCGTACAAAAAACTTATCCCTTCAATTAAGGAATTTGGAGTTTTAGAGCCGATAAAAATCATAAAAGAATATAAAAAATTGTTTATCATTCACGGGTATTCTCGCTATAAAGCAGCACGTGATATTGGAATAAAATCAGTTCCTATCATTGAAACCACACCCATTGAATCTGATGTTTTTCTCGATTCAATAATTCGAAACATAACAATCAAAAGATCTTTCAAAGAAGTTGCTGTAGCAGCCAGTTATATTTTAGATCGGATTGGAAATTCGCAAGGCAAAAAACGAACAGAATCACCAATCAAAAACGATATCGATAATTTTGATAAAGTAGCAAAAGATCGATACGATCTGGCAAGAACTGTTCTACATATTAATCTTTCAGTTTCCTCTCTTAAACGGCTGCTTAAAATACATGAGGTCGATGAGACTTCAGAGGGTTCCGAACTAAAATTATTTGACCTTTTAGAATCAGGAAAAGGAATTTTCCCTGTCTATCAAACTGCAATTGAAACCAACGAGTCAAGAACGAGAAAATACAATAGACGAATCGAATTAGATCAGGAGAAGGAATTAATCTTAAGACAGGAACAAGCATCGAGAGAAGAAAAATTGATGAAATCAATAAAAAGTGATCTCGAAGAAAAGTTTGAAAAAGAATACGAAGAACGTTACGAGCAAGAGTTCGGATGTAAACCTAGACCAAAATCACTTTTAGAACTGGAATGGGACGAAAAAATAAACAAATTACAGCAGATTAGACACATCATTTCTAATGAAGATGAAATCATGATAATTGAAATTTTAAATAAATATTAATTAAAAATGAAAATGAACTCTCATAATCGCATAAACCTAAATCAAGTAGGTCAATACATAAATCGAAAGGACAACCGTTCGATCAAAAAGTGGCTTAAAGATCATCAAATTCCTATCCATAAAGACGGAAGGGAATATGTGTTTCGTTTACAGGTTGAACAAGAGGTCTGGAGACCATTTGCTGAAGATTTAGTAAAAAGATATCCTAATTCATGGCAACCTCGTTTAGAATCAATCTATGGTGACCAGAAAGAACTACATCAGCTCCTCTACCATGATTGTTTGGAATTCGATACTGGATTTGTGCCTTACCAATTTAATCTGGACATTAGCTCTAATAAGGAGCATGAATCCATCTTTCAAGAACTTTATAAATAATGAAATTACCTAATAATTCACATTCGGGAATCAAAATCTACTGTAAAAAATGTAGACAAAATAACACGGGTTGTCGTCACAACGACCACCAGGTGTTCCGGATGTGTTTTATTGATCGAGTTACTGGTAAACACCGGAGTAAACTCCTAAAATCAAAAGTATACGCTGATGCTGTAGTTGAGGGTATTGAATTTAGAAGGAGAATAGAAAATGGTGTGGAGGAAACGGTTCCTGATCGATCTAAAATGAATATTGCTGAAGCACTCGTTTATTTTGATCAATATTTAAAGGGAGATACACAATATGCACATTTAAAAAAGGAGGTATCAGATAAACATCGTAAGGAGTTAATTAAGTATTGTACGCTTTTTGCTAAATCTTTGAAAAACAACCACAATCTCAGAAAGATGAAACCGGGGGATGTCAGAAATAATGATGTTTCTATTTTCTACAGACAATTGGAGATTAAATACCCTCACCCCAAAACCTTCAACAAGGTTTTAACAAGTATAACTTCTTTCTATAAGTTCTTGATCGAAATCGAAGAGTTAGATATCAAGAATCCTTTTAAAAATTGTATTCGAAAACAAGTGATTAAAGGTGATAATCTAATTTTAACAAAAGATGAATTTCAGAGAATTATAGCAGCGGTAGAATCAAAGTCATCGTTTCAACACACAAGAACCAATGGAAGAAGAGATTATGTGTATGAAACTTGGATGGTTAATGCATTTAAACTCTTTCTACTTGTTGGTGGACGTAGAGAGGAAGTACTCAGTCTAAAATGGAGTGATATTATCCAAGGCAATAACGGAGTGCTATTCTTTCAATTTAGAAACCTAAAAGTTGAACGATTGGGGAATAAGAATACTCCAAAGAAGTACTCCCCTATTAATGAAGATCTATTGAAACTTTTAAAAGAAATGGGATATGATCAAATGAAAGGTAAAAATGTCAAACTCATCGACCCTGGGAATACCTATACAATTAATACCATCATGGAGAAAGTTTCTCGATCGTTCACCCATTTTAGAAAAGCTGCAGGTATCGAAACTCCATTTACTCTAAAACATCTGAGAAAAACATACCTAACTTGGGTATTTCATACCATGGGGAGTGATACCAAATTATTGTCATCTCACACTTCAATGAAGGTATTAGAAAACCA
>Ga0233426_10000811_pt1 | contig 31184 bp, 27 predicted proteins | sample SI_118_April2016_6_FD_179875 | JGI IMG/M metagenome (GOLD analysis project Ga0233426, IMG submission 179875) | Seawater microbial communities from Saanich Inlet, British Columbia, Canada - SI_118_April2016_10_MG | ecosystem: Environmental > Aquatic > Marine > Inlet | place: Canada: British... | reverse complement strand
TGACGACGGACAAACTCAGGGGACTTCTTCGGTCGTAATACAACGAACCGAAAAGCCGTTGAAATTGCGAAGTAATAAACGCGCAACTTTGCCGGTCGCGTCGCAAAGTTGGGTTCGTAAAAGGATCCGCCTTTAGGGGGTCGACCTTCAAATTTGGATTAGTGATTGTTACGTGGGATGTGTTTTTGCGCAATCCGTTGGTATTTCGGGGCGTCGCGCAGGGTCATGCCTTCGGAAAACGGTCCTGTCAATTCTCGGAAATATTGCTGCCACGGCGATTGGCTTTCTGGGGATGCATAGCCGCCTGCAGCTTGCAAAGCATCATGGCGCGCAGCAATTTCTGTCTCGTCCACGATCATATTTACGGTGCAGGCATTCAGATCAATTCGGACGCGGTCGCCGTTTTGCAGGATCGCAAGGTTACCGCCTGCGGCCGCTTCGGGGGATGCGTTCAAAATTGAGGGCGAGCCTGACGTGCCAGATTGACGTCCATCGCCAATGCAGGGCAGTGATGTTATGCCCTTTTTAAGCAGATAATTTGGTGCACGCATGTTCACGACCTCTGCGCCGCCTGGGTATCCAAGCGGACCAGCACCGCGCATAAAAAGCATCGAGTTTTCTGTAATGTTCAGTGACGGATCGTCGATCATTTTATGAAAATGCTCTGGCCCGTCAAATACGATGGCTGACCCTTCAACCGCATTGAGATCGTCTGGGGCAATGAGGTAGCGATTGCGAAATTCCTCCGAGATTACAGAGGTCTTCATAATAGCGCTTTCAAAGATGTTACCCGTTAAATTGATAAAGCCGGCTTCGGGCAACATAGGGGCAGAAACTGGCCAAATTACATCGGTATTCTCGATTTCGACTGCCGCGCAATTTTCGGCCATTGTACGTCCGTTTGCGGTGACAACATCAGGATGTGGAAGTAAACCCGCGCGAATTAATTCACCAGTGACCGCTGGAACCCCGCCGGCACGGTGGTAATCTTCGCCTAAGTATTCGCCAGCAGGCTGCAAATTCACCATCAGAGGGACTTTATGGCCAATGTCTTGCCAATCTTGGTTATCGAGCGGCACATTTAGATGGCGCGCAATAGCGTTTAGATGGATCGGAGCATTAGTTGATCCACCAATGGCAGAATTGATAACGATGGCGTTTTCGAACGCTTCGCGGGTCATAATATCCGATGGTTTTTGATCATCCCAAACCATATCAACAATGCGACGCCCTGTTTGATAGGCCATTTGACCCCGCTCACGGTAAGGGGCTGGAATGGCGGCAGAGCCAGGCAATTGCATGCCAAGGGCCTCGGCCAAAGAATTCATCGTGCTGGCCGTACCCATTGTGTTGCAATACCCCGTCGAGGGCGCCGAAGAGGCAACTAATTCGACCATCTCGTCGTCATTAATTTCGCCTTTGGCATGGAGTTCGCGTGCCGTCCACATGATGGTGCCAGAACCCGTGCGTTTTCCTTTGTACCACCCATTCAACATCGGGCCGACGGAAAATGCGATGGCTGGAATGTTCACTGTGGCCGCGGCCATCAAAAGCGCTGGTGTAGTTTTGTCACAACCGATGTTTAAGACAACTCCATCGATGGGGTACCCAAAAAGAGTTTCAACAAGCGACAAATAGGCCAAATTACGATCTAACATCGCCGTGGGCCGCTTTCCTGTTTCTTGGATGGGATGCACTGGGATTTCGATCACTGTGCCACCTGCGGCGATCACGCCGTCGCGCACACGCTTGCTCAGCTCGATATGGTGGCGGTTACAAGGCGATAGATCGCTGCCTGTCTGGGCGATGCCAATGATTGGTTTTCCTGATGTTAACTCTTCGCGTGTTAGGCCGTAATTCAAATATCGCTCCAGATAAAGTGCAGTCATTTCCATGTCATCTGGGTTGTTGAACCAAGTTTGGGAACGTAAATCGGTTGTTTTTTTGGCTTTAGTCACGATGAAATGAACCTTTATCATTATGTTGGATCTAGAGTGCCGCCATTAGCGGGATTGGTAAAGACTGGAATGACGAAAGTGCGAAACATTCGTTTGAATATTCTGTGCTGTTCGTGTGTTATCCCAATAACGCGCTATGAGTTGGACAATAAATACCAAAGGAATCTTACATGTTATTTTCACCTTCTAAAATCACAGCGCTCGTTGGGGTGGCATTGTTGTTGTCTGCGTATTCAATTTCGGCGCAAAGCACGGCTGAAACTGAAACGAGCGACGATGCCAAAGTTGAAACGCCAATTGTTGAATCGGAAACTACTGTTGATGACGCAACTGCAGAAACGGTGATCGCGGTGATTACTGGTGATGTGAAAAAGGGTAAGAAAGTCTTTAAGAGATGCAAAGCTTGTCACAAAGTTAAAGAAGGAAAGAATGGTGCGGGACCGAGTCTTTACAAAGTTATTGGACGTGAGGCCGCAAAAAACGACGGGTTTAAATATTCCACTGCAATGTCAGAATCTGGTTTGACGTGGGATGTGGCAACCTTAACGGAATACTTGAAAGCGCCAAAAAAACTGGTGCCCAAAACAAGTATGTCGTTTGCTGGCTTGAAAAAAGACAAAGATATTGAAAACGTGATTGCGTATCTAGATGATGTTTCCAACCAAGAATGACAGCAAACTCAAATTGAAAAGGGCCCTGAACTTCTGAGCCCTTTTCGTTCCGTACAAACCAATTTGTAGCTTTAAGTCGCTGTTTTCGGGATTGGTTTTGTGTCAGATTTTGAGTTAAGCGGATCTTCTTGACGTTGGACAGACCCTTCGAAATGCGCGCCGCTTTCGATGGCGATCGTTTTATGGATGATGTCACCTTCTACCCGCGCGCTTGATGTGAGGCGTACCTTTAAGCCACGTACGCGTCCTATGACACGGCCATTCACGACAACATCGTCTGCTACGATTTCGCCTTCAACTGTGGCACCTTCACCGACTGTCAAAAGGTGGGCGCGAATGTCACCTTTGATCTTGCCTTCGATCTGGATGTCACCTGTTGTTTTTAGGTTCCCAGTGATTGTCAGGTCAGTAGAGAGCGCAGATGCAGGCGGTTTGGCCTTTGGCGGCGCTGCTGGGGCAGGGGCGGCTGATGATGCCGGTTTTGCCGCAGGTGCTGTCGCTGCTGGCGGCATTGTCGCCGCTGGCTTGTTTGCATCCGCCGCGGGATCGGATTTGTTTGTTTCGCTGATTTTGTTTTTAGAAAACATTTCGTGCTGCCTTCATGTATTTAGAGGGGTTAACTGCTTTTCCATTAATGCGCACTTCGTAGTGAAGATGCACGCCGGTGGACCGGCCCGAGTTGCCCATATCACCAATTCGTTCCCCGCGCGAGACCCTTTGTCCCAGCTTGACCCGAATTTTGTTCATATGGGCGTAATAAGTTTCGTAACCACGGATGTGGCGGATTTTTACCAATCGTCCGTAGCCGCTTTGACGTCCTGCGAAGGTGATGACGCCGTCACCTGTAGCGACGATGGCTGTACCACGTGCGCCAGCCAGATCATGGCCTTTGTGCAATCGGCGGCCGCCAGTTTTGGGATCGCTACGGTACCCAAAACTTGAGGTATGGCGATATCCACCACGCACTGGAAACGCGAGCGGAAGTTTTTCGACAGCTAATTTGGTTAAGCCAACTCGGTCCAGCCGATCAAAAAGATCCGATGTCTTAGGCGACAAGGTCCCAGCGGCAACGCCTTTTGTTGAGATGGACAGGGCAGTAAGCGGGCCACCCGTACCAGAATGGGATTTGCGCAACTCGTTGATGAGGCTGTCTTTGTTTATGCCAGCGTTGCTAAGCGCGCGCTCTAACGGGCCCAAGGTTACATTTACGGCCTGTTCAAGATTGGCAAAAATACGGGCGTTACGCTGTTGTTGTAACAGGTGCTCGTTCGACATTTCTGCCATTTGGCCATACAAATCGGTTGCAGTTGTTTCCAGATCGTCGCGCTGCGCGACTGTGTTTTTCAAAGCCCGGGTCAAATGTGACAATGTATCTTCATTGTCTTCTGCGCCACCGAGTTTGGTGTTCAGGCTGCCCGTGACCGCCTGCATTTCTGACAGAATAGAATCAGATTGCTTCTGCGCAACATCCCGCTCTTTGATCGCAACTTGCAATTTCTTTTGCATGATGTTGAGGCCGGTTGCCAGTTCGCGGCGTTCCTCCTCGGCCTGAAGCAGTTCGCTTTGCTGTAAAGAAATCTGTTCCAGTGCGATGTAAAACCGATCTTGTGCTGTTTGGGTTTCAAGCGCGCGCTGATCGCGTTCTTGGCTTAGCTCGTTCAAACGGGCTTCGTAGGCGCGTTGCAAAACTTCGGCTTGTTTTGTGTCTGATCGTGCTGAAATACGGTCAATCAAAAGCGCAGAGGTCGCAATAACCGACCAGCATACCCCAATAGTAATAAGGGCGCCTGCGGTCGCTTGAAGCAGCGGCGTCGCTCGGAAGTACCGAGTGGTGCGCTCTGTCCGCATGTAAATGCGTTGTTCGGGCACATGACGTGCCAAAAGAGCGTTTATTTTTTCAAACGGTCCGTTCATGAATTTTCCCTCTGCCTCTGTATTCTCGCACCCTTTTCCGGGGCCATTTTTAGGCTTATTTAAGAACACGTTATGGGTTTACAAAAACTGAGGCAGCCGCGCAAGAAATTCCTGCGCCGCTGGCAGTAAATCGCGCATTTTTGCGCAGTGTGACGTTATTGGACTGCCATTGGCCAATAAAAATCCAAGGGAATTCCAGCTTCTGCTCGTTTTTCATCGTTGAACGGTGGCTTTAGTCCACCGTGGAAATATTGTTCGACAAGACGGTGAAATTCGACCTTCGGGTCCTTGTTGTGACGACCACACAGAAAGTGGAACCATTTTGATCCATAGGCCACATGGCCAACTTCCTCCGCGTAGATAATTTCAAGCGCGGCAACGGTCTCTTTGTCTTTGAACGACTTAAATTGCTGGATCATATTGGGCGTCACATCTAATCCGCGGGCTTCTAGGACCATAGGAACGATTGCCAAACGCCCCATGAAATCGCCGGCCGTGTCTTGGGCTGCCCGCCACAACCCAGCGTGGGCTGGAAAGGCACCGTAAAATGATCCCATTGCTTCAAGGCGATCCACTAACAAATTGAAATGTTTACTTTCTTCGTCGGCGGCTTTTACCCAATCATCAAAATAACCCATTGGCATGTCTGTATTGGAAAAGCGTGGAATAATGTCCCAGTGCAGATCAACGGCGTTCAATTCAATATGCGCGATGGCGTGAATCAATGCGCACCGACCATCAGGGCTCCCTAACTTTCTGTGAGGAACTTCGTTTGGCGGCAAGAGGTCTGGTTTTGCCGGTCGCGCGGGATCATTTGGAGGCTGGCTGTTACCAATATCCAACGGTGTTCCTGCCTCTTTCATTTTGAACCAAAGGGCTGCCGCTGCGTGGGATTTGGCGGTTTTCTCGCGCCCATCGGCAGTGTTCAGCACGCTACAGGCGAGTTCTGTGAGGGTTGGTTGGTTCACGCTGATTGTACCGCGTCAAGCACAGCCTCTACATGATTAGGCACTTTGACCTTGTTCCATTTGTGTGTGATCACGCCGTCGCCATTGATCACAAAAGTTGCGCGCTCAATGCCCATGTACGTCTTGCCGTACATGTTTTTTTCCACCCAGACGCCCATATCTTCGCAAAGTGTGCCGTCTTCGTCAGATGCTAACGCGATGCCTAACGCATGTTTCGCAACGAATTTGTCGTGGCTTTTGACGCTGTCTTTGGACACGCCTAAAATTTCAGCACCCGATGCCTGAAAATCTGCCAGATGTTGTGTGAATGATATGCTTTCTGTTGTGCAACCAGGGGTGTCGTCGCGAGGATAAAAGTACATCACGAGTGTTTTGCCTGCATAATCCGCAAGGGATACAACGCCTCCGCCATCTCGTAGTAAAGTAAAGTTAGGCGATTTTTCTCCGATTTCGGGCATTTGTCCCCCTAAGTGACGAAAATTTGTTACGCTAAGCCTATGGTTTGGCAGCTACTTATCCTAAATAGGGTGGAGCCGTGGAATTCAAGCGCGGAATACTGTTGTAAGCTTTGAAAAGAGCGGAGTTGATTTGATCTGGATCAGGCATTTTTTGGTGGCATCACTGGCTATTCTGATGGCAGGTATCGTATTGACGGTTCTGGCAATTGGTGTGGTGACCGTATTGCTCCAACGCGGGCCACTTGAATTACCTCAACTGCGCTCTTCTGTTGAGGATCGTATAAATACCCAAATAAAGAACCACGACGTGAAGATCGGAAGCATCGCTTTGATGTCGAGCGAATCGGGAATCGGAAACCGTGTTCTTTTGAAGGACGTTGTCGTTTTAGGGGAAAATGGGGAGCAGTTGATGGCAGTGCCAGAATTGCGTACGCGGTTTTCCTTGCTTGATTTGGTGAATGGGCGAATAGCACCCGAGGACGTTTCGATAATTGGCACTGAGTTATCCTTGGAGCGAGATGAGAACGGCACGATTAGTCTTTTTGGATCAGGCAAAGGCGTCGAATCTGGTTCGAATTTTTTAGAGCTGTTTGATGCGCTCAATGAGCAATCAGGTTTGGCCGCATTGACAAGTGTAGAGCTTGAAAACACGCGTGTTACGTTTCGCGATCGTATGACCGAACGAGGATGGGTGTTGGATAATTCGGCACTGTCGATAACGCGCGACGGCGAAACAGTTTCTGGTAGGGCAGTTTTGGAATTGGGCGAAACGGGCCGCAATGTTCAACAATCTGCAACAATGATCTTGAACGCGACCTATTTGCTGGGTTCAGAAACTGCCTCCGTTTCATTTCAATTCTCGGATGCATCGCCAACAGAAATTGCAGATCTTTTCCAAGCGTTTGATTGGTTGCGAAATCTTGATACCCAATTATCTGGGTCTGTGCGCGCCGACTTGTCTGGGGATGGCAAGTTGGGGAATTTGCACGGTGTTTTGGAAATGGCCGAAGGAAAATTGACCGAAACGCCAACCAGCCAACCAATCCAATTTAGCACTGCTAAAGTTTATTTTGATTACGACCCGGTCTCCGATGCTTTGAACCTCGAACAAGTTGAATTGAAAACGAGTTCTGGAGGCGTTCGTGCCAGCGGCTTTGTTGAGCTACAGCGAAGCGAATCTGGGACAGTTCTTTCGATGGCGGGGCAATTACGGCTGCGCGATATTCTTATTCAACGCCCCGATCTTTTTGATGCTGACGTAATTTTACCGGAAGCAGCACTTGATGCGAGGTTGTCGTTTTCGCCGTTAAAAATTGACGTCGGGCGGTTAACAATTTTCGACAAAGATAGCGTCGTAAAGATTTCAGGAATCTCAGAAGCGACAGATGCGTTTTGGAACAACAGCTATGACGTGGATATCGACAAGATGAATGTCGCACGTCTGAAACAGCTGTGGCCAATACCCGTGGTTGATAAGACCCGCAGCTGGGTCACGGAGAATGTATTTGCAGGCCAGTTTGTCGGGTTTTCTGGCGGTTTTCGGACCGAAAAGGGCAAGCCAGAATTTGCCTTTAATTTTGGGCTTGAGAAAGCCAACTTTAGATACGTCAATAAACTGCCGCCTTTGGAAGAAGGCGATGGGTTTGGATACCTGACCGACAAAGATCTCCGTCTCGATCTAAGTTCTGGTTACGTTGTGGCGCCAAACGGTTCTAAGATCGATGTTGCTGGAACTGGTTTGTTTATTCCTGACATCAATGCGCACCCGACACCTGGTGAGATTACCTTTCATGCCAAAGCAAGTTTGCAAGCAGCGTTAGAGTTGTTGAACGTGGAGAAGTTTAAGTTTCTGGATAAAGTTGGGCTTGAGCCTAACCTCGGCAAAGGGGCCGTTTTAGTCAGCGGTTGGTTCAAATTGCCGTTAGCAAAAGACGCTAAAACAGAAGATGTAGAGATGGAGCTGAACGCACAGTTGTTGAATGTACGTTCCGAGGTTTTGATAAAAGATCGCGTTTTAACATCTCGCAGGTTGGATGCTTTCATTACACAAGATGGGATTAAATTGGCAGGTGAAGCGAAGCTGGATTCCGTTCCTTTAAGCGCGATTTGGGAACAATCATTTGATAAGGATCAAAAGCAAAGCAAGATTGCTGCGAAAGTGAACATCACGGATAAAAATCTTCGTGCATTTGGAATTATTTTGCCAACTGGAACGCTCGCGGGCTCTACACCTGCGTCGGTCGACGTATCGCTGAAACGCGGGCAAGCGCCCAGTTTTCAACTGAGCACCAACCTTTTTGGGGCATCGTTGCGTATTCCGGCGCTTAGCTGGGCCAAAGCAAAAAATACAAAAGGTCAGTTTACAATCGCAGGGACGTTGGATCGTCAAATAGACATAGGTGATCTGTCGTTTAGTGCACCAGGGCTAAAGGCGACGGGAACACTTGATCTGAACCCAAACAACAGCTTGAAACAGGCCCGTTTTTCATCGGTAGATGTTGGAAACTGGTTGAGCAGTTCTGCGGTCCTTACTCCAAAAGGCAAGGGGCAAACTGATATAAGCGTAAATGGGGGAACAGCAGACCTTCGCTTTCTTGGCGGTGAGGAAACATCGAGCAGTGGTGGTAGAAATAATAGCAATTCAACGATAAAACTCGCTTTGGACCGTGTCCGCATAACCAATGAATTGTCGCTGACGAATTTTTCTGGACAGCTTAACACTAAAAAGGGTCTACGGGGTACTTTCGTGGGGCGAGTGAATGGCAGTACGCGAATAGACGGCCAGTTGTTTCCTCAGAAATTCGGTACTGCAGTAGAGTTAACGAGTAAGGACGCTGGCGGCGTCATGGCATCGGCCGGATTGCTTACGAACGCGCGTGACGGTGATTTACGGGTGGTTTTGGTGCCGCGTTCTGGCAAAGGAAATTACGATGGCACGCTGGATGTTAAGAGAACTCGGATAAAAGATGCATCAGCGATGGCGGCGCTTTTGAACGGAATTTCGCTTGTGGGCGCGTTGCAGCAGCTTGAAGGTGAAGGAATCCATTTCTCGACAATCGAAGGCCAATTCAAATTGCGAGAGAACGGTGTGAAACTTGAGAACATTAGCGCTGTTGGTCCGTCAATTGGGATGACCTTGGATGGTTGGTATGACACGCGAGCGAAATCCGTAGACTTTGAAGGTGTCATAACTCCGTTATACGCCGTGAATGGTGTATTTGAGCGGATTTTTGGGGCTTTGGTTGGGCGCCGCAAGGGCGAGGGAATGTTCAGTTTCACCTATCGAATGCGGGGCTCTGCGGCAAAACCCAAAGTAAAAGTGAACCCGTTGTCGATCCTGACCCCTGGCGCTTTCCGCGAGATTTTCCGCCAAAAACCGCCTGTGCCGCCGTCGTAGTGGGTAAATGCTCTTGCACTATCAAACGGCTTTGGGCATTTGCGCCTTATGAACCTGTCTGATTTTGATTTCGAATTACCTGAACGACTGATTGCGCTGCGGCCAGCTAAGCCGCGGCCTGCATCCCGTTTACTTGTTGTACAAAATGACGTTTTTGAGGATCAACATTTTTTCGATCTTCCTAAATACTTACGTGCCGGTGACCGATTAGTCCTAAACGATACCAAAGTGATTCCTGCTCGAATAAGCGGTATGCGGCGGCGTTTTTCGGACCAAGGAGAAACTTTTGCCAAGATTGACGTGACGCTTTTGTCGTTAGACGGGCAGGGCGATTGGCTGGCGCTTGCTAAACCTGGACGTCGCGTAAAAGAAGGCGAGACGATCGTTTTTTCCCCGGATCTTTGCGCTGAAGTCCAAAGCAAAGGCGCCGATGGAATCAAGCTGCGTTTTTCACAATCGGGCCCAGAGTTCGATGCGGAACTTTCGCGATTGGGTGAGATGCCCTTGCCACCTTACATTGCATCAAAACGGGCAGCTGATGCGCAAGATATCGATGACTATCAAACCGTTTTTGCACAACACTCTGGTGCGGTTGCCGCTCCGACTGCATCTTTGCATTTTGATCAAACGGTGTTGGATCAGTTGTTTCAGATAGGCGTCACCATTTCCAAAGTAACTTTGCATGTGGGGGCAGGAACATTTCTTCCAGTTAAAACTGACGATGTAAGTGCGCATAAGATGCACGCAGAATGGGGCCGAATTGATGATGTTGCTGCTGCTGAAATCGCGCAAACAAAGGCTGCAGGAGGACGGATCATCCCCGTTGGTACCACTGCATTGCGCCTTCTGGAAACTGCTGCGCTAAAAACGGGCAAGATCGCACCTTGGGCGGGGGAAACCGACATTTTCATCAAGCCTGGATTTGAATTTGCAGTTGCGGATGGATTGATTACAAATTTCCATCTGCCAAAATCAACATTGATGATGTTGGTAAGCGCGTTGCTCGGTACGCAACAAATCAAAGATATTTATGCCCATGCAATTACCCAAAATTACCGATTCTTTTCGTATGGCGACAGCTCTTTGTTATTGCCAGACAGGTCGTAAACGGCACGCGCTGGTCGTGATTGAAACGATGGTACAGGCTCGAATCTCCTAAGGATGGGCAAACAGGAAACGGAATTGTTCGATGGGTTACGTTCTAAAAAGCTCCTGGGCTTTGCTTCTAGGAATGTTCTTGCTGATGCTAGGCAACGGCGTGCAAGGCACATTACTGGGTATTCGTGGTTCGCTTGAAGGATTCAGTGCGGGCAGCATGTCCTTGATCATGTCCGGTTACTTCATCGGCTTTTTGGGCGGATCACGGTTGGCGCCGACCTTGATCCGAAATGTTGGGCATGTTCGGGTGTTCGCTGCACTGGCGTCATTCGTGTCCGCCGCATTGATCCTTTATGCGGCACTTCCCAATGAATATGTTTGGTTCCTCCTCCGTGTGCTTGTCGGGTTCTGCTTTTCTGGCATTTATGTGGTTGCTGAAAGTTGGCTTAATGACAGCGCAACAAATGAAACACGTGGGCAAGCGTTGTCGGCCTATTTGATCGTTCAAATGATGGGGATTGTGGCGGCGCAGTGGTTGCTAAACTTTGCGGACGTCGGCGGGTTTATCTTGTTCATTATCATATCCGTAGCCGTTTCACTATCGTTTGCGCCAATTTTGCTTTCTGTTAGCCCGGCACCTGTGTTTCAAACGACCAAACCAATGAGTTTGCACCAATTGTACGTTGCTTCACCATTGGGTGTCGTGGGCACCTTTCTTTTGGGCGGTATTTTTTCGGCTTTGTTTGGGATGTCGGCAGTGTATGGAACTGAAAAAGGGATGAGTGTCGGCGAAATCTCATTTTTTGTAGGCATCATTTATATTGGTGGCATGCTGTTACAATATCCAATTGGTTGGGTGTCGGACCGGATGGATCGCCGCCTTTTGATTATTGGCATTACTGTGATTGGCGGTTTCGCGAGCTTATTTGCCTTTGCCGCGGCAAGCAGCCTTACCGTTTTGCTGATTTGTTGCTTTATTATCGGTGGCGTTGCGAATCCGCTCTACTCGTTGTTGTTAGCTTACACGAACGATTTTTTAGAACATGAAGACATGGCCGCTGCATCCGGAGGCCTTATTTTTGTCAGTGGAATCGGCGCGATTTCTGGCCCAATAGTTGTCGGCTGGATGATGGGAGCATTCGGCGCGGACAGCTTCTTTTTGTACATTGCGGTCCTACTATTCGTTACGTCGATCTATGCATTTTATCGGACATTCCAACGCCAGGCACCAAGTGTGGATGACACGGCAAGCTATCAACCCGTGTTTGCGTCAGCGTCGCCAGTAGTTGTCGAGGTCGCGCAAGAATGGTCGATCGATACAGAGTTGGAAGCAGAAGAAGAGGCTGCAAATGCGCCTTAGCGCAACAATTAGTAACTTTTGCTGTAATAAAATGAAATTTTATTAAAAAGCAGTTGACGTAGGATCAAACTCGGAACAACGCTGTAAATATACTTTGGGGGCTCTTTGTCGGAGGAACAAATGGACAAAGCGCGAGCGATTATTGAGTTTTGGGTTAACGAAGTTGGCCCAAGTGGATGGTATCTAGGCACCGATGCGTTGGATCAATCAATTCGTGACAAATTCATGGATGATTGGGAAGCTGCAAAGACTGGTGCTTATGATGGCTGGGCAAGATGTCCTGAAAAATCACTAGCATTGTTAATTCTGTTGGATCAGTTTCCACGGAACATGTTTCGTGAAGACCCAAGAGCCTTTGCGACGGATAAAAAAGCACGTGAAGTTGCGAGCGTTGCTATCGAGCAAGGATTCGACAAGCGCAACGATGAACCCCAACGGCAGTTTTATTATATGCCGTTTATGCATTCGGAATGTTTGCAACACCAGGAACGCAGTGTTCGCCTGATCAAGGACCGTCTGCCAGAATCGGGTGCAGGCAACATTCTTCATGCAAAGGTTCACCGCGAGGTAATCCGCACTTTTGGCCGTTTTCCATATCGTAACGGTGCGTTGAGCCGAACAAGTACGCTTCAAGAGCAGAAGTTTATGGAAGATGGCGGTTACGCCGCGATCAGCAAGAAAATTGAAAAAGCCGCTTAGAAACGCACCTTAGCTTTTTGTTTGCTGCACTTGCGACTTTGATGGAAATGTAGCATTCTTGTAAAATAGTTCAATGTTGAACCAATTTTGTGAGGATGCAATGGCCGACACTCAGTTTGATATGATCATTATCGGAGCGGGACCGGGCGGATACGTCTGTGCCATCCGTGGTGCGCAGAACGGCCTAAAGATTGCAATCGTTGAACGCGAACATCTTGGCGGCATTTGTTTAAACTGGGGGTGTATCCCGACAAAAGCGATGCTGCGCTCCTCCGAAGTGTTTCACTTGATGGAGCGGGCAAAGGAATTCGGTCTGACTGCCGACAAGTTTGGCTATGATTTGGACGCTGTCGTGAAGCGGTCACGCGGTGTTGCCAAACAATTGTCGGGCGGCGTTGGGCATCTTCTCAAGAAGAACAAAGTCACCGTTGTTATGGGCGCTGCGAAACTCGCGGGGAATGGCAAGGTCGTTGTCATAACGGACAAAGGCGAAGAAACGCTCACTGGTAAATCTATTGTTGTCGCCACGGGCGCGCGCGCGCGTGAGTTGCCGGGGCTAGAGGCCGACGGCGAACTGGTGTGGACATACAAGCACGCCCTGAACCCGCCACGCATGCCCAAAAAGTTGTTGGTGATTGGGTCAGGTGCGATTGGTATTGAATTTGCCAGTTTTTATAACACGCTGGGCACTGACACGACCGTTGTTGAAGTGATGGATCGCGTTCTACCTGTTGAAGACGCTGAAATTTCGAAGCTCGCGAAAAAGCAGTTTGAAAAACAAGGCATGAAGATCATGGAGAAATCTATGGTCAAGAAACTGGACCGTACGAAGGGCAAAGTAACCGCGCATATCGAGGTTAAAGGCAAAGTTGAACAATTTGAATTCGACACAGTGATTTCCGCTGTTGGGATTGTCGGCAATGTTGAAGGTTTGGGCATGGAAGAGCAGGGCATCAAGATTGACCGCACCCATGTAATCACAGATGAGTTCTGCCACACTGGTGTTGACGGTGTTTTTGCCATCGGAGATATCGCTGGCGCGCCGTGGTTGGCGCATAAAGCCTCTCATGAAGGAGTGATGGTTGCGGATCTGGTCGCAGGAAAACATGCACATCCTGTTAAACCAGAGAGCATCGCAGGCTGTACCTATTGCCATCCACAAGTTGCCAGCGTCGGGATGACTGAAGCAAAAGCCAAAGAGGCGGGTTTAGATATTAAAGTTGGCCGTTTCCCGTTCATTGGCAACGGTAAAGCGATTGCGCTTGGTGAACCCGAGGGTTTGGTCAAAACTATTTTTGATGCAAAAACAGGCGAATTGCTGGGTGCCCATATGATCGGCGCCGAGGTGACCGAGCTTATTCAGGGCTATGTAATTGGCCGGCAATTGGAAACGACGGAACAAGATTTGATGCAAACCGTGTTCCCACATCCAACGCTATCTGAAATGATGCACGAAAGCGTTTTGGACGCCTATGGCGGCGCGATCCACTTTTAGATAGACGGCAAAAGACAGCACAAAGGCCATGACGACATGCGAGACCTGAAAATACCTGCCGAACGTCACCCTGAAAAGGCGCGCAAACCTGACAATGTTCAGCCCAGAAAGCCGAGCTGGATTCGGGTGAAAGCGCCAACATCCAAAGGTTATTTTGAAACGCGCAATATTATGCGTGAAAATAACCTTGTCACGGTGTGCGAAGAAGCTGGTTGCCCAAATGTTGGCGAATGTTGGTCGCAGGGGCACGCCACCATGATGATCATGGGCGAAGTCTGCACGCGAGCCTGTACGTTCTGCAATATTGCCACGGGTAAACCGCCCGAAGATCTAGATGTATTTGAACCAGGTCGTGTGGCTGCTGCGGTGAAAAAACTGGGGTTGAAACACGTTGTTATCACGTCAGTGGACCGCGACGATGTAGAAGATGGCGGTGCCGAACATTTCGCCCAAACCATCCGCGCAGTTCGCAAACAATCGCCGTCGACCACGATTGAAATCCTGACACCAGACTTTATTCGCTGTGATGACAAAGCGTTAGAAGTTGTGGTTGAGGCGCGACCAGATGTGTTTAATCACAATCTTGAAACTGTTCCGGGCCTGTATCCAGAAGTGCGCCCAGGCGCGCGGTATTTCCATTCGTTGCGTCTTTTGCAACGGGTAAAAGAACTTGATCCATCCATGTTCACCAAATCTGGCATAATGGTTGGCCTTGGTGAAGACAAGCAATCCGTCATGCAAGTGATGGATGACATGCGCGCGGCAGACATCGATTTCATGACCATCGGACAATACCTGCAACCAACGCCGAAACACCACGTTCTGGATCGTTTTGTCACGCCCGAAGAATTTGCAGTTTATGAGAAAACTGCCTTCAGCAAAGGCTTTTTGATGGTTTCAGCCACACCGCTGACACGTTCATCCTATCATGCTGGGGATGATTTTGCCCGCTTGCGGGATGCTCGGATGAAAGCTTTGGGTCGCGCCTAATACACGGCCTTTTGGCTTCTTTTTTCTACAAATACTTACTTTCTGACCCTTGCGATCAAAAGCGAGCGCTAATTCTGTAAATTGGCCTTTCCATTTTCATACTTCCGTGGGATAGGGCATTGGCAACACAGATACGTCCAGCAGGAGATTTGCAATGGAGATTCGTGAAGCCCTTACCTTTGATGATGTTCTACTTGTGCCTGGTGCATCTGTGGTGCTGCCAGCCACGGCAGACACGCGCACATTTGTAACCAAAAGCATCCCTTTGAACATCCCACTGTTAAGTTCTGCAATGGACACAGTGACCGAAGCCCGCATGGCCATCGCGATGGCGCAGGCAGGGGGCATGGGCATTTTGCACCGCAACCTTACGCTTGAAGAACAGCAACAACAGGTGCGCCGCGTCAAACGGTTCGAAAGCGGAATTGTGTATAATCCGATCACCCTGTCGCCGACCCAAACGCTGGGCGATGCCAAGGCATTACAAGCGAAATACCGTGTTACTGGTTTTCCTGTCGTAGATGAAAAAGGCCGCGTTCTGGGCATTGTAACCAACCGCGACATGCGGTTTGCGAGTGCGGATGACACGCCTGTCAGCACGATGATGACGGGCGACAATTTGGCGATTTTGCGCGAACCTGCGGATTTGGCAGAGGCCAAATCAATGATGCACGCACGACGGATCGAAAAATTGTTGGTGGTGGATGAGAATAACAAACTTACTGGCCTATTAACGATCAAAGATATTGAACAATCTGTTTTAAACCCTGATGCCTGCAAAGATGAAAAAGGGCGCCTTCGTGTTGGTGCAGCATCCACTGTGGGTGACAATGGATTCGAACGGTCTGAACAGCTGATTGATGCGGGCGTTGATTTGTTGGTCATTGATACGGCACACGGCCATTCGGCCAGCGTTGCAGAAGCGGTTACGCGGATCAAAAAACTGAGCAATTCTGTTCAGGTTGTTGCGGGTAATGTCGCCACGGCCGAAGCGACACGCGCGCTGATCGACGCTGGTGCAGATGCGATTAAAGTTGGTATTGGACCGGGCTCCATCTGCACAACACGTATCGTTGCGGGTGTGGGTGTGCCTCAGCTAACTGCAATAAACGATTGCGCCGAAGAGGGTGCCAAGTCGGGAATCCCTATCATTGCTGATGGTGGCATTAAGTTTTCTGGTGATTTTGCCAAGGCCATCGCGGGCGGTGCGTCTTGTGCAATGGTTGGCTCAATGCTTGGCGGAACAGACGAAGCTCCTGGCGAGGTAATTTTGTACCAGGGGCGTTCTTACAAATCATTTCGTGGAATGGGATCTGTGGGCGCAATGGCTCAAGGCTCTGCCGATCGGTATTTCCAGAAAGAAGCCAGTGCAGAAAAACTGGTTCCAGAAGGCATTGAGGGACAAGTTCCCTACAAAGGGCCAGCAGGGACAGTTCTGCATCAAATGATCGGCGGTTTGCGGGCTGCGATGGGGTACACGGGTTGTGCAACCATTGAAGACATGCGCCACAATTGCAAATTCGTTAAGATTTCGGGGGCTGGCTTGAAAGAGAGCCACGTGCATGATGTACAAATCACGCGCGAAAGCCCGAATTATCGGATCGGCTAAATGACACCCGCTGCGCGATATGCCGTTGCGATAGATATTCTGGATGATTTCCTAAACGGGGAACCTGCGGAAAAATCGTTATCTAATTGGGCTCGTAAAAATCGGTATGCTGGCAGTAAAGATCGGGCGGGCGTGCGTGATATTGTTTTTGATTGCCTTCGCAACTTGCGCAGTTTTGGGGCGCAAAGTGGCATTGAAGGCGGGCGTGGTATCGCCATTGGACATTGCCTAGCGTTAAACATTGATCCTGCAGACATGTTTTCGGGCGTGGGATATGCGCCAAGCGCGCTGTGTGAGGACGAAATTATTTCAATCGCTCAATCAGGCGTTTCCACACTCTTTGAAAAAGCAAACCTGCCTGATTGGGTCTGTGAAATCATAAAAGTGGACTGGAAAGGCGATTTTGAACAGATCACCCGCTCGTTGAGCAATCGTGCCCCTGTGGATTTGCGCGTAAATTTGGCTAAAGCGTCAATCGACTCCACAATTGATGTGCTGGCGCGTGAAGATATCATTGTGGAGCGTGTTACGACGGTTTCTACGGCATTGCGTGTGGTGCAAAATCCTCGGCGAGTCGCCGGATCAACAGCTTTTGCACAAGGTTTTGTCGAGTTGCAAGATTCCGCGTCGCAAGCGGTGATCGGTTTGCTGGGTATTCAGGCGGGCATGCGTGTGCTCGACTATTGTGCTGGCGGGGGCGGGAAAACCCTCGCTATGGCTGGCTCAGCGCAAGGTGCAAATTTTGATGCTTGGGATATCAGCCAGGCCCGCCTTGCGCCGCTGGAAGATCGAGCAAGACGAGCAGGGGTAAAAGTACGTCTTCTAGATACCCCCCCGATGCCAGCAGTCTATGATCTGGTTTTGGTCGATGCACCGTGTTCAGGATCTGGGTCATGGCGGCGGAACCCAGATGGGAAATGGCGGTTAACCCAAGAACGGCTGTTGGAATTGCAAACTTTGCAGGCAGAGGTGTTACGGGCTGCATCAAAAAATGTAAAAGCGGGTGGCACGCTTGCTTATGCGACGTGTTCAATTTTCAAACGAGAAAATGGTCAACAGGTTGAAGCATTTCTAGCGCAGAGCCCTGATTTTTCATTGATAAAAGACCAAGAATTTTACATCGGTGAACCAAGTGACGGATTTTATTGCGCTATTTTAGAAAAACAACTGTAGCGTGTGATCTTAGATGTGTTACCATCTTAGGTGCGAATAAAGGGGTGGAGTTTTAATCATCAAGCCTGGGGAGGCTTCATGACTACGATTAAAATTTCACAATACGTCACGTTTGTGGCGCTTGTTTGGATTGCATGCGTAAGCCTGTTTTGGGTACTGCCCGATACGTTACTTCGCTTTGGCATGATTACGTTTCTAAGTGGCTTTGCTTTGGTGGCAGTTTGCCGTATAAAACTTTCGCCCGTTGTCGAAGACCTAAACGTCGAAACAGCCGAACTTTCGCAAAACGACGTTTCACCGATACCAACGGGCGTTGAACAGGTGAGTAATCCCCTGACTGAATTGCAAATTGCGCAAAAGGTGCAAAGCCTGTTTGATCGGTTGCCCATTGCAATGGTTCATATCGACAGTAATGGGCGTATTGAGCAAACCAATGCGGCGGCGCGCGACTTTCTTCAATTGGAACCTGCTGAAACACCACTTTTTCAAACTTTAGTAGAGGGTTTAGGGCGGAGTGTTAGCGCATGGATGCAGACGGCTCGCGATAATAACACAGTCAGCAAACCTGAGATGGTACAGGTAAAGCGCAGCAAAACCGAAGCGATTCTTCAGGTATCGTTGATGCCACCACCTGTTGATGGACATGGTGGTTTGATAGCAACCCTGTCGGATGCGACCGAACTAAAGTCTTTAGAAGCGCAATTTGTACAAAGTCAAAAAATGCAGGCAATTGGCCAATTAGCAGGCGGAGTTGCGCATGACTTTAATAATTTGCTGACCGCAATTTCGGGGTATTGTGATTTGCTTCTTCTTCGCCATGAAAAAGGAGATCAGGACCACGCAGATCTAATCCAAATCACGCAAAATGCAAACCGTGCGGCAGCCCTTTTTGGGCAATTGTTAGCGTTTTCGAGAAAACAAACGCTTACGCCACAAGTTCTATCCGTCAATGAAACACTGTCAGAACTTACACATTTGCTCAGTCGATTGTTGAGTGAAAAGGTTAAAATGGTGGCGGAATATGGCAAAGATCTGCCCTGTGCGTTTGTGGATGGGCGGCAGTTAGAACAAGTTATTATGAATCTCGTTGTGAACGCCCGCGATTCGATGCCCGATGGTGGCGAAGTGACAATTCGCAGTGGCATGCAGATTTTCGAAGCCAACAAACGTATGCACCGAGTTGTCGTTCCGAAAGGAAAATACGTCACTATTTCTGTGGCTGACACGGGGTGCGGCATTCGCGCAAAACATCTTGAAAAGATATTCGAACCCTTCTTTTCTACCAAAGATGTCGGCGAAGGCACCGGGCTTGGGCTGTCGATGGCTTATGGAATTGTTAAGCAAACAGGAGGCTTCATTTTTGCCGAAAGCGATGTGGGCAAGGGGTCTGAATTTTCGATTTATTTGCCGGCCCATGAGGGCAGTGTGTTGCCTGTCGAGCCAAAGAAACGAGGTAAAACAGGGCATTCGAAGTCGCTGAACGGGCTCTCGATTCTTTTGGTTGAAGACGAGGCACCTGTTCGAACATTCGCGTCACGCGCACTGGCAATGCAGGGCGTACGGGTGACTGAGGCAGATTCAGCCGAGGTCGCGCTTGAAAAGCTCTCCGATCCAGATCTTTTCGTGGATATCATTGTCTCTGATGTGGTGATGCCCGGCATGGATGGGCCAACGTGGGTGGCCAAAGCAAAGGAAACGCGCCCAGATGTTAAAGTGATCTTTGTGTCTGGGTATGCCGAAGAGAATTTTACAACTGAATACGGCGAAATCTCGAATGCATGTTTTTTACCTAAACCATTTTCGCTTAAGCAATTGATCGAATTGGTGCGCGAATTGGCAGGCTAATCAATGTCTGTTGCAGGGCGCAATCGGTCATAAATTTCGTAATCTGGCGCCAGTATTTTTTTGAGTTCGATGCGCAATTTTGGGCTTAAATCCAGCTCTGCTTTCGGAGACTGATTGGCACGACCTAGTTGAAATTGTTTGCCAATACGATTTTGCAAAAACCGCACAAGCCCGTCGATATCATCATACCGAAACAAATGGCTCATCCCAACATCGCCATTTTTGTCGGACATGAATTTTGCTTGCGATCCGATCCGTGCAAAAGGTTTGGGATCATCTGACAGGTAACTTTCGATGAATTGATCAAAACTAATGTCGGCAGTCGAGTTTTTAGATCCCTTTAGTTCAGCACGGGATCGGTAGCGATACCAACTGCCAAGCCATTCAGTAGGTTCGCGGATCACGGCGACCGTATCAGGTTCATCCCCAGTTAGGGACATAATGAAGGGTTCTAGCAGGCGTTGATATTTGCGATAGGGCGTGTGTTTGGCATTTGGTACTTTGGATATGCGAATATCGCAGGTTGTTCCCAACGCCATCTCAATTGAAGTCGAAGCCGTTTTAGGCGTCGCAAAGAAAACCAGTTTTTCTTTGAGGAAAACCATCATTTTCGAATATTTACCCATCAAACGAATTTTAAAACACTACTGTTTACCATTCATAAAGGTTCCTAGCCAATTGTGAAATTGAAAATTTTACTTGATATGTTTTCATTTTGTTCTCATATAGGTAAATAAGAACAAGAGGCGAACATCCCCGTGTGGCGAACCAATGTTCAAAACACACTAGCAGCGATTGCCGATGTACTGGCAATGTGAAATAACGGAGACGAAACATGGCGACGAACTTACTCGATAAGACAGAAAGAAAGTCAATGGATAAGCAAAAAGCACTCGAATCTGCGCTTGGTCAAATCGAACGTCAGTTCGGCAAAGGTTCGATCATGAAATTGGGCGATAACCCCATTATGGATATCGAAGCCACGTCAACTGGGTCAATCGGGCTTGATATTGCGCTTGGTATAGGTGGTATTCCCAAGGGACGGATTATCGAAATCTACGGCCCTGAAAGTTCGGGCAAAACGACGCTAACATTGCATGCTATTGCGGAAGAGCAAAAAACAGGCGGTGTTTGTGCGTTTGTAGATGCGGAACACGCGCTTGATCCGACATATGCCAAAAAATTAGGCGTTAATCTGGATGAGTTATTGATTTCCCAACCCGACGCAGGTGAGCAAGCGCTCGAAATCACAGATACGCTGGTACGTTCTGGTGCGGTTTCTATGGTTGTGGTCGATTCTGTAGCGGCCCTTACGCCAAAGGCAGAACTTGAAGGCGATATGGGCGATCACCAAGTTGGCGCGCAGGCTCGTTTGATGTCTCAGGCGATGCGCAAACTGACGGGATCAATCAGCAAATCCAAATGTACTGTTATCTTCATCAACCAAATCCGTATGAAAATCGGCGTGATGTTTGGCTCTCCTGAAACTACTTCAGGCGGCAACGCGTTGAAATTTTACGCCTCTGTTCGTTTGGATATACGCCGTATTGGTGCGATCAAAGACCGCGAAGAAATTGTTGGCAATGCCACCCGCGTAAAAGTTGTGAAAAACAAAGTGGCGCCGCCGTTCAAGCAAGTTGAGTTTGATATCATGTACGGTGAAGGCATTTCAAAGCGGGGCGAATTAATCGACCTTGGCGTGAAAGCCGGCATCGTTGAAAAATCTGGCTCTTGGTTCTCTTATGGGGATCAACGGATCGGGCAGGGGCGTGAAAACGCAAAGACCTTCCTGAAAGACAATGCTGGCGTCGCATGGGAAATCGAAGACAAAATCCGCGCGTCACACGGGCTTGAGTTTGATATGCCAAAGCCAGAAATCGAAGCCGTAAAGGCGAGCGATGGAGACGATGTGCTGGAAGTCTAAATTCAGCCAAATTCGTTGAACACGCCGTGGATGCAAATCCGCGGCGTTTTTGTTTGTACTGTGGACAGTTGAGGCATGCGCGGTATAACCACGCTCAGACCTAATTTCATCTGTTTGAGGACATGACAATGGCTGGCGTAAACGATATCCGCTCCACCTTTCTTTCGTATTTTGAAAAGAATGGCCACGCCGTCGTGGACAGCTATCCGCTAGTACCGCGCAATGATCCGACTTTGATGTTTGTGAACTCTGGTATGGTGCAGTTTAAGAACCTGTTCACAGGTGTTGAAACCCGCGATTATAAACGGGCAACCTCTGCGCAAAAATGCGTACGTGCAGGGGGTAAGCACAACGATCTGGATAATGTTGGGTATACGGCGCGCCATCATACGTTTTTTGAAATGTTGGGTAACTTTTCTTTTGGAGATTACTTCAAAGAAGAAGCGATCCCATTTGCGTGGAAATTGATCACCGAAGATTTTGGCATTGATAAATCACGGTTGGTCACAACGGTGTACCACACCGACGACGAAGCCTATGAAATGTGGAAGAAACTTGGCGTACCCGAGGATCGTATCATTCGCATCGCTACGTCTGACAATTTCTGGCAGATGGGACCAACTGGCCCTTGTGGACCGTGTACCGAGATTTTCTACGATCACGGCGAACATATTTGGGGTGGCCCTCCTGGTTCAGCTGATGAAGACGGCGATCGGTTCATCGAAATCTGGAACGTCGTTTTCATGCAGAACGAGCAATTCGCAGACGGCACCATGACCGCGCTTGATATGCAATCCATTGATACGGGTATGGGGTTGGAACGGATTGCGGCATTGCTTCAGGGCAGTCACGACAATTACGACACCGACCTGTTCAAAGCTTTGATCGAGGCGTCCGCGCAGGGGACCGGCGTTGATCCGTATGGCGATCAAAATGTGCATCACCGCGTGATCGCGGATCACCTGCGCGCCACATCATTCTTGATTGCAGACGGTATTTTGCCTTCCAATGAGGGGCGCGGCTATGTTCTGCGCCGCATTATGCGCCGCGCCATGCGGCACGCGCATTTGCTTGGATCACAAGATCCGCTGATGCATCGCCTTGTTCCGGAACTGGTGCGCCAAATGGGGCAAGCCTATCCAGAGCTTGGCCACGCTCAATCCATGATCGAAGAAACATTATTGCAAGAAGAAACCCGTTTCAAAACGACACTGGATCGCGGCTTAAAACTTCTTGATGCAGAACTTGAGGGTATGGATGAGGGGGCTTCCCTTGATGGAAAAACGGCTTTCAAACTGTATGACACCTATGGTTTTCCATTGGATTTGACCCAAGACGCATTGCGCGAAAAAGGCGTTGAAGTAGACACAGACGGCTTTGATGCGGCGATGAATGCGCAAAAAGAAAAGGCGCGTGCCGCTTGGTCTGGCTTGGGTGAAGCTGCAGATGAAAGCGTTTGGTTTGAAATCGCCGACAAAAATGGCAGCACAGAATTTCTGGGCTACGATACCGAAGTGGCCGAGGGGCAAATTCTGGCTGTCATCGTCGACGGTAAGCCGACCGACAGCGCCTCTAAAGGTGCAAGCGTGAATCTTGTGCTGAACCAAACACCTTTTTATGCGGAGCGCGGTGGTCAAGTTGGCGATATGGGTGTTGTGAAAACAGCCAATGGCCTTGTTACGATTACGGACGTTAAGAAAAAAGCAGGCATCTTTGTTCATATCGGTGATGTCACCGAAGGTGTCATCACAACGGGTGAAGCCGCTGAACTGACTGTTGATCATACACGCCGCTCTGCTATTCGGGCGAACCATTCAGCAACACACTTGTTGCACGAAGCCTTGCGTGTTTCTCTTGGTGATCATGTGGCACAGCGCGGATCGTTGAATGCAGAGGATCGCTTGCGGTTTGATTTCAGCCATTCCAAAGCGATGAGCGCTGATGAATTGGCGCAAGTCGAAAAAGATGTGAACACCTATGTTCGCCAGAATACGCCAGTCGAAACGCGGATCATGACCCCTGATGACGCCCGTGATCTGGGTGCGCAGGCGTTGTTCGGGGAAAAATACGGCGACGAAGTGCGCGTCGTTTCAATGGGTCGCCAAGACGGGTCGGGCAAAGGCACGGATGGGAACACATATTCGTTGGAATTGTGTGGCGGTACGCATGTACGCCGCACGGGTGACATCGGCTCGTTTGTGGTGCTGAGCGAAAGTTCAACGTCATCTGGAATACGTCGAATCGAGGCTCTGACTGGGCAAGCGGCGCAGGATTATCTGCGCAGACAGGATACGCTTTTGACCGAAGCTGCACTTGTATTGAAAGCGCCATCCTCTGAGGTTCCAAATAGGATCAAAACCTTGCAGGACGAACGCAAACAAATGCAAAACGAGATTGCAGAACTGCGTAAACAGGTTGCGATGGGCGGCTCTGGCGCTGGTTCAGATGCCGAAACCATAAATGGTGTTCCATTTCTGGGGCAAATCCTTGCGGATGTACCGGGCAAAGACCTGCGCGGCCTAATTGACGAACATAAAAACCGCATGGGATCAGGCGCGATTGTGTTGATTTCAGGTGCGGGCGGAAAGGCGGCAATTGCCGCTGGCGTCACAGATGACTTGACGCCGACGCTTTCTGCCGTTGATTTGGTCAAAGCAGCTGCCGAGGCACTTGGTGGTAAAGGGGGCGGTGGCCGTCCTGACATGGCGCAAGCAGGTGGCCCATCAGCAGACAATGCTGATGCCGCCTTAGATGCAGTGCGCAAAATTTTGGAGAGTTAGAAATGGCTGTTTATACAATGGCACATATTGATGTGCAAAATGACGAAGAATACGCCAAATACGCCGTGTTGGCTGGCCCAGCCGTCGAAAAATTCGGCGGCAAATTTCTGGCACGTGGCGGCGAAACAGTTGTGATGGAAGGCCAAGGCCGTGCACGCAATGTGATCATCGAATGGCCTGACATGGATACTGCCAAAGCGTTCTATAACAGCCTAGATTATCAAAAAGCTTTGGGTCATGGGATTCCTGCCGCAGATCGCGATTATCTGTTTGTGGAGGGCGTGTAATGGCCGCCTACGTGATTGCCCAAATCGAAGTCACCAATGCCGACGAATATATGAAATACGCCAGCCAAACGGTTGCATGCGCAGAAAAATTTGGCGGAACCTTCCTTGTCAAAGGTGGTGCTGCAGAATGGATCGAAGGCACAGGTTTTGATCGCAATGTGGTTATTCAATTTGACAGCGTTGAAGCAGCAAAGACGTTTTACAACTCGGACGAATACCAAGCTATTCTCCCGATTGCTTTGAACAATTCGAACCGCTCTATGGTTTTGGTTCAAGGCGTCTAAGACCTGATGTCTGGCACGGATCACGCACAAGCACTGGATTGGGGCGGGCCGCAACCAGCTATCATTCTGGTGGAACCGCAAATGGGCGAAAACATCGGAGCGGCGGCCCGTGCCATGTGGAATTTCGGGCTAGAACGGATGCGTATCGTCAATCCGCGTGATGGCTGGCCGAACCAAAAGGCTGTGACCATGTCTTCGGGCGCAGCGCGCGTAATTGACAATGTGCAAGTCAAGAACACCACCGCTGAGGCGGTAGAGGATCTGCATTATGTCTTTGCGACAACCGCGCGGGATCGTGACCTAACAAAACCTGTGGTGACGCCAGAACGGGCAATGGAACAAGCCCGTGCAATGGTGGCTGACGGGCAAAGTGTGGGCATTTTGTTTGGACCAGAACGATCTGGGTTGGAAAACTCCGATATTGCCCGTGCAAACGCCATTATTTCTGTCCCAGTGAACCCAGCTTTTGCCAGCCTAAACCTTGCGCAATGTGTGCTTTTGCTGGCCTATGAATGGCGCAGGCATGGTGCGGATGTTATTCCCGAAGTGCAAGAAATGGCCGGCGCAAGACGTGCTGAAGGCATTGAAATCCAGAAATTAACCGAGATTTTGGAAGCGCGGTTAGATGCTGTTGGGTTCTTTTGGCCTGATCATAAAGCGGACAGCATGATCACAACACTGCGCAACATGATTTCGCGCTTGCCATTAACAGAGGCTGACGTGCGGATCTTTCACGGCATCATTAAATCATTGGCCGAAAAGCACCCAAAATCCCGCTAGGCGCGCGTCCTTTGGGCGTTGAAATGATAGTAAACGCGGCCTAGATTATCGATTAAGAAACAAGAGGCCGGCTATGAGCAAGCAACGCAGCATTTTTGAAGACGTCGCAACGGATAAACCTGTCGATGAAACACCCAAAGGTGGTTTGATTGATGCAGGAAAAACAGGCGCACGCCGAGCGATTTCCGCTTGGTTGCTTGTGATGTTTGCGCTTGTTGTATGCATGATCATTGTCGGTGGATTAACCCGTCTTACCGATAGCGGCCTGTCGATCACTGAGTGGAAACCCGTTACTGGAGCCGTTCCGCCGATGAGCGAGACCGTTTGGCAGGAGGAGTTCGCCAAATACAAAGAAATCCCTGAATATCAGTTGCAAAACAAAGGTATGAGCCTTGCTGAGTTCAAAACCATTTACTGGTGGGAATGGGGCCATCGCCAGCTTGGCCGCATTGTTGGTTTTGTTTGGGCGCTTGGGTTTTTCTATTTCATAGTACGACGCCAAATTCCAAAGGGCTGGACGGGCAGGCTCGTTCTTGTTGGCGCATTGGGCGTCCTACAGGGCGCGATCGGTTGGTGGATGGTGTCCTCTGGCCTTGAAGGACGCATGCTTGACGTCGCATCCTATCGCCTTGCCACGCATCTGGGCTTGGCTTTTGTCATTTTGGGCACGTTGATTTGGTTTGCGTGGCAACTTCGGCAATCTGAAATGGATTTGTTCCAACGCCGTCGGAACCAAGAAAAACGGCATGTCACGCTCGCAACTGTGCTGCTGGTATTGGTGTTTTTACAAATCCTGAGCGGCGCTTTGGTGGCGGGAATTGACGCGGGGCGTGGGTATATTGATTGGCCTATGATGAATGGGGAGTTCCTCCCTTCCGAGAGCTTTGATTACGTTCCGTTTTGGTCAAACTTCTTTGAAAACCCTGCTTTGGTGCAATTCAACCACCGCCTTTTGGGCTATATCACATTAGCTGCGACGCTCTACCTCTGGTATTCATCTCGTGGCTCGGCTATTGTTGCGACACGGCGTGCATTCGTTTGGGTTTTGGCAGCAGTCTTGGCACAAATGGCGTTGGGGATCATTACGGTTCTGAACGCGGCACCTTGGCAATGGGCGATCCTACATCAATTGGGTGCCATTATTGTGATTGTCTGTGTCTTGAACGCCCGTTTTTTAGCGCTTTATTCAAAAGCGCAAACACTTAGATAGTCAGAGGCTGACAAAATGAATTCGAAATCTGCTTACGCTGCTCTTTCTGAGCATTTTCGCGATGTTGTTGCGCTAGGTCAAATTTCTGGCTTGCTCGGCTGGGATCAAGAAACCATCATGCCTTCTGGCGCGGCGGCACAGCGTGCCGAATGGATGAGCACGCTTGAAAAAGTCGGCCATGCGCAGCGTACGGACCCACGCATTGCCGATTGGCTTGATGCGGTTAATCCCGACGCCTTAACGCAGGCCGAGGCGGCAAATGTGCGCCTTATTACCAATCAATTTGAGCGCCAATCAAAAGTGCCAAGTGCGCTTGCAACGCAGATTGCGCGCGTCACATCTCAAGCTCAAGGCATCTGGGCCAAAGCGCGTGAAGCGAACGATTTCTCTGCGTTTCAAGACGTGTTAACCGAAGTGCTTGATCTACGCCGCCAAGAAGCAGCAGCCTTGGCCGATGGCGGTAATTTGTATGACGCCCTACTTGAAGATTACGAACCTGGCATGCAGGAACCTGAATTGGCTGCATTGCTGGGCGGTTTGCGTGATGGCTTGGTAGGATTGCGCGAAAAGGCAGTAAACAGCGGCACGGAAATTCCAATGTTATCGGGCAGTTTTTCGCGTGATCAACAGACCATGATTGCACGCGAATTGGCGACTGCGTTTGGCTATGATTGGAAACGTGGGCGGCTTGATTTTTCTGTTCATCCGTTTTCCTCGGGCAGTTTTAACGACGTGCGCATCACGACGCGCGTGTCTGAAGAAGACCCGTTCAACTGCTTTTATTCCACAATCCATGAAGTTGGACATGCTGCGTATGAGCAAGGCATTGATCAAAGCTATGGTTTGTCCATGTTAGGGCGCGGTGTTTCGATGGGCGTGCACGAGAGCCAAAGCCGTATTTTGGAAAACCAACTGGGGCGCAGCCGCGCGTTTACGGGCTATTTGTTCCGTCGAATGCGCAATGTTTTTGGTGATTTCGGGATTGATGATGAGGATACGTTTTACAGCGTCGTGAACCGAATGAACCGTGGCTACATCCGAACTGAGGCAGATGAGGTTCAGTATAACTTGCATGTTTCGCTTCGCTTTGATCTGGAACGCCAAATGATATCAGGTGATCTGGAAGTTGCAGATTTAGAATCCGCTTGGAACGAACGGTTTGAAGCTGATTTCGGGTACCCAGTCGACAAACCATCAAACGGCGTGTTGCAAGATGTGCATTGGTCGGTTGGCTTATTTGGGTATTTTCCAACGTATTCGCTGGGCAATATCTATGCAGGTGAATTGTATGGTAAGCTGTCAGTTGAAGTGCCGAACCTACACGATGATTTAGGGCAGGGGAAAACACAGGACGCTTTGGCTTGGTTGGGGCAAAACATTCACCAACATGGCAGCCTTTATGAACCCCGCGACACAATTAAGCGCGCAGTTGGTCATGCGCCAACGGCTGCTCCTTTGCTCGCTTACCTGAATAAAAAGTTCAGTAATATTTACGGGCTTTAAATTATAAAGTTAGTCTTGCGTCCAATTTGCGGAGCGCTTTTCCAAAAATGCCGCGATGCCTTCTGCGGTGTCGCGAAACATCATGTTGTTTGCCATTACATCCCCAGTATAGGCGTAAGCCTCCAGCAGTGGCATTTGCAGTTGCTCGTAAAATGCTTGTTTGCCTACTTTTACCGCAGCCCCAAGTTTGGACGCAACCAACGAGGCCAATGCGCTTGTCTCAGAATCTAAATCGGCAGTTTCTACTACGCGATTAACCAATCCAAGTTCCATTGCCTTTGATGCGGTAACAAAATTACCAGTTGTTAGCATTTCAAACGCGAGTTTGCGCGGGATATTGCGCGATAAAGCGACCATGGGTGTGGAACAAAACAGCCCGATATTCACGCCGTTCACGCCAAACTTGGTTTCGGTATCCGTAACTGCCATGTCGCAACTCGCCACCAACTGACATCCAGCCGCCGTAGCTAACCCATGAGGTTGGCAAATCACTGGTTGTGGCAATTTTGGGATGGTCGTCATCATCCTGGTGCATTTGGCAAACAGATCGAGGAAATACTGCTTCCCACCATCTTCTGCTTGCCGTGCGGCTGTCATCTCTTTCAGATTATGCCCCGCGCAAAACGCTTTGCCAGACCCGCGCAATATTACCACGCGGGTGCTTTTGTCTTCCATCAGATCGTCGAATTGGGTTTGCAAGGCAGAAATCATGTCCTCTGACAAAGCATTCAATGTTTTTGGCGTATTCATTGTCAGTGTCGCAACGCCATTTGCATCTTCGCGGATTAGGATGTCATTCGTCATTGGTTTTCTCTTGTCTGGGCATCACATTTCATCCAAACCTTAACCAAGACAGCAGACTGAGGGAAGACTATGGCCTTAAAAATGACGATCAATGAGCTAAGCACGTTCATGGAAGAGGCATTCCCGCAAGTTAAAGACGACTTTGTGATTGAAGACCTTCAAGACACAGAAATTACGGTGCGTCTGAAAGTGACGGAAAAACACTTGCGTCCTGGGGGCACTGTGTCTGGCCCTTCAATGTTTGGATTAGCTGATGTGTGTTTCTATTTGATCATTTTGGGCAATATTGGCCCCAAAGCCCTGACCGTGACGACAAATTGTTCGATTGATTTCATGCGTAAACCCGCGTCTAAAGATATGATCGCCAAGGCGCGCTTGCTAAAACTCGGTAAGGCACTCGCTGTCGGGGATGTGCTTTTGTATTCAGAAGGGAATGAAAAGCCTGTTGCCCATGCAAATGTCACGTATTCCATCCCACCGAGTGATAATTAATGGGGTAATATGATACCGCATTTTTAACAAGCTGTTTTTAAACGTTTAATTGTAAATTTTGGCGTTTGACATGGCGCTACAACCCTTTAAAAGCACAATCAGAATTCAAGCGAGGCCGTGTGGCTTCGTTTTCACTTCCTGATTGGGACTAAATCGATGAAAACTTTCTCAGCTACTCCTGCTGACATCGACAAGAAATGGATCATCATCGACGCTGAAGGCGTGGTGTTGGGTCGTTTGGCGTCGATTGTAGCAATGCGTTTGCGCGGCAAACACAAAGCGTCATTCACACCTTCAATGGACATGGGCGACAACGTTATTATCGTCAATGCCGACAAGGTGCAGTTGACTGGTAAAAAACGCACAGACAAAATTCACTACTGGCACACTGGTCACCCAGGTGGGATCAAACAGCGTACAGCTGGTCAAATCCTCGAAGGTAAGCACCCAGAGCGTTTGGTGACAAAAGCTGTTCAACGTATGTTGCCAGGTGGCCCATTGTCCCGTCAGCAAATGACAAACCTTCGCGTTTATGCAAGTGCAGAACACCCGCACGAAGCACAGAACCCAACAGTTCTCGACGTCAAAGCGATGAACCCTAAAAACACGCGGAGCCAGTCATGAGCGACGAAATCAAATCATTGGACGACTTGAAAGACGCTGTAGAAGCATCTGACATCGTTGTAGAAGCCGCCGTAGAAGCAGCGCCAATCACACGCGAAGCAGTTCGCGATGAATTGGGCCGTTCCTATGCAACTGGCAAACGTAAAGACGCGGTAGCCCGTGTTTGGATCAAACCAGGTTCTGGCAAAGTGGTCGTGAATGGCAAAGAGCAAAACGTTTATTTTGCACGCCCTGTTCTGCGTCTGATCTTGGCTCAACCATTCGAAGTTGCTGGCGTTGTTGGCGAATTCGATGTGATGGCAACAGTTAAAGGCGGCGGTTTGTCTGGCCAAGCTGGTGCGGTTAAGCACGGTATCTCCAAAGCATTACAGCTTTATGAACCAACGCTTCGCGCACCATTGAAAGCCGCTGGCTTCCTGACACGCGATGCGCGTGTTGTTGAACGTAAGAAATACGGTAAGCGCAAAGCGCGTCGTAGCTTCCAGTTCTCCAAGCGTTAATTCTGTTTTAAAGAAAATACAACAAATTCAATGGCTTGCAAGAAATTGCGGGCCATTTTTTTGTGTCACGAATGACTCCCGATGCATGTTTTGCACGGTTTTTCTTGCCAAGAAGTCACGATCCAGTCACGTTAACCTTGCAGTTCTCATGTGAAGGTTTCAGTTCTCGTTCATGGCAGGCCAGTATCAAGATCGACAAGACAGTAAGCTTTACGGCTCTCGGCTGATTATTCATCGGCGAGTGGATCTGGATAACGACAACTTTTACTTTCGAGCAAAGGTTGATGGCCATACCGGCTACATCAGAAGAAGCTGTCAAACATCAGATGTTGCTCGAGCAATGATGGTTGCTGAAGAAGCT
>Ga0233426_10000805_pt1 | contig 31347 bp, 39 predicted proteins | sample SI_118_April2016_6_FD_179875 | JGI IMG/M metagenome (GOLD analysis project Ga0233426, IMG submission 179875) | Seawater microbial communities from Saanich Inlet, British Columbia, Canada - SI_118_April2016_10_MG | ecosystem: Environmental > Aquatic > Marine > Inlet | place: Canada: British... | reverse complement strand
CTTAAAACAAAGGAACTACACATGTCAAATTATGCAACATTACAAGAATCAATTAACACTGCAACTTTTAACTCAGAAAACTGGAATGCTGATGGTAGCATTAACTGGAGTTTTGTTGACGCAGATGCGTTTGATGAGTGTAATAAATTGTTTGACGGAACAGCATTGTTTTACGAAGCATTTGATGAAATTGTAACAAATATGCGTAATGAAATGCGTGAAGAAGCTGATTCAGAAGCACGTTTTGAAATGGCAATGTCTTAATTATTAAGATAATATTCACTTTTTACTTGACTACTAAACGTATATCAGCTAATATAGCCGTATACAGAAAATAAAAGGATGTCCAATATGAGTACTACAATTACAGAAAACCGCACAGTAAAGATTTCAGAAGCTAACAAGCTAATCCTTCGTGCATTTAAAAAGAAGCGTCCTGTATTTTTATGGGGTGCGCCAGGCATTGGTAAGTCAGAACTAGTAGAAGGTATTGGCGAAGCAGGTGCTATGGGTAAAACTAAAGTTATCGATTTGCGCCTTGCACTGTTTGAGCCAACTGATTTGCGTGGATACCCTGCACCAGATATGGTTACTCGTGAAATGGTATGGTTGCCACCTGCAGATCTTCCATCACAAGCACTTGCAGATCAATACGATACTGTTATTTTGTTCCTAGACGAACTTAACAGTGCCGCTCCAGCGGTTCAAGCTGCTGCATATCAGCTTATTCTTAACCGCCGCATTGGACAGTATCACTTGCCAGATAATGTAGTTATTATTGCCGCAGGTAACCGTGAGACTGACAAAGGTGTTACATACCGTATGCCTAAGCCACTTGAGAATCGTTTTGTACACTTTGAATTGCGTGTAGACTTTAATGATTGGATGGATTGGGCTGTTAACAATAACGTTAGCCCAGATGTTGTAGGTTACTTGTCGTTTGCTAAAACTGACCTATATAACTTCGATCCTAAGTCTAGCTCACGTGGCTTTGCTACTCCTCGCTCATGGACATTTGTTTCAGAGTTGCTGGAAGATGATGGTGCTACACTTGCTGATAGTATGCAAACAGACTTGGTTGCAGGTTGTGTAGGTGAAGGTACAGCCGTTAAGTTTATGGCACACCGCAAAGTTGCAAGTGTACTGCCTAACCCATCAGACGTGCTAGATGGCAAAGTTAAGACTATGAAGTCAGATGAGATGAGTGCAAAATATGCACTAGCTACATCACTATGCTATGAGCTACGTGATCGTCATGTAAGTGGTGAGAAAAACAAGAGCTTGGATAAATTCCACAAGAGCTTTAGTAACTTTGTAAGCTTCATGATGGATAACTTCGAAACTGAGATGGTTATCATGGCTTCACGTATTGCTATGCAAAACTATAAGCTTGTACCAAAGCAAGACAAGATCGAACGTTTCCAAGAATACTTTGATCGCTATGGTCGACTAGTGTTGGATGCATAATGTCTGCCACAGTTTACTTAACGCCTAAATTAAAAGAAGGGGAGAGTGTTGATCTCTCCCTTTACTCACCAAGAGAGCGAACTAGTATCAGACTGTATGGCCTAGCATGTAAAGACTGGGTTACAACAGATGTAAATAATTACAGACAAAGTTGGCAAGACGCAGGACAAGTAGTAGTTGTTCGTGGCAAGCTAGACAAAAGCAAACACTGGTGTAAAGAACATTTGTACATGCAGGACTGGAGTTATGATGCGTTTGCCTCTCCAGACAATGGGCATAATTTTTATTTTAAAGACCCAAAGGATGCAATGATGTTTAAAATGTCAATTTAGCTATTGACAAAACTGTCAATAGACATTATAGTAGTATTATACATTAATAGGAGAACATCATGTTAGCAACAGCTGAAGAACGCATTACAAAAAGCCGGGTACGTCTATTGCTAGGTAAGCCATTTTTTGGACAACTTGCTACTCGTATGAAGCTACAAGAAACGCCTGATATGCCTACAGCCGCTACAGACGGTCGTAACTTCTTCTTTAATCGTGATTTTGTAGATAGTCTAGATGATCCAGAGCTGGACTTCCTAGTAGGTCATGAAGTATTGCACATGGTATTTGACCACATGGGCGCTCGTGGCGATCGCAATCACACAATTTATAACATGGCATGTGACTTTAACATTAATATGACATTAGTTGAGCAAAACATTGGTAAACTTATCGGTGAAGACAAGCTAAATGGTGGTAAGCCGTGTATGGATTGGAAGTATAAAGGAATGAACTCATATGAGATTTATGATGACATTTATGAAAATGCTGAAAAGATTGATATCGGTAGCATGGATGTACATATTGATCCGGATGGGCAAGGTGGAGATGGCGACGGCGAAGGCAACAACAAAATCTTTAGTGGCATGAGCGAAGAAGAACGCAAGCAATTAAAAGATGAGATCAAGCAAGCCGTTATCCAAGCATCGCAAAGTGCAGGTAATGAAGTGCCAGAGGCAGTTAAAAGACTAATTAGCGAGCTAGTTGCACCTAAGATGGACTGGCGTGACCTACTACGCACTCAACTTGAGAGCAGCTTAAAAGCAGACTTTACTTTTATGCGTCCAAGTAAACGCAGTGGTGAAGTTATTTTTCCAGGTATGAGCCGTGATGAACAACTAAATATAGCAGTGTTCCTTGATACATCAGGAAGCATTAGCAAAGATATGCTACGTGATTTCCTAAGTGAAGTACAAGGCATTATGGATCAATACCAAGATTACAAAATTACAATTGCACAGTTTGATACTGGTGTATATGGTATTGAAGAATTTACGGCAGATGATGGTCGTGACCTAAGCGAGTACGAGATTGTAGGCGGCGGTGGCACTGACTTTGACGTAGTATACAAGTTTATGGCTGATAATGATATACAGCCTGATCAAATGGTGATGTTTACAGATGGCTATCCTTGGGGTAGTTGGGGCGATGAAAATTATTGCGATACACTATTTGTAGTACACGGTGACCCGCAACATCGTATTCAATCGCCCTTTGGAGTAACTGTACATTATGAGTAAGACTAAAATTTTATCAAATGCAGGGTCATTAAGTGAAAATGATATGGCCCTGCTTACTGGCACAGACATTATAGTACAGATGATTCGAAATAGAATTATCATTGTAAATGAGCCAAAAGAAGAAGTAGACTGGTTAGATTTAACAGAAAATCTACTAGGCCTATATCATATTAGAAGCATAGATGGTAAGCGACTGTATCAAATATGGTTTGAAAATGCCTCTGATATCGATATGTTCAAGAAGAACTTTATGTTAGCCAAGCTAAGTGATACGACTCACAGCGATAACATAGAAATTAAATAACTAAATAATAACATAGCAGTTAATAAGGAGAACTATTATGACTGAAGAAGTACAAAAAACAGAATTGAAGTTAGAAGATCTAACTATGCTAGCAAATATTGTAGACTTGGCAGTAACTCGTGGTGCGTTTAAAGGCGCAGAAGCGGAAACTGTAGGTCGAACATTTAATCGTTTAGTAGCAATTATCAAAACACTAGCGCCACCAGCGGAAGACGCAGCTGAGGGTGAAGAAGGCGAGGAGTAACATGCCAACTAATAACCTAAAACACGTAGGTCAGCTAGTAAATACACAACGCCGTTGCATTGTTGTATTTCGTGAAGTACCTGACGATATCGACAATTGTTTAGTAGTAGACACTGATGCACTTCCAGATTGGATGCATGATGATATTATTAAAGCAGTTGAATCACCTGCCGCACAAGCTGAATCTGACTTTTACGAGTACGCACAACGTACTGTATTTACAGATGGCTCTCCAATGTTGACGAAGTTGCATACTGCGAAACTATTGCAGAAGCAACCATCTACTAATGTATCAATGACACCAAATCGTGAAACAAGCATTTTGTTATCTGATTTAAACGCATTGATTCGTCAGCAAGCAAATGGTGGTAAACCATTAGCACCAGAAGCAAAAGCTGCTGCACCTGTGGTTGAAGATAAAACACTAGGGTTGAGTGATGATGATATTGCCCAGCAACTATTAACACAGGCAGAGCAGTTCGAAAAAGAAGCATTAGCACTACGTGAAAGTGCTTACGAAATGGCTCCTGAACTAAAGCCACGTCGTGGCCGTCCATCTAAAGCAAAGGTAGAGGCGAAAGCCCAAGCTGAGGCAGAAGCTGAAGCAGAAAACTAATGCCAATTGACCGCAAGGATAGATCTTTTGATCGTATCTTCGACGAAGTAGATGTGCATAATGTTCCGTCTAAGTTCATTATGATGGTAAAGATAATTCTTCACAGTGGTGAAACAATCGAAGTTCGAGATCTTGATGAAGCAAGTGCTTTGATACATCACATTAGCCAAGAGGAAGTGGCAGACGTACAGATTAGTCTAGACTATGATAAAATTAAAAATCATGTTACAGGCGAAGTCAAGAGTGTACTCAGCACCCACTTTAAAGGTAGCGATGAATAAAGAAAAACAAAAAAGGATCTGGTTTTGTGGTATTCCTGGCAGTAAATGGTCAGGTATTGATATACACATGCGCCAGGTCCTACCTTGCGATCGTACAGATGAGACAATGGAAAGAACACAGTATCACCGTCCTAATACGCCTGGTGATGCTAACAATGGACATCGTGGAAGTTACTGGGGACCTGGAATGGGATGTGGTGCGGACTGGGAAGATTTCAACTTCCTAACGCCACAAAAATTAATAACGGACATAGACGCAGTATTTGATGGTGACGGATATCGCATCATCAAGAGCCACAATTTTGCAAGACATTTTAACTTAGACTTTATCTGGAATAATTTTCCAGATGATTACTTGTGCCTAATACATCGTGAACCTCAAAAGAGTTTTGCGTGGTGGAGCCAAGTAATGTGTTTTGACGAAACCCACTATCCAGACTATAGACCTGGATATAAAAATTACGATAGAATGTACGAATTGTTATGGCAAGAACAATGTCGTATTGACAACTTTGCAGTACGCAAAGGAATGCAGTTTTCAGAGTACACTGGGCCAGAGTTGTTCAAAAATATTCCTGGATACGACAAGCAAGTGTCTAAAAAAATTAAAAATGATATTGTTACTGCCAATAGCGATGTATATCTGGCTATAACCAAAATTTCCTAATAAATAACAATATACATAATAAAGGAATTATTAATGGAAGAAACCCCCGAATTCCCGTCAGATACATTTTGTATCTTACCTTGGATCCACCTATCAACAAGACCAGATGGCAGCATGAGAGTATGCTGTACAGCCAACGCATCAAGTGTTGGTGCAACAAATGACAAAAAGCATGGCGGTAGAGTTGGCATCGTTAAAACAGACGATGGCAAGCCAGCTAACTTAAACACAAGTGATTTACATAGTGCATGGAACAATAGTTATATGCGTGGTGTACGTCAACAGATGATGGCAGGTGAGAAACCAGCCAGTTGTTTAAAATGTTATAAAGAAGAAGCTGCAGGACACCGCAGTAAGCGACAGTGGGAAACTGAATACTGGATGCGTGATGGCATTGACCCTCATCAGCTAGTAGCAGAGACTTACGAGGATGGATCAACAGATGCCAAGTTAGCATATATTGATATCCGTATGGGTACCAAATGTCAGCTAGGTTGTGTTATGTGTTCACCACACGATTCAACTGGTTGGGTAAAAGACTGGAATAAAGTATTTCCAAAGATTCAAAACGAAGACTTAAAACAAACTATGGTTTGGGAAGACAAAGGCAAGACCTTTGGCGCAAGTTATAACTGGCATAAAGACAATCCATTGTTTTGGGATCAGTTATACGGGCAAATTCCAAATATTCGTCAGCTATACTTTGCTGGCGGCGAGGCGACAGTTATCGAGGAGCATTATGAAATCCTTGATAAAGTAATTGAAATGGGGTATGCGGACAAGATCGAAGTAAGATATAATTCAAACTGTATTGAGATACCTGATCGCCTATTAGAGCAATGGAAGCACTTCAAGAAAGTGCGTATGCATTACAGTGTGGACAGTATATTCGAAATGAACGATTATATTCGTTACCCAAGTACATGGGAACACACTGAAAAACAATTCCGTCTGTTGGATGAAAAAACAAGTAACAATGTAGAAATTACAATTGCTTGTGCGGTTAACGCTCTTAACATTCATTATATTCCTGACTTCCTACGTTGGAAATTAGAGCAGGGATTTCATAAAACAAACATGTGGCCATTTGGTGCAGGGGGCATCAACTACCACTTTGTTTACTGGCCACCACACTTAAACGTTAAAGTATTACCAAGAGAGTTTTTAGACAAAACTGAAAAGAAATACGAAGAGTTTATTGAATGGTGGACTGAAAACTACGAACTAGGTGTACCAACTTGGCACAAAGGTAAAGTATCAAAAGAGAAATGGCTTGATGCTGCATATGGTATCAAACGTTTGCGTGGTATGATTAATTTTGCACGTAGTGAAGACTGGACAAGACGTTTGCCAGAATTCCGTGAATATATCAACACACTTGATGAACAGCGTGGTACAGACTTCCGCAAGACATTCCCAGAGATGGCGTACTTGTTGGACGAACCAGAAGATGACGAATAAGCCAAGAAAGCGGGGGTTAATCCTAGGTACTAGCCATACATACGGTACATGTATGAACCAACAACTACCACACATACATAGGTGGTATGGTAAAATATATTTACACCATGATTTAGAAGTACTTGCTCTGCCAGGTATTTCTAATGAAGGGTTGTATTATTATCTACAACAATTCATAAAACATAAATGGGATGGTAACAAATTTGACTTTGTAATAATTGAAGGAAGATTGCCAAACTCTGTTAGCATTGGACGACCACGCCATGAAGAACATGAGGATTATCACGAAATAACATCATATGACGAGTTTGTACTTATCCCAGAATCATCCAATTTAGGTAAATTAGATTCAGCATTTCTTACATTTAGTATGGGATCAGAAAACTTCAGTCCTAATGAAAAAATAGTAAAACAGGAATATTTGGGAACACGCCTTCAGGTACAACATTTAAACATGGCAGCTTTAAGTACATGTTTACTTGCTGAAACTGTGTCAGATAAAGTTTTATTTTTTCCAGCAGTAGGATTTAAAGCTTACGATGCGGCTAGTCAAGAATTTCTAACTGCCACTTTTGATTTACTATACAAAAAATTTGGAGCAAAGACACTCCCACATTCGTTTTTTATGGTAGGATATATGGCAGAATTTTTTCATAAGTTTCCATCTGATCCAGGACGTAAAGGAAGATACCAGGCAGAATGTGGGCATCTTACCGGTGCTGGCAATGCATTTTTACATGAGCCTTTATACAACGCACTATCAAAGGAGTTAGATTTTTAAATGATATATATTTTAATTGCACTACCTGAAGAATTTCCACAAGAGTATCGAGATCAAATCGATAGTGAAAAATATCAGATAGTTTTTACTGGCATAGGCAAAGTAAACGCAACAATGGCATGCATGAAAGTAATACATGAACACAACCCATCAAACATAATTAATTACGGAACAGCAGGAAGTTTAAATCCTGTATTTGATCATGGAGTATATAAAGTTGCTCGTGTTGCACAACGTGACTTGGATATACGTGCATTAGGGATGCAACTAGGACAAGCTGGATTTAATGATGACGTTTGGATTAGTTTAGATGATGTAGAGAATAGACCAACACTTACAACTGGCGATAACTTCGTTGATTCGGTGCCTGAACTAGAAAGTGATTTAGTTGATATGGAAGCTGCAGCGTATGCAAAAGTATGCCAAGCACATGGGGTATCATTAGACGTATACAAGTTTATAAGTGACAATGCTGACGGAGAAGCAGCAGGAACATGGGAAGAAAATTGCCACAAAGGATCTAAGATGTTTGTGGACATTTTGAAAGGACGATAATATGAGTGATTACATTAGTTATAAGAACAATATTAAGAGCGATAGAACAGGGTTCTGCTCATTACCATTTGTACAATACAGTACATTTAACGGCGGCAAGTATCGCTTATGTTGTATGGCAAAAGAGCCAGGCGATGTTGGCAAAACTGATGTAAACCAAGAAGAGCTTGGAATTGAAGGAACTTGGAATCACGACTATATAAAAGATGTACGTCAAAAGATGGCAGACGGAGAATGGGTACCAGAGTGTAGCGAATGTGATCACTTGGAACGCAATGAGATTATGAGCTCACGCCAGTGGGAAAATAATGTTTGGGGAGACCAGATTGAAGACATCGTTGCAAAGAGTAGAGAAAATAATTGGGAAGTAGACCAGCCATTGCAGTTTGATTTCCGCTTAGGAAACTTGTGTAACTTACAATGCCAAATGTGTAACAAAGATGCAAGTCATTTAGTTAGTGTAGAGCGCCGTGCAATGATTGACACTGGCCTAGGGTTACCTAACAATGACGAATGGCGTCATGATAATTTAAAAACTAAAAAAGAAGCACTATTGCAACCTGGCATTGACTGGGAGAGCTTTGAGCAAATGTTACCATACGCACAGAAGATTAAAATGATTGGCGGCGAGCCAACAGTTAGTCCTGACATGTTTAAATTACTTGACATTGCGTGTGAATTAGGCTATGCTAAGAACATAGAACTTAGCTTCTATACAAATATTACTAATATGCAAGATCGTTGGTTAAAGCAGTTAGGACAGTTTAAAAAGGTTATTGTTAATTGTAGCCTTGAAGGCATGGGCGCAATGAATGACTATCTACGTCCGCCAAGCAAATGGGATAGCGTGTGGAAAAACTTTGACAAGCTAGTAGAGTTTGCAAATACACCCGCAGGCAAGCCCATCAAAGTACGTGTTACAACAGTTAACCAAGTAAGTAACGCATTGCACATTGTGCCGTTCTGGCGCTTCATGCATGAGTATCAGTGTACTAAAAACAAGGGAATTGGCATGAGTACAAACCAACTTATTGAGCCTCATTACTATAGTATGGCAATGAGTCCACAATGGTTGCGTGATGAACAAAAAGCACAAGTATTGGAGTTCTTGGAAGAGATTAAAGACAGTGAGCATTTTGAAGACTATGAAGACCCACTAATGGAAATGGTACAGTTTGGTGAAGACAGTGAACACAAATATGATGAACGCCGTATGCGCCAATATGTAGCAGTAACAGAAAACTATGACAAACACCGTGGACATGACATAATGACCGTGGCACCAGAATTTGAGAGAATCAAAAAGGATCTATAATGGATACTACAGACGAGGGCTTGCTATGGATGCATGGCCTGGAAGAGTATTTTAAAGTTCTAAACCCAGAAAAGTCAGAACTATTTCATACAATTAAAAGAGCAGTATTGTACGGTGACGTGCATGCTGTTCGCGACCTTATGGTTAGAGAATTGTATCGAGGAGATGCTGAACTTAGCGATGGAATGTTTGTTAGTCTAATTATGAATAAATTATTGGGAGATGGGGAACCAGTAACCAGTAGTAGAATGTTAAATTATATCAGTCATTCATTTGATGATGATTTTATCAAACGTTTAAATGAGTGGAGTACAGACTGGGGGGCAAAAGCAAACCTAGATGATCACTTTAGTCGTGGACAAATGAAAAGCAAGTTTTGGCTTATTAGCGAACTTAATAAATTACAAGTAGATCCTACACAAATTGCATTGTATGGTGGCTGGTATGCTACTATTGCTTATTTCCTATTCATGAATTTTGACAATGTAATTAAGATACGTAACATTGAACTTGATCCCAAAGTGGTGGGTATCAGCGAAGCATTTAATAAAGACGAAGTTGCTGACAACTGGCGCTTTAAAACTGGAACAGCAAATGTTAACGAGTTACAGTATCACAATGGTGGCGCTTTTAATTTAAGTATGCCACAGCGCAATGCACCAACAGTTAGAGATAGAATTGATCCTGATCTAATTATCAATACAAGTTGTGAGCATATGAAGGATGATTGGTTTTACAATGTACCTGAGAAGTTTGTAGATAACCCTAGACTAACACCTATCATTGCACTACAAACAAACGATTACTTTGATAACCCACAGCATACCAATTGCGTCCACAGCATTGAAGAAGCATTGGAAAAGTATAAGTTTAGACGGGTGTTGTATGCAGGTACACTCAAAACAGAGTTGTACAATCGCTTTATGATTATTGGTAGACGTTAAAGAGTTTTAATACGTTCAGCCATGCACTTGCTGGGATCTAACAAACTTTCATTTTTAATATCAGCTTCGTAACATTGTAACTTTGAACCAAATATAATTTGGTGTGTGATCCATTGTGCATTAAAAAACCAAATGTCGCCTGGATCAAATGTAATATAGTGCAATGGGTGATGAAACTGATCCCATTTTTTATCATTCCACACGCAACGATTACGCATTTCAGTAATAAATTTATGTATATCGTTTTTGTCTATGTCGTCTAGATTGAACTCGTCTTTGTACTTTTCATACAGTTGTGGAATATCAGGACCAAACGTTAATACACGTGGTCTCTTCTTATCCAGTTGCACAAACATACGAATTTGTTGTTCATGTCCCGTGTGGTCTTCATCTAATTCATCCAAATGCAATTTGTTTTCTACTAGCATGTTATAGCGGTGGCTTAACATCTTTGCAGTTGTATCATAACGTGGAAATATAGCATTAAACACTTCTTCCCAACCAGCATTTGATTGTTTATGTTTCTTGTGGAAGACATCAATTTCTTTGTCATTCCAACCTCTTTCAAGCTCTAAACGACTTCTGTTTTTAATGTGTGAATTGTACCAAGGCATAATCCATTTGTTACCTTCAATAATCCAGTCGTCTAAATCATCATAGTAGTCATAATCTACACCTGGAATAGTTAAGCCTTTAATAACTACTGGCCAACCACTTTCAAATGCTTCATATAATTCATCTTTGTCAGCAATATCACTAATATCATTTGCATAGAATACCTTGACATTAAAGTCATCTTTTGCTATACTATCATAAGCTATACGGGTCATTCATTTCTCCTGTGATTCATTAACACACTTGTTAATTTGTATAAATATATTTAGCTACAGAAAGTAGAGGACAATTTCAATGAAATCAGTAAACGTTTGGAGTGAATTCCAACCACTAAAGAAAGTAGTGCTGGGCGCTCCTTTCCCGCCAGAAACATTTGACTGGCACAAAGACGAAGAAACACGAGATGTAATGCGCACCATCTTAAAAGAGACAGCAGAAGATATCGAAGAGCTAGCAAAACTATTAGAAGCTCGTGGCATTGAAGTAGTTCGTCCCAAGAACATTTTTACAATTACAGGTGAAGAACAAATTCAGCTACCTTGGATGAGTTGTGGTTTTCCTAACCACCCGCTAATGCCACGTGATACACTAATGCCATATGGAGATACAATCTTTGAATGCTTTACAGGCGGCGACAATAGATACTTTGAGAATCTAGCATACTATGACTCAGTTGTAGAATGGTTTGAACAAGGTGCTAATTGGGTAAGTATGCCAGGCGTTATGGTTACAACTGGTGATGGGTATAGAGAATTTGCAGAACAAAAGCGTGTATTGTATCATGCTGCAAACATGATTAAATGTGGTAAGCACATCTTGTTTAGTGCTACGCATGAAGAAGATAGAAAAAAAGGCAAAGGCACAAACCTTGGCAAAGAATGGATGAAGCGTGAAATTAAACAACGTTATCCAGATACAGAATTTTTAGATGTAAATGTTGGTGGACATTTGGACGGCAAGATTGCATTGCTAAAACCTGGCGTACTAATGACTTGGAATGCCAAGTGGGTACCAGAAGAAATGAAGGATTGGACTATTATTGAAGTTGATGATGACTTTGATATGCCAATGGATTTCCAACAAACACGTAAACGTAGATTCTACAAAGAGTATGTTGAAAAATGGCTATCACACTGGGTTGGCTATGCAGACGAAAGTGTGTTTGATGTTAACGTACTATCACTAGATGAAAAGACTGTAATTTGTACAGGACGTAACGAAGCTGCATTTGCAGAAATGGAAGCAAATGGTATTGAGCCAATTGTATGGCGATTCCGTCATCAGTATTTCTGGGATGGCGGTATTCACTGTTTGACAAGTGATATTGTCAGAGAAGGCGATTGTGAGGATTACATCAGCTAATGGATTGGATCAATAATACTATTAAATTAGAAATTGATATTACAAGTAATTGCAACATTGGTTGTATTAGTTGTAATCGTCTAGACCCAGATGTAGTTTTTAGTGACTTCACTCAATGGGAAGAACTTATTGATAGTTTAGAATTTGATTTACAAGAGCTGATGCTTTCTAGCACATGGGGCGATCCACTTGGTCATCCCAAAGTACTTGAAATGCTAGACTACTTGTTAGAAGTGCATCCTGAATGTGAACTGGTTGTTAGTACTAGTTTGGAACATGGTGATGAAGACTTTTATGAGCAACTAGCAGAACTAATGTTGGAATTTAGACTTGCCAGACTAAATGTATCTGTGTTTGGTCCAACAACTGAACACAAATCATTTAGAACAAATGGTAGCTATGACAATGTAAAGCGTAACACCAGTATACTTACAAAACAAGGTGTTAGTGTATTTTGGAACCTTCCTATGTTTGCTTTTAACGAGCACCACGTAGAAACAATGCGCAAAGATGCAGAGGATTGCGGAGTGTTCCGCTTTGATACTGTATTGTATGGTGATGCTGAAATATATGAAGAGAGCGAACGTGGTACCGAAGAACCGCCAGCAGGTGTATATTTACCACCCCCAAGTGATGATTTTGAACACAGTGATGATGATTTTGGCAATAAGCCATTTCCTATTAACACTAACAGAAATGAAGAATACGGAGAAGAGAAAAAATGTAACTCGTTTTATCAGCGTAGAGTTTATATTGATAGTTGGGGCTATGTATGGCCTTGTCATCAAATAGGATATGCTGCATTTAACAAAGCATTAATGGTTGGAGTTGTTGCTGAAGATGCTTGGGAGGATTATGGTGTTGACTTTAATCATTTATCCAAGTATACTTTAAAAGAGATTATAGCTCATCAATGGTTTACCAACGACCTTCCAGACTCGCATGCAAGTGAGCCTTGGGAAATATGTAATAAGGAGTGTGACATCTGTGGAACAGGTTGATAATTATAGAAATAGCTATTTAGATAGAGAAGACTTGCCAACGTGTTTAGCACCATGGCATGCGTTAACAATTAAATGGGGCGGTATTGTTATACCAGATATCATTTACAGACGTCAGCTTGGTAACATTTATGAACAGCCATTGGATGAAATATTTAACGGCAGGAAATACAGAGAGCTACGTGAAGCACACTTGCGCAGAGAGCCTCCTGAAAACTGTATTACGTGTCAAAAGAAAGAAGTAAGTGGCAAAAGTCGCCGCCAATATTTCTGGGACAAGCTAGATTATGAAGTACGTGACAATGCTCACAAGCTAAAGAAAAAAACCTTTCCTGATATTCGTTACCTAGATTTTACACTTAGTAACAAATGTAACTTGGCGTGTATTCATTGCAATCCTTTCGTTAGTACAGGTTGGACAAAAGATGGTAAAAAACTAAACAAAGAAGCACCAGAGTATTGGCAACAGGCAGACATTGGTTATCACGGTGCTGAGCTTGAGAGTTTACTTGCTAACTTATTTGTTGAACCTTTATACTTTCGTAACCTACAATGGTTAGCACTACGTGGCGGTGAGCCATTGTACGATGAGACTTGTATTGCTATTTTACGTTGGTTTGTAGAACAAGGACAAGCAAGTAACATCAGTTTGGATATCAGTACAAACGCAACAGTATTCCGTGATGAGTTCTTAGAACTATTCAGTCACTTCAAGCACGTTGAGTTGCTGGTTAGTATCGAAGCAACAGATGACCTATATGGTATTATCCGTGGTGGCGATGCGTGTGGTTGGGATGAACTACAAGAAAACATTGAAAAGTTCTACACAGTTGAAAACTTAGAGATGGTATTTGCAGTAACAGTTATGACATCAAACGTATTTGCACTTGCTGAAGTATGGGATTGGTTCCGTGATAAGCATGAGTATCGTGCAAGTATTAGTATGAGTAATGTGGTTGTTAATCCAAACTACCTAAACATTGCTATGATGCCACAAGAGCTAAAAGATTTAGCTCTAGAGAAATTAAAAGATATTCCCAATACAAGTATATGGCCAGAAGGCACATACCACAAAGGTGAATTTGACTATCAAACAGGTGTACAATCCATACGTGATGGATTAAACGCAGAGGTAGAACCCAAAGAGCAAGAGCGATATTGGAAGTGGTTTCTACAATACACTGCTGACTTAGATCGTTTACGCAAAACAGATACGTTAGCATTGATTCCAGAAATCAAACAATGGGTGGAGAACAACACATGATATCAATGTGTATAAGTGCGTGTGGCAACAATGGAAAATTTTGTCCAGGATGTGGCCGCACAATGAAAGATAAAATGGGCTGGCGTAATGCCGTAGACGATAATGATACAGAAACACTTGAACGTATCTTAGCAGAAAGCAAAGGGCGTCTAGATGCCAAACAGTACAAATATTGGTCAACAATGTATGAGAAGAAAAAAGCAAGATTGGGAGAATCATAATGTCAAACAATCCAGACTTAGGCAAAACAGGTAACAGTATATGGAACCAACCATTTGTTGATGAGCTAACTGAAAATTTCTTCCCTAACATTGACCACACTACATTGCAACATGAGCAAGATCGCTTTCTAGAATATTATCCAGAATGGATCGCCAGCAGTAAAATGAATAGCTTTCGTGGACTAGAAGATTTTCCCAAGCGTTATGTAAGTTTAGGTGTTACACAGGCAATGGACTGGTTCCATAACTGGTGCCTAAGCCAAGGGCGTAACTTAAAGATTTTCCGTGGAGAATATCCATACAACCGCGATGTTTGGTTGGGCCAGTATATGGGCTGGGGCGACAGTATTGATGACGTAGGATTGGAAAAAGGCGATGCAGTAATTATTAGTGTACCGTTCAGTGGGCATGGTAAAAAGCATGACAAATGGAAATGGCTAATGGCAGAATGCGAAGCCAAAGACATTCCAGTATTTGTTGATTGTGCATGGTTTGGCACTTGCTTTGATATTGAAGTTAAGTTACATCACCCTTGCATCAAGATGGTAGGCTTTAGTACAGGCAAAGGTCTTAGCTGTGGTAACTGGCGTGCAGGTATTGTATTCAGTAGAATGACAGAGGATGATCGTTGTAGCATGGAATTACAAACAGAGTGGAGACATGGTATTCACTTAAACGTAGCAATTGCAAATCATTTGATGGCTAAGTTTTCACCAGACACAATGGCAAAGAAATATAAAGACAGTCATATGGCAGTATGTGAACACTATGGTTTCCAACCAAGTAATACAATACACATTGCCCAGGCACCAGACACAGATGAGTGGAAAAGTTATCATCGCGATGAAAAATACAACAGAGTAAACATTGCAAAAGCACTAAAAAGATATAAAAACAAAGGTAGTTTCTTTGAGTAATCAGCTACCAATTAATGCATGTGCGTATCCGTTCAAGGCAAAAATGCAAATGCACGGAACACCAGCCACGCCATGTTGTAGGTTTCACGATCGCTTCTTAACTGAAGTTGATCGTGATCCCTCTACCTTATTTGGTGACATACAAGCGACAATGATGCGCAATGAATGGCACCCTGGTTGTTTTAAATGTAAAGCAGACGAAGCCAGCAAGGGCAGTAGTATGCGAACTGAAGCAGATGAGTTCTTTGATGACTTTACTGATACAGTACGTTTAGAGTACTTGGAAATTACAGTAGGCAGGTTATGCAACCTAGCTTGTATTGGATGTGGATTGGAATTTAGTCACACTTGGGATAAAGACAGTATTGCACTTGACTTGCCCAACGTAGACAAATTGCCACACTTTAAAAAGAACGCAGAGATGGACTTGGATAATATTGACCTGGACCATTTGCGTGATGTTAAATTTATTAAAGTAACAGGAGGCGAACCATTCCTCCACAAACAGTTTATTAACTTGGTTAGTAGACTTGCTGATAGTGGTTTAAGCAAACAAATTGATATAGAGATCTTTACAAACAGTACATGGTATCCTAAAAAAGTAGACGAGGATGCACTATTGTCATTTAAAAAAGTTACTATTAGTGCAAGTATTGATGGCTGGGGCGAGCTAAATAATGTAGTAAGGTACCCTGCCAAATGGACAGTATTGGAAAGTACGTTTGACAAGTGGCTACAGATGCGCAACGACAACCCAGACAAGGTAGAAGTAATGATTGCGTGTACTGTTAATGTATTAAACGCACCCACACTGTTTGACTTTATGTTGTGGGCTAGAATAGAAAAAAGAGTACCAGTTATACTGCAAACAGTATATGAGCCGCATTACCTGAGTATTGAGCATTGGCCAGATTGGTTTAAACGTGGACTTAAATACACTATAGATCAGCAGTTTGGTATTGACAGCAAACGCTTCCCTGATAATAGGTTAAATAAAGCATATAAGCTGTTAACAAAGATTACTCGTACAACAGGTGCCAACCACGACAACAGCGATGAATATTTAGCAGAGATGCAACGAGTATTTGATTTGCGTGGCCACACATTAGATGATGTAGCGAAGTTTAAACGAATAGTGGAAACATTTAAACCATGATAGACAAAAAACAATTAAAAGATAGTGAAACATTTTGTATGTTGCCCTTTATGCACATTTACGGAAGTGCAGGAGGCAATCTTGTACCATGCTGTGAAGCACAGGAAGAAGCACTAAACAACCCAGGAGAAACAGCACAGGAAAGTTGGAACAACGATAACTATCGTGAGCTAAGACGTGCATTAGCAAACAACGAGCGTCCAGATCGCTGTCGTGTATGTTGGCACAATGAAGACAGTGGTATTGATAGTAATCGATTGCAGTGGGAAAAAGACAACTGGGCAGATTTTGCTGATAAGATTGAAGTAAATGATGACTACAGTATGATGACTGATCCGTTGTGGTTAGAGTTGAAAGTAAGTAACTTCTGTAACCTTAAATGTATTATGTGTAGTACACATAGTAGTTACAAGCGTGTACAGGATATGGATATTATTGGCAAGTACGGCGCTGTTGAAGAAACTCGCCTATTACGCCCAACAGACTTATTTGCAAGTTTAAACGAATGGCCAGACTTGTGGGAGCATGTACATACGTTACAGTTTACAGGTGGAGAACCTATTATCAACCAAGAGCATTATGATTTATTGGCTGGTATTCCAGCACATCGTAAGCCACATATTAAACTACGTTATGCAACAAACATTAGTTATATCAAATTTAAAAAGTATAATTTGATTGACATTTGGAGTGAATTCAAGCATACTAACATTAAAGTAAGTATGGACGGAATTGGCGATGTCTACGATTACATTCGTGAAGGTGCTGAGTGGGACAACATATATGGCAACATGCTAGAGCTTAATAATTATCGTGGTAAGATTGATTTAGCGGCAGGTATTACAGTACAAGCACACAACGTATTCCAAATGCCAGAGTTTTACGACTTTTGGAAAGAGAGCCCAATTGATTTACATTTTGTGACAGCAAACATATTGCAAACACCCAAGTACTTGAACCCAAGCATTTGGCATAGTCGTTACAAAGATGCAATTATAGAAAAATTACGTGCGGCGGAAAGTAGACATCCTGAAATGGATCGATTTGCAACGTACATGGAAAATAACACAGATGAAAAATATCATTTATATATGCGTATGAGAAAATATACCCGTGATATTGAAAACAGGTATAAGCCTAACATTACGTTGGCGGAAATGACGCAAAAGTACCTAGGTATGCCATTGGAAGATATGGAACAGGTATTTGCACAACAAGAACAATTCGGAGTTAAAAAATGAAGCAAGGACAGTATAGCTGGCAATATTATCACAATGAAAATTCATGGCCTATTGTACATGCTTTCAGCATCAACAGTACTGAACTAAATGAACATCCTGTACTAAAGCAAAAGCTACAGGAAATTGCAGGTGTAGAACACAATAACCATTTGCGTGGCGGTGTAATTAATATCAAAAATGAATCAGATAGTAGTTGGCTGGTAGCCGCAGAGAAAATGGGTTACCGCTATGCTATGATTTGGTTGGATGGTACTTGGCCTGCTAGCCATGATTTCAACATGGCATGTTTGGAAGAAATTGACCGCATCAACGCAATGGGCGAATGGATGGTTGCAGGTAATATCGAAAGTATTGAAGAGCGTTATGCATTCTTTAGTCGTAATGTTATGATTATTAATATCAAAACATGGCGTGAACAAGGCCAGCCTGATCCAAGTGAAGCTATCTTTAATCAAGGCTACTGGGGTCTAGTATCAGCACACCCAGAAGATACTGGAGATGGTGTTCTAGAGATGATGGACATTGCTAAACTAAAAGGCGCACTTAGTAATTTATACAGAGGCTGGTGGAGAAACTATCGTCGTGGTACTAGAGTGTATCCTGAATATGAAGACAGCTTGTACGGCATCCAGAGCTTTGGTCCAGTGCTAACAGCATTATGGCATCACTTTAATGACCCAGCTGAAATGACACACGATCAATTTAACCAGCGTATACAAGGTAAGTTTGGTACTCCACTACTAACATATAGTCTTAGACAGAACGTTAATGTGCCTGGTATCAGTGATACCTTTATGGAAAAACTAACAACAATTAGACCACACATTGGCAGTTCTCAGTTAGAAGACGCTATACAAGGTAGTGACTACATTGAAGAAGAAGTAAGTTTTCAAGGCAATCGTGTTATTAAAAATATGTTTGCTCCTGATAGTCCTATCTATTTTGTTAATACTGAGCCATCACAACCACAAATTGCTGAACAAATTGCTGGCAGTGGATTTGATCAATACGTAGGTGCAACCGCAGGATTTAAATTGTTCTACTATGCACAAAAATATGGATTTAACTTGGACACTAAATTTGTACTGTATGACTTTGATGAGATGAGTTGTAAATTCAAACGTGATATGATGACTGACTGGGACGGTAAAAACTTACCTGACTTTGTAGACAAGTGGATGATTCAACATCCAAATGCCAATGGCAACTTGCGCAATTTAACTGTTGAGCGTTGGCCTACAGTTGTAGATCAATTTGGTGGTGAAGGCGCTTGGATGGAGACATGGCAAAATATTAAAAATACAGATTGGAAAGTTATACAAACAGATCTAATTTATGGGCATGATGAATTGTTTAAACAATTAAACAACAAGCGTACATTTATGTGGACATCAAATATTTACAGTTATATTATTCCTAAAATGTTAAGTAAACCTTTTGCACTTGAGCAAAGCTTTATTAGTTTGATTTCACGACTTAATGAGTTAGATCCAGATTGTTGGTTTAGTGGCACAGACATTAATGATAATGACCTGATGTGTCCAAGTCGAGCGATCATTAGTACTACTAATAATGATAGTATTGGATTTGAAGTATGAGAAAATATTTAACAGTCGGTGAAAGAGAAGGTTGCGTTAATTTTACATTTATGGAAGGCTCAAATACTAGAATGGTGCATGTATTGCCCAATGTAGTTTTACATGATGTACTTGCTGATGAACCAGAAGTACGTGCCAAGTTGCGTAGCTGCTTACGAGCTAATATTAGAAATAATTGTGATGCTCCAATTATGGAATTACACTTACATCAGCATATTAGAGACTGGATAGAACAAATTTCTGACATGGGCTTTGAGTACGCAGTAGTTTGGCCAGATGGTACATGGCCGCAAGGTACAGAATTTGAAGATGTGTTACTAAACATAGTTGATACTAAATTCGCACCCAACTGGATAGTGTCAGGCAAACCTTTAAACAAACGTAGTGAAAACAAGTATGTAGAATGGGATTATGATTTTCCTGTAGTGATTAATATCAAACAATGGGATAGTATTGGAAGACCTCACATTTTAGGAGACAGCGGAGAAGCAGTTACTTTTGATGTAAATGAAGATTCAATGTATACCACAGATCCAGAAATCCTTATGCCATCATCTTGGTTTAAAACACAAATAGGCTTCAAGAAGTATGATCGCAGATGCTTATTTTTAGATTCAGCTATTGGGCAAGGATTACAAAACGTTCAAATAGTATACAATTTAAGTAAGTTTGATGAACTTGTGGAACATATACAAACTACTAAAATATCAGAAGATTTTGATGTAGTGTTGCCTTGGATACACAATAACAACTTAGTAGATGAAACTCCTATTAATCTTCTTAGATGTGAAGGTGATGCATTATCAGAAGAAAAGCTGCAACTATATACATTTAAATTGCTAAAGTATCAGATAGTTTATATTACTAATACTGAACTAGTACCAACAGACGACTGTAAAGTAGACTTCACTACAATGATTTTACCATGCAGTGGGTTACATCAGTTTTATCATATTATGCACAATCGCAATAGTTACGAGCGTATTGTATGGTTTGACTTCAATCCATACGCAGTCAAATGGATCAAGAACGTAGTAGAAAACTGGGACGGAACAGACTTCAAAGGATTTGTTGAAAAAAACAGACACAGTATCACTAATAGTGGAGAAATATTGGATAGTAATATTATATACGATCCAGATTTAGTAGACGAGTTTATGGAAAAAGTTGGATGGACTGATGATGAATGGCGTGAGTTCATGACAGAAATGCGAACTAAAGAAAACATCTTTGCTACTGTAGATGCAGTTAAACAGTGGCCAGAGCTTGTAGAGCATGCTGGTACTGATGGCGAAGTGTTTATACAACTTACAAATATTTGGCAATACGAGGCAAACTATTTAAATACAGATGGACTAGATGCACAACTAGCATTTATTAGTCTACTAAATGGTATAGTAAAAACAAACCGCTCACTATACCTAACAGGCGATACTCCAATGGGTACGCATTATAGATATAAAAATATCAAAGAGCTGAAAGGAATATTTTAATGTGGTATGAAGGTCAACAACATCAGTGGGATGAACAACCAGATAAAAAAACACAAAAGTTTTTTGAAGAGAATGAGAACATTGTGCCTGATTTTACATCAGTAGACGACCCTAGTGTACTTGCTGAAAGTAAGGATGACGAAAACTGGGTTATAGATAACACACAGTTGCCTTGGATTAAGGTAGGAATTGATGTACCATGGGAAGATATTTACGAAGAAGCAAACCATTTGCTTTATACTTCTTGCTACACAATGCACAGACCTAACAGTAGCGGCTGGATGAGCTTATGTGTACACGGCATGAGTACCGTACATACAAATGTACCAGAGGATTACGGGCTAGAAGACCAAGCAGAATATGATTTAAGTGACTGGACTGACATTGCAAAGTTTACACCAAAAACAAAACAGTGGCTAATGGATGAAGTACGCTACTCACCATTTAGTCGTGTACGTTTTATGGCAGTGTTGCCAGGAGGTTGGCTAGCACAACATCGTGATCGTGACAAAACAATTGGCGTAGGTGCAACTAACGTAGCAATTAATAATCCTGATGGATGCAAACTTGTTATGGGTGGATGGGGTACACTACCTTATACACCAGGAAGCATGTTTAAGCTAAACACAGGATATGAGCATGCTGTTTGGAACCGTAGTAAAGAGCCACGTATCCATATGATACTTGATGGCGATCAAAGTCCATACTTTAAACAGAAAGTAAATGAGGGCTATGCCCAAATGCTTGGCGCTTAAACATGCCGCGGCCATTGGTCCATTAGGAACCATACGCCCTTGTTGTGCCTGGAATAACAACAATGGAAAGGAAACTCCTATGGGAGAAGACTTCCTAGTTAACCACGCCAAATGGGACGAACAAATGAAGACACAATGGCTACCTGAATGCCAGGAATGCCAACAGGACGAACAGCAAAACGGCAAAAGCCTAAGATTATACTACAATGAAATATTAGCTGACAGTGAGGGCGTAGAGTATTGGGATTTTAAAATCAACAACACCTGCAACCTCACTTGTCGTATGTGCGACCCTGTTAACAGTAGCAGTTGGGTTAATATACAAAAACAAATAGACCCAAACTACAAACCAAAAACAAACAAATGGCATCGTGAAATTGATAGTATACTGCCTGAACTATATACTGCCAAAGTACTCAAGTTTACAGGCGGCGAACCTTTTATGATTCCACAAGTAATGTATATACTGAACTTTTTAGTTGATCAAGATGTAGCGCCAGCAGTTAGGCTGGAGTTTATAACAAATGGCACACATGATATTAGTGAACATTATCACTTGCTTTCTAAGTTCAGCTATGTTACAATAACAGTAAGTATAGATGCTACTGGAAACCGCTTTGAATACATACGTCAAGGCGCAGACTGGAATCAAGTATCTCAAAATGTTATAAATATTAATAAGCAAAAACCCACCAATATGGATCTGGGCATTACATGTTTACCACAAGCATTAAACATCAATCATATACATGAAGTAAAAGATTGGTGCAAGGCTAACAAATTAAAGTTTAACCGTGCTAGTGATTGTATCCATCCAGACTATATGCAACCAGGTGCGTTGGAATCAACATCGTTAAGGCAAAAGTTAATAAGCCGTATGACAGTGTTGGACAACATACATGGTACAAACTATAGAGATTTTATATGACTGATCGTAAATTGCCAAGTGATACATTTTGTGTATTACCTTTTATGCATGTTGCTACGAACGCTGCAGGAAGCTATCGTGTATGTTGTAACAGCAACCCAAATACCAATCAAATTAGAAACCCAGAAACAAATAAACCTTACAAGATTTACAAGCACAGTGTTGAAGAAGTTTGGAACACGCCAATGTATACAGAAGTACGTAGACAGTTTATGGCAGGTGAGAAACCAGATATGTGTGTTCGTTGTTTCCGTGAAGAAGATGCAGGCATCCGTAGTCCACGTATTGGCTTTAATGAAAAGTGGTGGAAAGATGATGTTATTGTTGCAGAAGAAATTCAACCAGATGTACGCTATGTAGATTTACGTTTAGGTAACTTATGTAATTTAAAATGCAGAATGTGTAACCCTTGGGCGAGTAGTATGTGGGTTAAGGATTGGAACGAAGTTGTTCCAACAGCAAAATTAGATCCGCCAAGTCCTCTTAATGAAGAACAATTAAATTTTATGGATACTATGCGTGAATGGCCAGACTTTAAAAAGACAGGTCAAAACTTTGAAGAGATTGCACACACAGTAGAAGAGATTTACTTAACAGGTGGCGAACCTACATTAGCAATAAGCCAGTATAAGTTATTGGATTATTGTATTGAGCATGAATTAGCCAGCGGCATTAGATTAAAATACAACACTAACTTAACTAACATTCCACCAAAGATGGTAGAGTACTGGAGCCATTTTAAACGTGTACAACTTAACTGTAGTATTGATGCAGTGGGTGATAGAGATCGTTACATTAGATACCCAAGCCATTGGCATAAGGTACAAGATAACTTTGATACGTTAAACGGCATGAGCAACATAAACATTCAGATCCATTGCACAGTACAAGCACACAATATTGTAGTTTTAAATGAGCTGTTTGATTTTGCACAGAGCCGTGGACTAAAAGGCGATCAAGTATATCTAAATATTCTAAACCACCCTAGCTGTCTTAACGTTAGAGTGTTGCCACAAGAGTTAAAAGAACAAGCTCGTAATAACTTGGCTAATTATCACAGTTGGCCCAAGGTTAAAGATGTATTAACATATATGGACGCTGAAGACTGGCATGACAAGCATTGGAAAGAGTTTGTTGATTACACACTAAAAACAGACGAATTACAAAATACTGCATTATTAGAGTATTGTCCAGAATTCAAAGGATTTATATAATTATGTCACACAAGAGTATTATATGTACTGGTAATCCAGAATTTGGTGTAGCAGAAGGAATATTCCGTCGTTGGCCAGATGCAGATATTGTTGGACAAACTACTTGGGGATATGATCTTAACCAAATTAACTATCAACGCAAGTTAGCAGAAAAAGCCCTGGAATATGACGTTTTTATTAACTGTAGTGCATTATGGCGCTTTAACCAGACCACACTACTAGATACAGTATACAAGACTGCTTTAAAGGCAAGGAAACGCATGCATATAGTGTCTCTTGGCAGTACGACTGATAGAGCTACAAAGGGTAGCGATTGGATATATCAGCAGGAAAAGAAGGCATTACGCTCAACAGCTAATGCAGAGGGCTTAAAAAGCATCTGGCAAGGCGGACCACGTGTTAGTTACATTACATTTGGTACACTTGATAACAATGCACACAAGCACCCTGGTCGCCGTGTAATGACAATTGACGAAGCAGTAGATTTAATTGAGTATGTTATTAACGCACCAGAACACTTAAACATAAATGAATTAAGCGTAGACCCATTGCAAACGGATTGGCCAAATGACCAAACTACATAGATATGATGGAGATTATGTAGAGGCAATTAAAGAAGAGATTCGAATAATTGCTATACACGAAGGCGATTATTATGTGGGCGATAACAGAAGATATAAACTACAACTGTTAGAAATATTATGGTTTGTAGAAGATGCACTTGCTAATACAAGTCATTATCCACTTGAGGAAGAATGGTATGAGCAACGTGAAAAAGACAAGATGCTAAAAAAGCTAATAGGAAACGATAATGAGTAAGATTGATATACCTCAATTAATAGTAACGTACCCTGCAGGTTGCGGTGGTGAATGGCTTGCATATCAATTGGGATTGCACGACAAATACTATAATGAAGAAATCAAAGTAAAAGAGATGGAAAATAATAGGTTTAGGCTCAAACACAGTTGGAGATCTCGCATGCTAGATGACGGTGAAATTCAAAGTACAATTTGGACAGAAAGACCCTACGACGGTTCTCAAGATTGGTGGGATTATTACAATTCATTGTGCGAGAAAAATGGGCAACAACTTGTAGATACAATTACAGATATGATTGCCAATGGAAAACCTCGATTTAAAATACCAGTACACCGCAGTCATGAAGGCTGGCATGATGCATTTTTTAGTAAGCTATTTACGGAATATAAGATTGTTATATTTGATGTAGATCAAAATGATGATAGCTTTGAACAATTTAAATCAAATATTATTAAAAAAATATGGTGGCAAGATTTAAGTAGCCATTATGATTTTGATATGGAAATTGTAGACAAATGGAAAAAACATACTAACAGAGAAGGTTACCATGAAATTTTTGGGACACCATTGTTAAATGAAAAAGCTATAAGTCAAATATATTATAAAATGGACCTGCCTATCAATTACACTGATATGATGTTTGTATTATATTGGAGCCAATATCAAGGAGATGCCCGCAAAGCTATTAAAGAATGTATGAGTCAATTACAATCCAAATGGGATAGTGAACACTTACAACAATATAATATTGATTTGCCTGGGCAAGATACTTATAGAGTAAGTTATAAGAGATTAATTGTGGACCGTGAGTACACTGAATATGTCAACTTATGTGAGTTTTTAGAAATTGAACCTTGGGAAGAACAAAAATGGATGGATACAGTTAATCCGTATTCAGACACTGATAAAGATCAATTTATCAGTGTAAGTGATGTCGAGAAAAGATTGTATAAACGTGCAGAACAGATAACAGGAGAACGTTATGACAAATAGAACAGTATTGGATGATTTTTTTAAATTAAGTAAAGAAAAGCCTTGGGGTCAATTAGTAAGTGTTAAATGTAAAGTAAGCGACATTAGCAAATGGCGTGACCAAGAACCAATTATTACTGATAAAATGCGAGAAGTAGTCAACACGCCAGGATGGCAAGACTTACAAAGTGAAGACTTCAGTCTAGGCAATAGCGGCCGCCCTCCTTTCTTTATGTTTAAAGTAAACAAAGTATATGAAAGTATCAGTAAAGTAGGAGTCAAAACTCCAGTACACTTGCACCATGTTGCAAAGCGTGATGAGCTAAGTGTACATCCAAGTAATAATAAAATAGAAGTGTTAGCAGAGTTTTTTCCAGAAATGGAAATTACTTGCTTGTATCATGATTATGACTTTTTAAGCAAGTATTATCCAGACGAGCTAACTGGTTGGTATAAACAATTTGATTGGACACCAATAACATCAGCTGATCAGTATTTAGAATTGTTTGGTTTGGATCATGAAGAAACAGAAATAGAAATTGGATTTGATCATGTAGCCAACATTATTAACAATAATGACAAGGTATGGGGCAAAGTAAAGCCACGCAAACGTGATTGGAATCGTATTGATATTTCAAAACACGCTGATGACGAACTTTTAGAAAATAGCTTATTTTTAACAGTAAGTGATAGATTTCATAGGTTTAAGATGGCAGTGGAAAACGTAGCCATGGGTGATATTTTAAAAGAAACATCACCAGGTAATTATAAATATTGTGGAAGAGTTTATAATGATAGTTAAAAAAGATAAAGCAGGCATACAGCCAGACATGAAGAAGATTGTGGATAATCTGAGGTATGCGTTTGATACTCCAGTAAGTTATTTTGAAGTAATGACTGGTTGTGATACAAAATTCTGGCACATGCTTATGCTATCTTCAGATACTACGTCTAACTATTGTAATACAAATATGACTAAAACAGAATTTATGGAATTCAGATGCACTGATGAATCCACTGACGGTACATACTCAGGACCAGTGTACAATATCGGCGGTGGCCGGCAGGATGGTCACCAAGTTAAATTATTGTTAGATAAAGCACATGAAATAATCACCCACACAGGTGAAATTGCTGTAGTTGGCGGGCATCCTGGACCAATGGTAGTACCACGCAAAGGATGGCCTTTTAGTGAGACGACTGATTGGAAATCATTTAATGTAAATATGCATACCACAGTGGACAGTTTTATATATAGCATGTGGTGGTTTTCACAATATAATCTGTATCCATATGAGAATGAAATGACAGGAAACCCTAGCGAATGGGAATGGAAGTCGTTGTTTGATCGATTAGAAGGATATTATGTAAACGAAGAAACTATCTGGTATCGTGTAGCTAAAAAACATACTAGAGTATTTGATTTAGTCGATCTTGCAGTTAACAATAACTGGCCAGAAATTGAAAAACAAGTTTTAAAGATTACACACTCAGCAGGTGTTGACAGATCTGCATTTGATGTGTTACAATCGCATTGGACAAAGACACGATACGCTGATTTTATCCAATGGCGTACTGATAATATTTGTGAAAGTTTGAAACTACAAATCGCTGAATATATGGATAAAAGCCAATACATGAAAATAGTACGAAGCTTCGAAGTAAACGAATAGAGAGAAAAATATGAGTAACGAACAAGACCGTAAATTCAGTGAATATGATTTCACTGCAACTCCATATAGTGATATTAAACGTGTAGGGCAACGTAATATGCTATACAGGGACATGTTCACAGTTAGCTGGTTATTGGGCCGCTTCTGTAACTATAACTGTAGTTATTGTTGGCCTTATGCCCGCAGTAGCCGTAAGGATCATCGTCCTACAGAGCTAAACTTAAAAACTATTGACGAGATCAAACGCCAAGCACGTGAGCGTGGATTTAACAGTTTCCACTTTAGTTTAAGTGGTGGCGAACCTACTTTCCATCCAGGGTATTTAGATATGCTAAAGCACTTGGGAGATGATGCACACAATACAAATTATACAAGTGTACATATGACAACAAATATGAGCCGCCCTCTTAAATGGCACGAAACATATGTTGAACACGCTGCAAAGTTCCATCGTGCTAGTATTACTGCCAGCCTACATACAGAGCATCTGGACACGCCTGAGAAGCTTCAAGGGTTTGCAGATAAGCTAATCTTTTGTCAAGAGCATGATGTACAAGTTACTATTAACCAAGTTATGGTCCCAGAATGGTTTGATCGTGATTGGGATAATGCATTATTCTTCCATGAACAAGGTATTAACGTAACGCTAAAGCCACAAAGTGATCCAACAGCAAGTAAAATTGTAGAAGGATACACTGATGAAATGAGACAGAAATTGCACAATGGTATGCCACAGTTAAACTATACTGGCGAGAAATCAGCAGTAGCAAAAAAGGTAGAACGTCCAATTCCTACATTTAAAAAGTCCAGCGATCCTATGTGGTGGCCAGAATTCGAAAATGTGCCAAATGCATATCAAGTTGAGTTCCGTGACAGCAAAGGTGATTACTATTGGATGGATCAAGCAGAACGTTTTAATGCATTCAACTTTAATAACTTTGAAGGATGGGAATGTAGTAGTGGATATCGAAGTATTATTATTCGTGAACCAGATGGCAGTATTAAACGCAGTTACAGTTGCGGAGATCAGCCACTAGGTAATATTGAAACAGGCTTCCAACTATTTGATGGTCCTAAAATTTGTACTACTAAAGCATGTGTGTCTAGCGCAGACAGCAAGATACCAAAACGTGCCGCAGGAACAAAGTTTCCATTATGGCCTGGTGACGAAACAGGTAAAAAATGAAGCACAGTGAACAGCCAGAAGAAACTGAATTATTTGCTTGGACACCCAAGAGAGTAAGTAGTGGAAAACTAGTATGGCTAACACATTATTGGTATGTGAGACGATATACTAACGTAGAACCCAAGCACAAATGGATTGTTGAAACCACCTATACGCAATGGGAATATTTTATAAAGAAAATGACTGATGACAACAAACACTATTGAAGTTTGTGATGTAGATATCACAGTACCAGACGGCACTATAGGCATAAACGTTAGTGGCGGGGCTGATAGCGCAATACTACTGTACACACTTCTTAGCGAGTTTCCTGAGCGTGAATTCCATGTATATACAATGTGTACTAGTACAAGTGAACACCGCTTGATAAACTCACAGCGTGTGAGTAAAATCATAGGGGAAATTATTAGTAAAATTGGATACAGAAATATCCAACATCACATCAAATACATGAACTTGGGTGATGCTGGATTTACTCCTGAGATATTACACCACCAAGGCGTACAGGCAATTGAAGAAGGTGTGATAGCTGGAGTATTTAATTCACTAACAGCAGCCCCGCCTCTTGAGCTATCAGTTAATTTTGATACTGGAGATACAGACACAATACGAGAAATAACTGTTAAGCGAAATCCTGAAGACATTGCTAGAACAGTTAGTAGAGATGGCAATATTCATATGCCACTACGCAACTGGGATAAAACAAAAGTTGCAGAGCTATACGAGCATTACGATGTTTTGGAGTGGTTATTTCCACTTACATTTAGTTGTGAAAACGAAGATAATGACTTAAACACCAGCACACATTGCGGTGTATGCTGGTGGTGTCAAGAGCGTATGTGGGCGTTTAACCGCCTAGTCTAAATTAAGATGCATACGACGATTATGTTGCTTGTATACTTTAAAAGCACGTATTGTCTGATTGTTATGAATCAGTGGAGAGTTTTCAAGAGACTCAATTAGATCATCCCATTTCATCCCTAAAAATTCACATTGTTTTTCTAATACAGTTGTTGCACCTTTAATTTGCATTATACTTCTCCTTGTAATTTCATTTTACCCATTGGTAATCTCCTTCTTATATACGTTATACGCTTCGATTGTTTTAGTGTGATCCATTGCTGCTATAAATCTACTCATCATCTGCCTCCCAATACCTACAATAGAAATGGTCACCGCAAGCATCAATCTCTGACTGTGGGTAACCTTCGGCTTTAAGCCAGGATATCACATCAAAATCACTGCCTAGTGTATGGTATTCTTCATGAACAGGTTTAGGAAATCCATACTTCCAACCATTGGGCGGATCACACATTGTTACTTTAGTCATTAGAGTTCTCCTCTTGTGTCTTCTTCAGCTCGTCATAATAATCAACCCAAGCGTCATAATAAGCTTCAGCAGCAGCACGAACATCAGCATCACGAGCAGCATCACGAGCATCATCACGAGCAGCATCCCAAGCAGCCTCACAAGCAATGCCAGCAGCCTCAAGAGCAGCCTTCAGTTCTTCAAGTCTAGTCATTAGTCTTTTCCTTTAATAAGTGCAGCCCAGCTTACTGGGAACAACTCTGACATCTTCTCACTGATATGTTGGGCAACTACACGTGTCTCCTGTTGTGTGTCTGAAGGTAAACGTAGCCGACACATGTCAGCAAAGGCATCAAGGCTACCTGACCAGTACCATTCAGTCATAGTAGACTGTGGTAGTACCATACGGGCTTGTTCAGGGGCTACTCCTGTCTCAAGCAGGTGTTTATACATGTCAAGAGAGAGGGCGGACATGGCGCAAGGGTCTTCTATCACTACCAACTCATCTATCTCAAGGGGCTTAACATCCACAGCCTCATTAGAACTACCCTGCTTCTTATCAGCACTGCGTCCACGCCATACATCAGGTACATAGAACTCAGGTTCATCATCGACATAACGATGACTAATCTCATTCCAACGTAGGAACTTGTGCTCGTCCAACTGCCGGGCCACAAAGATAGGTGCCTTAACGTGGAAGGATGCAAAGGCATGTCCGAAGGGGCTGATGTGCTTGTGCTTGGCTAGGTAGTTGATAAGTTTAACGTCTTTGTATGCTAGTTTTATGTAGTAGCCCGAGTTACCTGAAGAGACCCAAGTGTAATCATTGAGGTTTACGTCATCTAGCAAGGAGGTCAGACGAGAGTGACTAACGTTTTCCCACTCACTCTTCTTACCAAAGCTAACCCGTGCAGCATTCACTACGCTAAGGTCCGAACCCATATGGTCAATATATGTTGCTTTAATTTGTGTCATTTGTTTGTTCCTTTTGTGTCTTCTTTAGTTCAGCTTCGTAAGCATCACGAGCAGCAACATAAATACCATAAGTAACATCAGTAGCATCACGAGCAGCAACACAGGCAGCAGCATCAGCACGAGCGGCATCACAAGCACACTCAGTATATAAAGCAGCATCATAAACAGCTTCAGCAGCATCAACAGCAGCCTTCAGTTCTTCAAGCTTAGTCATTAGGGTTCTCCTTTTGTGTTTTCTTTAGTTCAGCTCTGTAAGCAGCTCACGAGCAGCACAAGCAACAGCATAAGCAGCAGCATCAAGGGTATCAGCAGCCCTCCAAGCATCATAAGTAGAACCACAAGGATCATACTCAACATCATAAGCAGCACGAGCAGCCTCATAGTCAGTCAAAGTAGCATCACAAGCAGCCTTTAGTTCTTCAAGTTTACTCATTGGAGTTCT
>Ga0233426_10000804_pt1 | contig 31409 bp, 26 predicted proteins | sample SI_118_April2016_6_FD_179875 | JGI IMG/M metagenome (GOLD analysis project Ga0233426, IMG submission 179875) | Seawater microbial communities from Saanich Inlet, British Columbia, Canada - SI_118_April2016_10_MG | ecosystem: Environmental > Aquatic > Marine > Inlet | place: Canada: British... | reverse complement strand
TCTCAAAACCCGCTCAGGGCTGTTCTCAAAACCCGCTCAGGGCTCTTCTCAAAACCCGCTCAGGGCTCTTCTCAAAACCCGCTCAGGGCTCTTCTCAAAACCCGCTCAGGGCTGTTCTCAAAACCCGCTCAGGGCTGTTCTCAAAAAGCCTTGACGCCGGGTCATGATCAAACCCGATGCCTGCGCGCATTCATACCGGTTAAGGGCCCCTTTAATTGTTTACCAAAATCAATGTCCTCGCGCGCGAAGTTTGATACTGTCTGGTGAAACAAATCTGCGTGCGTAAAGGCCCAGCAGGCACCAAAGCACTGTGAATCTGAGGCTAACCGCAGATCTAAAAACGTGAAAGGAGAAACAATGACCGCTCTAGAAACAAAGGTTGACCGAAGGTCGGAGCAGTTTCAAAAAAACAGCCAAGACATGATGGCGATGCTTGCCCAACTTGAAGACCTTCATGCAGAGGTTGAGGCTGGCGGGGGCGTCGAGGCGATGAATCGTTTGAGTTCCCGGAACAAGCAACCCGTTCGCGAACGAATCGCGTTGGTCCTTGACGAAGATGCGCCTTTTCTAGAAATCAGCCCACTTGCCGGTTGGCGTTCCAACGTTTCGGTCGGCTCTGGTTTCATCGTGGGCATCGGTGTGGTGTCTGGCATTGAGTGCCTGATCCTGGGTCACGATCCGTCCGTTCGCGCGGGTGCGTTTAACGACTTCAACCAGAAAAAATTGATGCGAGGGCTCGAAATTGCACGGGAAAACCGCCTGCCCTACATTCAACTGGTTGAATCTGCGGGGGCGGACTTAAGGGGTGATTCGGGCGAAGATCCTGAAGCCGCCATCCGGCGCGGTATCGATCACTTTGCAGAATCGGGCCGATTGTTTTATGAAATCAGCGAACTGTCAAAACTCCGAATACCCACCATCTCAGTCGTCTTCGGCGCCTCGACCGCGGGCGGCGCCTATCAACCTGGCATGAGTGATTACAATATCCTCATCAAAAAACAATCAAAGGTTTTTCTCGGCGGCCCGCCCCTCGTTAAGATGGCGACCGGCGAAGATGCCGATGAGGAGAGTCTTGGCGGTGCCGACATGCACACAACCATCTCAGGTCTCGGCGACTATTTGGCCGATGACGAACACGACGGCATTCGAATCTGCCGAGAGGTCGTGGCGCACCTCAACTGGCAGAAGTTAGGCCCGAACCCCGCGCCAGATGCGCCACCGCCTATCCAGGACGCAGAAGATTTACTCGGTTTAGTTTCGAAGGATCTCAAGACCCCCTTCGATATCCGAGAAGTTATCAATCGAATTACCGATGGCTCGGAATTCGAAGAGTTCAAACCGCTATACGGGCCTACCCTGGTCTGCGGCTGGAGTCGAATTCACGGCTACCCAGTGGGCATCCTCGGCAACAACGGCGCTTTGTTTTCGGAGTCAGCGGAAAAAGCCGCGCAGTTTATTCAATTGTGTAACCAGATCCATACGCCCCTTGTCTTCCTGCACAATATCACCGGTTATATTGTCGGCACGGAATTCGAACAGGGAGGCATTACCAAGAACGGTTCGAAAATGATCAATGCCGTCTCAAATTCAACGGTGCCGCACATCAGCATAATCGTCGGCGCATCCTACGGCGCAGGAAACTACGGCATGAGTGGTCGCGCCTTTGGCACGCGGTTCACCTTTATTTGGCCCAGCGCCAAGATCGCCGTAATGGGGCCAAAGCAAATGGCTGGCGTCATGAGCATCATCGGGCGTGCCTCTTCGGAGCGACGTGGCATTGCGTTCGATGAGGCCGCTGACGCTGCCCGCGCCGAGGTCGCTGAATATTGGGCGGAGGAACGCTCAAAAGGGCTCTACGCCACTTCCCGGGTGACAGACGATGGCATGATTGATCCACGCGACACCCGAGATGTCATCGGCATCACCTTATCTACCTGCCATAACAATACGATCCAAGGCACTAAGGAGTTCGGCACATGGCGAATGTAACCCCAATACGAAAAATTCTGATCGCGAATCGAGGCGAAATTGCCCGCCGCATTATTCGAACGGCGAAGGACATGGGCATCGCAACGGTTGCGATCTATTCTGAAACCGACGCCTTTGCCCCATTTGTCTTGGAGGCCGACGCCGCCATCGCTTTATCGGGAACCACCCCAGCTGAAACCTACCTCGACACCGAGAAGGTTCTCGAGGCCTGCCGTATGAGTGGCGCCGATGCGCTCCACCCCGGATACGGTTTTCTGTCCGAGAATACAGGCTTCGCGCAGGCGATTCAGGCAGCCGGGATGATTTTTATTGGGCCATCAACCACCGCGATCGATCAGATGGGCGACAAACTCTCGGCAAAAGCACTCATGCAAGCAGCCGGTGTTCCGACCTTGCCGGCCATTGCCCTGACGGGCGCTGAAGACTTAGCCGCAGCTGGCGAAAGCATTGGCTATCCCGTTCTGGTCAAAGCGTCCGCAGGCGGGGGTGGCCGCGGTATGCGCGTGGTTGAAACCCCAGAGGCGCTCGCAGCAGCAGTCGCGTCCGCGCAACGAGAAGCCGGTTCTGCGTTCGGAGATGATACCGTTTTCTTAGAGCGATGGCTGAGCACGTCTCGGCACGTTGAAATCCAGATTCTTGGAGACCAATTGGGCCATGTCGTCCATTGTTTTGAGCGCGAATGTTCCATCCAAAGGCGTCATCAGAAGATAATCGAAGAAGCACCCTCTCCAGCCGTCACCGAGGCCGTTCGCGCCGCCATGGGTGATGCTGCGGTTGCAGCGGCCAAAGCCATAGGTTACTACTCTGCGGGCACGGTTGAATTCTTGCTTGCGGGTGAAGAATTTTTCTTTCTCGAAGTTAATACGCGGCTGCAGGTGGAACATCCCATCACCGAAGAAATCACCGGACTCGATCTTGTCCGCGAGCAAATCCGGGTTGCTGAGGGCCATGCCCTTGAATTCAGCCAGGAGGACCTCAGCATTTCCGGCCATGCGATCGAAGCGAGAATTTACGCAGAGAATCCTGCGCGCGACTTCCTCCCCGCTCCAGGCACCATCAAAGCCTGGCAACCCTCAACCGTTGCCAAAGCTCGATTTGATTCAGGCATTGAGACTGGCAGCATTATTGGAACGCAATTTGACCCCATGATTGCAAAGGTCATTGTTCATGCTAAAACCAGGGCCGAGGCTATATCACGACTAGCCCGGGTACTGGAAACGACCCGTATTCAGGGACTAACCACCAATCGAGACTTTTTGGTCGCAACCCTTAGAACACAAGCATTTCAAGACGGCGACACCACTACGGACTTCATAGAGCGCGTAAACCCTGCACGGGAGACGATCGTCGCCACCCAGCATTTGCACCACGCCGCCATTGCCTCGGCAATCGAATTACGCGCCCAACGTCAGCGCCAGGCAACGGTTCTTAAAGGCATTCCCAGAGGCTGGCGCAATTCGCATCTGCCACCACAACGGGTTTCATTCACATACCGGGCCCTCGAGCTCAACCTAGAATACCGAACTGAGCGGGATCAAACCCTGCGTTTCAGCATTAATGATGAACCCTGCCACTGCCAAGTTTATGAGGCTGGCGAGGGCTTCGTGGATTGCCGCATTGGCGCCCAACGATTACGGTTTCAGGTCAATGCGAGCGATGATGAACTTTTGGTTCATGGTCCCGATGGCGACATCACCTTGCAGCGCAAGCCACGATTCCCAAGGAAAGATATGGACGGCCTCAGCGGAGGCCTGACCGCTCCAATGCCAGGCAAAGTTTTGGCGATCAAGACCGCTGACAATGCAAGGATTTCAAAAGGCGACACGCTACTGATTTTGGAAGCCATGAAAATGGAGCATCAAATCATCGCGCCACGCGATGGCGAAATTGCCAGTGTCAAAGTCATCGAAGGTGATCAAGTCGCCAATGGCGAGTTGCTTATTGAGATGAAAGATCCTGATACACCAGGAGACGCCTCATGAACCCTCAAACCGCAACACGCCTGGAGACGCGGCAAGGCGCAGCTTGGATCACATTGAACCGACCCGAGAACCGAAACGCGCTGTCCGCGGCGTTGGTAAACGAGTTATATCAGCACCTCCAAGCAGCCAACGCAGATGACGCTGTGCGGTGCATTGTTATCACTGGCGCGGGCACCGCTTTTTGCGCCGGCGCCGATTTGAAAAGCCCCCCAGGGGCCACCATTTCTGGTGAAGCCTCCGTGCCTTATGCGGACGTCCTCATTGCGATTCAAGAGAGCCCTAAACCGGTGATCGCAGCCGTGAACGGCGCCGCCTTTGCAGGGGGCCTAGGCCTCATTGGTGCTGCCGACATTGTGATTACGGTCGATGATATTCAATGCAGTTTTTCTGAGGTCCGAATTGGGGTTATTCCCGCTGTGATCAGCGTGGTTTGTCTACCGAAATTGGGCCCACATCATGGTATGAAACTTTTTCTAACAGGTGAACGCTTTAGCGGCCGCGATGCGGTTTCGATGGGGCTGGCGCATCGCGCCGTAACTCATGCAGAATTGGTTAAAGCCGTCGAGGAAGAAGTCGCGATGATTAACTTAGGCGGTCCAGTGGCTGTTAAAGAATGTAAACGTTTGGTTCGGGCGGTTAGTGCTTGGGATCGAGATGAGGCCTTTGCACAAACGCAACGCTGGAGCGTCAGCATGTTTCAGTCCGAGGAAGGTGCCGAGGGCATGGCCGCCTTTCGAGAAAAACGCAGCCCCAACTGGATCGAACACTCTTAAGCCAAGCCCCCAGCCAGATCACAGCACAGCACAGCACAGCATTGGAGCATCCTATGAGCGACATCATCAGAATTGGTAACTGCAGCGGCTTTTACGGCGATCGGTTAAAGGCCGCGATTGAGATGGTTGAAGGGGGTCCAATTGATGTTCTGACCGGCGACTATTTAGCCGAGCTGACAATGAAGATTCTGTACGATCAACGCGAGCAACGCGGCGCGCACCTAGGTTACGTCGGCACCTTTTTAAAGCAGTTCGAAGAAGTCGTCGCCGCGTGCCTCGCTCGCGGCATCAAAATCGTGACCAATGCGGGCGGACTCAACCCGGCTGGGCTAACCGAAGAGGTCGAAAAAGTGCTCAAAGCCCAAGGCTTGCAGGCAAAGGTCGCCTATATAGATGGCGATGACCTGATGCCCAACCTTGCTGCACTGCAAGCCGGCGGCGAAGCCTTCATCAATATCGATCAGGGAAAATCACTTAGTGAATGTGGTAATGAAGTGGTGACCGCGAACACCTATTTTGGCGCTTGGTCGATTAAAGAGGCCTTAGATCTCGGCGCCGATATCGTCATTTGTCCGCGCGTAACCGACGCGGCTGTCGTGATTGGTCCCGCTGCTTGGAAGTTCAACTGGCAACGCAATGACTATGATGCCTTAGCGGGTGCTCTGACAGCCGGGCATATCATTGAATGCGGGGCCCAATGCTGCGGCGGCAATTATTCTTTTATTGAGGAAGTGCCAAGTTTCCGCAATGTCGGTTACCCGATTGCCGAAATCGCATCCGACGGCAGTTTTGTCATCACCAAGCATGACAACACTGGCGGCCTTATCTCATCGGGCACCATCACCGCCCAGCTCCTGTATGAAATCTCAACGCCTGCCTATTACAACCCGGATGTGATCGCGCACTTTGATACATTAAAAATTGAGGATATCGGTCCGCACCGGGTCCGGGTATCGGGTTGCCGCGGCAGCAGCCCACCACCAACCCACAAGGTCTGCATCAACACCAAGGGACAATTTAGAAATGGCGTTGAAATTTTACTGACTGGCCTAGACATCGAGAAAAAAGCCGAGCTTTATCTTGACCAAATTTTTCACAACTTGGGGGGCCGAGATCAGTTTGATGACGTTGAGGTACAGCTGATTCGATCGGATAAAGAGAACCCAAGCAGCAATGAAGAAGCCCATGCTGCTTTGCGCATTACTTGTCTCTCATCAGATCCCAAGAAGGTCGGACGGCTCTTCCAAGCAAAAATCACTGAGCTCGCCTTAGCAACGGTCCCCGGTAATACCGGGCGCGGCAACAGCATGGGGGGCGGAGCTGCAACCATTGTTTATTGGCCTGCGCTGATTGATAGCCAAAAAGTCACTGAATTTTTGCATATTGACGGCCAAACCATCGAAGTACTGCCCACCCAGCGTCTTGGTCTGCCAGAGCAATCCTACCAGCAAACGCCGACTCAGCGACTCGCTGTACCGGGTGGACCCAAAACAACCGCAGCCTTTGGCCGCCTGTTCGGCACTCGGTCCGGCGATAAGGGCGGCTGCGCAAACTGTGGGGTCTGGGCCAAAACCGACGAAAGCTTCGCGTTTTTGCAAGAATACCTGACAGTCGAGCAATTCAAGTTGTTGTGTCCTGATGTTGCACAATACAACATTGAACGCTACGAGCTGCCAAACCTTAGATCGCTCAACTTTTACATCAAAGGTATTTTAAAAGATGGGGTGTCATCGAATAACCGGATTGATGGCCAAGCAAAATCTTTTGGGGAGTACCTTCGAATGAAGCACATCGAGGTGCCCGAGCGCCTTCTGGCTTAGCCCAGTAGAACCGACCGACAGCACCGCAAAGGCTCCGCGCCAAACACAACGCTTGCGGGCGAACCTATGCGCGTTTCCTGACCGCGGTCAGGCGTTCTTGATGGTCAAGCCGCCATCCGCGGGCAGCACTACCCCAGTGACATAGCGCATCGCGGGCAGCACTAGGCTTAAGGTCGCATGGGCAACTTCTTCCGGCTCACCATAGCGGCCGATGGCCGTCCGCCGTTTGGCAAAAATAACTTTATGCTCCTCATTGATCCCTTGGGTCATACCGGTATTAATCGGCCCGGGACAGACACAATTGACCGTGATCCCCTCACGCCCAAATTCAATCGCCATGGAACGCGTTAACCCGATAACACCGGTTTTCGCAGCGGTATACGGACTTCCATATTTGGTTGCACCGAGTCCTTCGGTCGATGCGATGTTAACGACCCGGCCGCCATTCGACGCACGAAGATGCGGTAGCGCGGCTCGAACCATTAAGGCCTGCGCCGTCAGTAATACGCCAACAACCTTATCCCACGCGGCGACATAGTGATCGGAATCCAAGGGCGCTGGAATCGAGATACCGGCATTATTAATCAGAATATCAATCCCGCCAAAGTGGGCAGCAATGTCCGCCACCACCGTCTGAATCGCTTCTCGATCCAACAAATCAAGCACCCAAGCTCGACTCACATACCCTGCTTGGCTCAGTTCCTCTTGCACCGCGAGCAAACCCGCCTCATTTACATCTATAAGAGCGACCTGCGCCCCTTCATCAGCTAACAAATGCGCTGTCGCACGGCCCATGCCACTCCCTGCACCCGTAACAATGGCTATCTTTCCTTCGATTGAACGGCTGAGCTGGCTGAGTCGCGCCATGATTTCTCCAAGATTTCTGATCTGCCTTCAGTCTCTCAGAAACCCCCGGTATTGACCAGAGCGGTCGCGCCCTCGCTGGGACTGCGATACACTCTTGGTTGGCATAAGGGGCACCAATATGGCTAGACCAGCAAGACTTGCGCGGATTGACGTGGCAAAGCAAGCAATGAATTTTTCAGCTGCACATTTTACAATCTTTAGTGCAACCGAGCGGGAAGACCTTCATGGGCATAACTTCCAACTTGCCTGCTCAGTAACGGCGCCGGTTGACGACACCGGACTGATGTTTGACTACGCCATCATCAAAAAGACAATGCGTGCCTTGTGTGATGAAATTGATGAAAAAATGTTACTGCCGGCACACTCCCCGTATCTGACGATCACCGAAGATGCGGGTTACACCATCGCAATCTTCAACGGAGAGCGTATTCCCTTTCTGCCAAGAGACGTCCTAGTGCTGCCCGTTGCCAATACGACGGTTGAAGAATTCTCTCACTATTTCTTGGAAAAGATTCTTCAACTCCCAGAAATCATGGTGCATGGTGTCACGGAGATCACCGTTAAAGTTTCATCCAGCCCAGGACAAGATGGTTGTGCGCAATGGAGGGCTAAATGAAATCCGTTATTATAACCGGCGCAAGCAAAGGGATCGGCCACGCGACCGCACTTAAATTCCTGGCTGCGGGCTATCGGGTCTTCAATTTATCGAGATCTGCGGCCGCGACGCCTGGCATTACAGACATCGCCATCGATCTAGCGAGCGCCGATTTTGAAGCCGTAATTACTACCAAATTGTTACCTCAAATAGCCTCTCCCGAAAAATTAGTCCTGATCCACAATGCGGCCAAACTCGCCTCTGGGTCGCTACAAGAAACCAGCGGCGAGGCCATGGCCGACATTTTGGCGCTCAATGTCACAGCGCCGCAACGACTCAATCGAATGTTCCTACCCGTAATGCCTGCTGGCAGCGCCATTTTATACGTTGGCTCGACTTTGTCCGAAAAGGCGGTCGCCAATTCCTTCACCTACGTCACCAGCAAGCATGCGATGCTTGGAATGATGCGCGCGACCTGCCAAGACCTTGCCGGCCTTAAAATTCACACTGCCTGCATTTGCCCTGGGTTTACCAACACTGAAATGCTTCGAGCTCATGTTGGTCAGGACCCAGCCATTCTACAAAGCATCGCGGGCGGCAGCGCGTTCGGTCGCCTGATTGAACCGACAGAAATTGCAGATCTATTATTTTTTTCGGCAGAAAACCCAATTATTAACGGCGCCGTCCTGCACGGTAATTTGGGTCAAATCGAATCCTAATGAACCGTGTGCCTTCAACGAGGTCCTGAATATGCAGCCATCTAAGACCACCTTACTGATTCGGCGAGAGCGTGTCTTTCTCATTTTGGCAGGCATTTTCTTATGCGCCATGACCATGCTCAACCTACTTGGCATAACGCGCTTTATAGAACTTGGGCCTTGGACGCTGGCGGTTGGTGTCCTACCCTACCCCATCACTTTTTTATGCACCGACTTAGTGAGCGAGCTTTACGGCAAGCGTCGGGCAAATTTTTTGGTGACGTTTGGGCTCTGCTTAAACTTTTTTATTTTGGGTTTCATGTGGTTAGGTAATGCCCTACCAGCCGCAGCGATCCAAGCGCCTTGGCAGACGCTTATGCTCGCAGAACCAGTCGGGCTGCCCAACGGCGACAGTGTTACCGGCCAAATAGAGCTTTTTAGCCTGCTCTATGCCACCACCTCAGGCGCAGTGCTCGCCTCGATGCTGGCCTATTTTGCCGCACAGTATTGCGATGTATTCCTATTCCATTTTTGGAAAAACTTAACGAAAGGCAAACATCTTTGGTTACGTAACAATGGCAGTACGGTGATTAGCCAAGGCGTCGACTCTTTCATGGTTGTGGCCGTCACTTTTGGTGCTCAGTTCCTCGCAGGGGCAATGACACTTGCCACGTTATTCAGCCTAATGGCAGGGAACTATTTGTTCAAACTCACGGTTGCCCTACTCGATACCATTCCGCTTTATATTTGCGTGCATTACTTAAGGCCGTATCTTGGCCTGAAGGACGGTGAGGTTGGCTACGAAATCGATTGATAGCGATGCCATCCTGCAGTTTTGGTTCGACGACGCCGTTCATCAGCCTAAATCCATCCCGAAGGCCAAGCAGCGCTGGTATCGAGGTGGCGCAGCCCTTGATCGATCGATTGCAGCGCAGTTTAAAACGATCCACGCCTCAGTAGCGGCTCAAGGGCTAAGAGACGGACTCAACCCGCGCGCAACCCTTGCCCGAATCATACTGCTTGACCAATTTTCAAGGCACCTGTTTCGCGGTACACCCAAAGCCTTTTCGTTCGACCCCCTTGCTGTAGCTTTTAGCCACCAAATGTTTGATTCAAAGGCGGAGGATGCGCTCCAACCGGTCGAACAACTTTTTGCCCTGCACCCCTTCCACCATTCGGAGGATCGCGCGGCGCAACAGCTCGGCATCTCTAAGGTCGAATCCCTAACCGAACAAGTTTCACCAGCTTGGCGCCCCCTATTTCAAGACTTCTTGAAGTCCTTTCAAGAGCACGCTTTAATCGTTGAGCGATTCGGGCGCTTCCCGCACCGCAATGAGATCCTTAACCGAGTCAACACCACGCAAGAAAAACAGTATTTGACACAGCAACCTCAACGTTACGGACAATCACATGGCCATCATTAATCAATTCATGCCTTGCTCCAGCCAAGACAATGCAACGCTTGCCGCCTTTGATGGCGTGATTGATCAATACCTTCGATACAGCACGCAGACCATGTCAACACTGGAAGTCATCCAAGGGAATGATCCAGACTTTGCCTTGGGACATTTGTTTCGAGGTTACCAACTAAAAATGGCCAGCGATCCGCGATTTTCGCAACCGCTGGCGCAAAGCCTTCAAGCAGCCGAGCAAACGGCAGGCAATGCTCGAGAGCAAGCACACGTCGCCGCGTTAAAAGCTTGGCATAGCAATGACACCGACAAGACCAGCGCCATATTAGGCGAAATCTTAACCACGGACCCAACGGACCTTATCGCACTTAAAGCGTCTAACCACCTACACTTTTATCGTGGCGACGCCAAGGCCATGCTCCGCGCCATTCAAGACAGCCTACCGCATTGGCCGCAAGACCATCCTTGGAGAAGTTTTATCGTTGGCATGCAGGCCTTTGGGTTCGAGGAGTGCGGCGACTATGATCAGGCCCTTGCTTGCGGGCACGCGGCGGTCGACGCAGAACCCCTTGATATGTGGGCAGCCCATGCCGTTGCACATGTCCATCAAATGCAAGGTGACTTTGAGGCAGGCATTGGCTGGATCGATGATTGCCTCCCAAGTTGGGCTCAGACTAACAATTTCTCAAATCATTTGATTTGGCATAAAGCGCTGATGTTGATCGACCTTGATCAAGCCGAGCAAGCCTTAAAGCTTTTTGATGAGGCCCTTGTAGACTGTTTGACAGACGACTTTTATCTCGATGTCTGCAATGCCGCAAGCTTACTCTGGCGGTTGGATATGAAAGGCCTCGATCTCGGCGAGAGATGGTCATCGCTCACGCCCTATTATCATCGCGCGCAGGATCAAGAACTCGTTTTTATTGCGCTGCACTACTTTATGGTCGCTGTCAAAAATGGCGATCAGGACATCATCGAAAAGGCCCTGAGCAATCTCAGTCGCTGGGCGCAACAACCCGAGGAGCAGGGTCGAGTCTGTCGCGCTGTCGGCTTGGAGACGGGCAAAGCCCTCATAGACCTTACTCAGGGCACCGCGCAACGTGGCGTGGATCAACTGATCAGTCTTGAGCCAGAACTACATCGCATTGGTGGCTCGCATGCCCAGCGCGCACTTTTTAAAGACTTCATTCATCATTACAGCTAGGAAACAACATGGATTTCGAACAAATTCTCTATGAAAAAAACGGTCCGGTTTTAACGATCACACTAAACCGCCCCGATAAACTCAACGCCTATACTGGCTTAATGCAAGCTGAAATCATTCAAGCCCTTGATGCGGCCGATGCCGATGATGATGTCAGGGCAATTATCTTTACGGGCGCAGGGCGAGGCTTCTGCGCCGGCGCTGACCTCTCAGGTGGTGGTAACACCTTTAACAATGATGCGCCGGGCCGAGATGGCGGTTTAAAGCGAGATGGTGGCGGCGTTCTAACCTTGCGAATTTTCGAATCCCTAAAACCGATTATTTCAGCCTGCAACGGCCCCGCCGTGGGGGTTGGCGCCACCATGCAATGCGCTATGGATGTCCGGCTTGCTTCTGAAAACGCGCGCTACGGTTTCGTGTTTTCTAAGCGCGCCGTCGTGCCAGAAGCCTGCTCCAGCTGGTTTCTACCCAAGATCGTCGGGATCCAACAAGCACTAGAATGGACTTTTTCTGGTCGTGTCTTCAATGCTGAGGAAGCCCTGCATGGCGGCTTGGTTAGAAGTGTTCACAAACCTGCAGACTTGCTGCCAGCAGCCGTTGACCTAGCACATGAATTTGCCGAGTCAACGTCACCGGTCTCAGTCGCGTTGATCCGGCACATGATGTGGAAGATGTTGGGAGCAGATCATCCCATGCAAGCGCATAAAATCGATTCGCGCGGCATCTACCACCGCGGCAAATCCGCCGATGCGATCGAAGGTGTAGAGTCTTTCCTTGAAAAACGACCGCCTGTGTTTCCAGGAAAAGTCTCAAGCGACATGCCCGAATACTTCCCCTGGTGGACCGAGCAGACCTTCGAGTAGGGCCTATAGCAACCCACCCGATTCTGGGGCGGGGCGGGCGCGCTGGTTATACAGCATGGCCTTGAGCGCCGCGCGCTCATCGCTTGATAGTGCCGTCGGGTCATTCCGCAGCGTCTCACCCACGGCCATTCCTCGTTGCACCGCGGGGCGCTCTGAGAGCGCCTCGAACCATCGTTTAAAGTATTTGAAATCATTAATGTCTTGACCTTGACCCGCCCAATTGACGCACCAGGGATAACAAATCATATCCGCGATCGTGTAGTCATCGCCGCAAAGGTAGGGCTGCCGATAAAGCTGGTTATTCAAAACGCCGTAGAACCGATTCACCTCATCCGTAAACCGCGTGATGGCATAACTTTGATCGCCCTCGCTTTCACCCAAGCGCCTGAAGTGACCACATTCACCCGTTTTAGGGCCTTGATTGGCCATTTGCCACATCACCCACTGCACAACGGCAAACTTGCCACGAGGGTCTTTCGGCATAAACTGACCCGTTTTTTCCGCGAGATAGAGCATCATTGCGCCAGACTCGAAAATACTAAGCGGCCCTAAACCATCCTCAGGCGCATGATCGACCAAGGTCGGCATGCGGTTGTTGGGATTTATCGCTAAAAAATCGTCCGTGAATTGATCGCCTTTACCAATATTGCAAGGAACGACTTGGTAGTCGAGCCCGCATTCCTCGAGCTGAATGGTGACCTTCTTGCCATTTGGCGTTGGCCAATAATGTAGATCTAACATGCGCTACCCTCCAGTTTATTCGTGTCTATTAACAGTCCTAAAACGATACTGATGGATGATGCCAGCAACCGCTTTGCCGCGGCGCTAATCAACAACAGCATCAAACACTGTCGCCCAAAGCCCTGCAGGTTTGCCAAGGCGCGCTTCTTGCGCATCCGCTCGTTCCGCACAAAACTGCAGCGTCTTGGCGCCGAAATACCGAATCGGCTCTATCTCCCACCCTCGGGCATGGTCATTGACCCAAGGCAGTTGCGTGATCTCGGTTGCTCGATTGAGCACTAAATCAGCCAGTATTCGAGCAGCCAAGTTGGCGGCTGCAACGCCTTCACCAACATACCCACCGGCCGTACCGATGCCCGTTTTAGCATCAAAGGATACGCAAGGTCGCCAATGCCGGTTGACGCCCAGTGGCCCGCCCCAGCCATGGGTTATCTGATAGTCATTGAGAACCGGGAACAGTTGGCGAAGCGTCGCCGCCACCGCCCGTGGACCCGCATCATCCAGCGCAATCCGGTGTTTGATTTTTGAACCATAGAAATAACCGGCACGGCCACCGAAAGCCAAGCGGTCATCTTGGGTTCGCTGCCCATAGATCACAACGCGACGAGGATCCCCAAAGGTCTCTCGATTAGAAAGCCCAATCTGCTGCCAGACCGCGCTCGGTAGGGGCTCGGTTGCGACCATCATCGAGTAGATCGGTAGTACGCGGCGCTGCTGGCCTTTAATAGTTCCGGTATAACCTTCTGTCGCTCTTAAAATGTTTTTTGCGCGAACCTCCCCGCGATCGGTCTTCACGAGACCCGACTTGATTTCAGTCACCCGAGTCGATGCCACGCATTCAACGCCCCGAGCTGCGAGGGATGCCGCAAGGCCGCGAACCAGTCGGGCGGGGTGAATTGCCGCGCAGTGAGGGGTAAACAGTGCGCCAAAGTTCTGCTGCGTCTGAACCCGCTGCTGAGCCTCGCCTGCCGGTAACCAAGCATAATCATCTTCTGAAAATCCAAGTTCCCGAAGGTGCTGAAGTTCTGCTTGTAACTGCGGCACGTGAAAGGCTTGGGTCGCAACGGTTAAGTTGCCGCCTTTTTTGAAATGGCAATCAATGTCGAGGGTTTTGGTGACCTGCCCGATTTCATCAACCGTCGCCTGCATGGCGCGCGCGAGTGCCAACCCCGAACCTCGGCTTTCGGGTCGTGCGAGGAGCGTCTCAACCCCATGCGCAGTCCCCATGCACCAGCCGCCATTGCGACCACTGGCACCAAAGCCAAAAGTTTCTGCTTCGAGTACCGCTATCTTCAAGGAGGGATTCAATTCACTCAAATAATACGCCGTCCAAAGACCGGTATAGCCGCCGCCAATGATTGCGACGTCGACCGCTGCCGGCAGCGGCGTCGGCGCTTCCTGCACATAGGGCGCATCGAGGCTATCAAACCAATAACTACCGTTGTGTGTCATAGCCCCCTGCCGCCTTTACTGCTTTGAGACGCTCCGCACGAAAAGCTGGTTACCTTGAGCACCGAAGCAAACCTTCGCCTTATTTTCGGTGGACAATAACCGGCAAATCGGAGTAACCCTTTACAAAGTTAGAATTCACATGGGTAGGCTCCCCAACGACCTCCACCCGCTCAAAACGATTCACGATTTCTTCCCAAAGCACTCGAAGCTGCATTTCTGCCAATCGATTGCCCATGCAGCGATGAATACCAAACCCAAAACTCAACTGTTGACGCGCTTTCGGCCGGTCAATCCAAAACCGGTCGGCCTCATCGATCATGCTGCTATCGCGATTTCCAGAGACGTACCACATCAACACGCGATCCCCTTCTGGGATCAACTTATCGCCCAACTTGACATCCCGAGTTGTGGTGCGCCGCATATAGGCCAGTGGTGTTTGATAGCGAATAATCTCGGGCACCATATTCGGAATCAGGCCTGGATTCGCCATGAGCTTTTGATATTCGTCTGGAAACTGATTCAAAAACCGGACACCCCCTGAGATCGAATTTCGCGTTGTGTCATTGCCACCAACAATCAACAAAATCAAGTTCCCAAGATATTCCATTGGGCCCATATTTTTCGTGGACTCGCCGTGCGCAAGCATTGAGACCAAATCCCCAGCCGGCGGTTGGTTCACACGTTGATTCCAAAGCTCTGTGAAATAACCCAGGCATTCGCCTAGCTCCTCACGACGCTGCTCTTCACTATCGACAATGCCAGAGGTCTCGTCTGCCGTTGCAACATCACTCCATCGGGTTAACTTGCGCCGATCCTCAAACGGAAAATCGAACAGCGTCGCAAGCATTTGCGTCGTTAATTCGATCGACACCAAATCGACCCAATTGAACGTTTCCCCTACAGGCAAATCATCTAAAATTTTCTGGACGCGACCTCGAATGGTACCTTCCATGACCGCAAGATTTCTCGGCGCAACCGCCCCATTGACTTCTCGACGCTGCTGATCGTGCCTTGGCGGGTCCATTGCGATAAACATCGGCAGCGGAAAATCTTCTTCTTGATCGGTGACCACGATCGAGCCTTCTGAAGAGAAACTATCGTGGTCCGTATCAACTGCCATAATGTCCTGATACTTGGTGACATTCCAAACAGTTCCAATCTCCTCAACTTCCTGACGATAAATTGGATCTTCTGCCCGCAAACGCTCGAACACTTTGACATGATAATCATCATGAAATAGGTCTGGCAGCTGCAGATCTAACTCATTCAATGCAGCTGAATCAGGATCGGGTCTTAACGGCGATTTCAGGGCTTCGCTCATCACATTTTTCCTTCTGAATTTGCTTTAAAGTCTTCTCTTTGTACCACAAAATCAACCCCCAGCGGCATGACTCGAGAAGTTTCAGAATCTGTTGTATGGTTGAGTTCACTACTCTAAATTGAAACCGTGATGACTCAAACTTACACCACTATTAAATTTACGATCATTGAAGCCGTCGCAACCATCACCTTGTCACGACCAGATGCCGCTAATGCAATGAATCCGGTCATGGCAAGAGAACTCAACCTGGCAGCCATTCAATGCGAAGAGCATCAAGATTTGCGTGCTGTCTTGATTAACTCCGAAGGCAAACTCTTTTGCGCCGGCGGTGACATTAGCGAGTTTGCGGCTGCAGGAAGCCAAGTCGGGGCTTTAATTCGAGAAATGGCCGGCGATTTACATCTGGCAATTAGTCGACTCACACGACTAAAAGCCCCAGTCGTTGCTGCCATTCAAGGCACCGCCGCGGGTGCAGGATTCAGCCTTGCCATTGCTGCCGATATTAGCATCGCCGCTGACACGGCCAAATTCACAATGGCCTATACCAATGGCGGACTATCGCCAGATGGTAGCTCCACTTATTTTTTGCCGAGAAGGATTGGCGATCGGCGTGCCCGAGAACTCATGCTTACAAACCGAATTCTAACCGCTCAAGAAGCCGCGGACTGGGGCGTTATCAATCAAGCCGTTCCCGCTGAGACCCTTGACCAAACCGTTCAGCAACTCATGAAAACCTTTAAGCAAGGCCCGACCTTGGCCTTTGGTGCGGTGAAAGCCCTATTGAACGACAGCTTTAATAATGGCTTAGAAACTCAGATGGAACTTGAAACCCGCGCCATAGCCGATTGCTCGATGACCCAAGATGGACAAGAAGGTCTGCATGCGTTCTTAGAAAAACGCCAAGCGAATTTTATTGGCAGCTAAGTTGTTTGGCGCCAATAAAAGCGACCTCTTACAGAGGTTCGCTAAAGCCCATGCGCTTTAACACTGCAACAAAAGCGCCTCGTACTCAATTTCAATCAAATGCAGTCCTTTAGCCTTCGCTTTGGCGCTGAGTTTTTCTGGCTGTGGCAGGGCAAGCGCTGCTTGGATTCCTGCCGCATCAAGATTCTTCCGACCCACCTCAAACAAGCTGCCAACGATATAACGAACCATATACTTTAAGAATCCATTTCCCTTGATTTCAAAACAATAGACCGCACTGCCGAACCCAGCCTCCGGTGTTTTGAATAACTCAAGGCTTGCAACCGTGCGAATTGGCGATTTACCACTGACATCACGCACTGAAAAGGCCGAAAAATCATGCTCACCAACGAACACATCACAGGCCGCTCGCATACTTTGAATACCGGGTTCCCCGACGCCATCGGCTTGCCTTGACGACGATAACGGCACATGGGCAACGAGGTCCCCAAGCAAAGGTGCGCATAGCGCATCGATCGTAAAATAGTAACGATACGTTTTGCTCAATGCCTGTCGATTGGGATTAAAATCAGGCGCACAGCGGGCGCTCGCTATGATTCGAATATCTCGCGGTAACAGAGAATTCATGCCCCATTGGAGCTTGTCTGGCGCAATCTGCAAAGGTGTCGTCAATTTGGCGACTTGGCCCAAGGCATGCACACCCGCATCGGTTCGACTTGCGCCGGCAACACGGCAGGTCTCGTATTTGCTGATTTTTCTAAGCGCTTTCAGGATTTCAAATTGGACGGTGGGTTTCTCACCGGCATCGCCAAGATACTGCCAGCCAAAGTAGTCACTGCCCTTATAGGCAATTACGACGCGATAATGCTGCTCAGCCATCTTTTAGCCTCGTTTCAGAGCGCTTTGCCGATTGTTTTATCCGTAATGCTGCTCGAGATAACGGATAATATCCTTTGACTCATACAGCCATCGACTAGACCCGTCACCCTTAAGCAACCGCAAGCAGGGTACTTGATGGCGCCCGCCTTGCTGAATTAATTCACTCCGCCAGTGCGCATCACCTCGCGCATCGCGCAACTCGATATTCAAACCCAGCCGCCGGATTGTACGCCGAGTTTTGACGCAAAAGGGACATTGTGCAAATTGATACAGCTTTAAAGACGCCGTCAACTGATCGAGTTCCGCCTGACGCGGTGCGGAGTGGGCCGGCTTTGAAGGCCTTGTGAGCCAGTCGAGCAGGATCACAATTTGACCGAGCGGCCAGCGAAGGATACGAAACAGAGTCTTCATTGCGTTGATTTCCAGTGATGGGGTCCGGCAAGCATTGCCTTTGACTACGGGGCGGCCGCCATTATGCACCGAAAATGCGTAGGAACCCATGCCGAATTTCAGGGTTTTAAAGTATCTCTGCCAACCCTTGGCGACTGAGGACACCGACAGATCCAAAGAGCAGAATGACCAAGCTTTGACAACAAACCGATGTCTGCGCACCGTTTCTGCGCACCGTTTCTGCGCCCCTTATCTACGCAACCTTATCTGAGCACCCTTAACCAGCGAGCGTGCCTAATTCGGCGGCTGTCGCTGTTTTCCTGCGCCCGCTTAGCCGGACATTGCCGATATGTAGGTCCCCATATCGAAATAGTCTCGCCAAAGCTTTATTTTTCCGTCTTCCATCAGAAAGATACCGCAGCAAGGCAGGTCCACGTCCCCATTATGTGTCTGCGTGCGATCAATTCGCTCGCAGACCACGACATCACCCTCCCCAATGAGCGTCAAAATCTCCCAATCCGTTTTTGTCCAAGGCTTGATAAATCCGGTAATAAATTGCTGAACCGCAGCTCGACCGGTCACAGGCTTAGACGGGATATTGTGGTAGCACCCTGACTCGTGGAAATAAGACGCCAGTTCAACGGGGTCCAGCCGCGTCCACGCCTGAATAAATGCTCTTACGATCGCGACGTTTTCGTCCATTTTCGCCTCCATTTTTTTCGTTACGTTAATGGCTCAGCATGGGGCCGCGGCCTTCGCTTTGCATCCATAATTCCACTGGGTTTTAAACTCAGCAGCCAACCGCCACTGACGACTGCCACTAACCGTCGTTCTCAGGGGCAGACTGAAAAACCGGCGGTCGCTTTTGCATAAAGGCCTGAATTGCCTCGCGGGATTCATCGGTTGCCGAACACGCAATCAAGTGCTTCGCTTCCAGCGCCAAACTCGACGCCAACCCCTGCTCGAGCCCAGCCTGCAAATTCACTTTCATTAACGCTAGAGCTTGTACGGGACCATCGGCGATGCGCTGAGCAAACGCAAGGCTATCGGCACGGAAAGTTTCGCTTGGAAACACTTCATTAAAAATACCCAACCTCTGACACGTTGTCGCATCCATTCGATCAGCGTTATAAAATAGCGCTTTGGCCTGACCAAGGCCAACCAACCGCGTGAGAAACCAACTCGCACCGTAGTCGCCAGACAACCCAATATTTCGAAAGGCTGTGGTGATAAACGCGCCACTGGCGGCGACCCGCAAATCACAGGCCAACGCAATTGACAGTCCAGCACCTGCCGCGGCACCAGGTAACGCCGCGATCGTAATTTTTTTCAAATGATACAGGCGATGCGTAAGCGTCATTTGTTTTTCAGTTAAAGCCGCAACTCGATCACTTTCAACTGCTTCTGCTGCACCACCCATTTGAGAAACATCCCCACCAGCGCAAAACGCATTGCCAGCGCCAGTCAGTAGGATACAGCGAACCCGCTCATCCGCTTCCAGAGCCAGAAGCAGCGCTCTCAGCGCGGGGGTCAGAACATCACCCAAGGCATTTTTCTTCTCGGGTTTGTTGAGCGTGACGACCGCAACGCCCAAGACAAGAACACAGAGCAACTCGGTCGTTCCGGTCTCGATATCTGTTCCGCCCTTGATCAAAGTTACAGTATCTTGCGTCATTGATGGTTTCTCATAGTATCTCTCCGATGATTTCGTAGTTCATACAGACCAAAAGCACGGTTTAAAGGTGACCGACTATGACGCCGGACCAATGCATTGCAGGTGCCACAAAACCCTAGCATACTGGTCTTAATCCAGCGAGATGATAAATCGCTTTTGCCCAACTTAGCACCGATTGGAACCAGACATGGACCTAGAATTTCATTTTGATTTTGGCAGCCCGAACGCCTACCTTAGCCATCTCGTGATTCCCGAGATTGAGGTCCGCCTTGGCCAAAAAATATCTTATCAGCCGGTCTTGCTTGGCGGCATTTTCAAAGCGACCAACAACGTGTCGCCTGCGGAGTCCATGCGGGGCATTCTCAATAAACCAGACTATGCGCAGCGCGAAACGCAACGCTTCTTAAAAGCGCACGCTATCACCAGTTTCCAACAGAACCCTCACTTTCCAGTTAACACACTGATGCTTATGCGCGGCGCTGTTTTTGCTGAGAACACGGACTACTTTGAACAGTACATCAACGAGGTTTATCACCATATGTGGCATGTGCCCAAAAAGTTGGATGACCCCGACACGTTTTATGCAGCCCTGGTCGAGTCTGGTTTGCCCGCTGACGAAATCTTCACCGGGATCCAGCAGCCTGAGATCAAGGCCCGTTTGATCGCCAACACAGAAGCCTCCGTCGCTCGAGGTAATTTTGGCTCACCCACTTTTTTCGCCGGTCCTGAAATGTTTTTCGGCAAAGACAAACTTGAAGCATTTGAAGCTCACATCACAGCAGAGGCCTAAGCCTTCGCAGGGATACTGCTAACTCTGGCTCGTCCTAGGAAATGACATTAGCTAACCGCCTCAGCTAACCGCCTCACGTCGCCACACAGCTTGGCCTTCATTGGCCCTTGGGCTGCTTGGCTAGATTGCCCAATCAACGCGCCTGACGAGTGTGTTTTTGGGTCGAGTCAAGGTGGTTTTGCTTGCCTAATAGCCCCAAACCCTTACGTCGCGCCACGGGAATGCTAAACCCGACGCGCAAAAACCAGTCTAATTGATCCATAATCCTCAGCTGCCGTGACACCCAAGATGACTCATGCTACGGTTGCGTGACTGCCTAAGAGAAATTTCCTTTGTCTTCAAACCAAATTGAAACGGCCGACGAACCAACGCCCGATGACTTGTACACCTCTGATTACAAGGTTGGACAAGACAACCTCCAGGGCCTCGGACTGGATATCCACAATCCAGTTTTCCTCATCAGCAGCGTAACCATTGCCTTATTCGTTTTAATCACGCTGTTATTGCCGGACCAAGCCGCAGAACATTTCAGCGCGCTTCGTTTTTACCTCACCAAAGAGCTTGATTGGTTTTTCATGTACAGCATGAACGGTTTCTTAATTTTTTGCGTGGCGCTTGCACTATCGCCCTTAGGCCGAATCAGGATCGGCGGGCAAACCGCCGTCGCTAAATATCACCTGCTTAGCTGGGTCTCCATGCTGTTTGCCGCAGGCATTGGTATTGGGATCATGTTTTATGGCGTCTTAGAACCCATGAACCATGCCATTACCCCGCCACTCGGATTAACTGATTTGGATCCGCAAGCCAAGCGAGATCTCGCAATGGCCGCAACCATTTACCATTGGGCATTCCATCCCTGGGCCGTCTACGCGGTTGTCGGGCTATCGTTGTCCTTCTTTTGTTACAATAAAGGGTTACCGCTTTTAATCCGTTCAGCATTATATCCGCTATTTGGCGAACGTATTTGGGGCTGGCCCGGCCATATCGTGGACATTCTGGCGATCTTTGCAACCCTTTTTGGCCTTGCAACCTCCTTGGGTTATGGCGCAGAACAGGCTGCTGGCGGCCTAAACTACCTGTTTGACCTCCCAACGGGGAACTACACCAATATTTTAATCGTTGCGATCATCACTGCCCTAGCTCTGGTTTCGGTCGTGCGGGGCCTCGATGGCGGTATCAAACGGCTGAGCGAACTCAATATGATATTGGCGGTGTTGCTCGGCGGCTTTGTGCTAAGCCTGACGCCTGTTCTTGAGACGCTCGGTTTCTTCGTTCGTTATTCCATGAGTTATATCGAATACCTGCCCGTGCTCAGCAGCTGGTCGGGCCGGGACGATTTTTACTATATGCATGATTGGACGACTTTTTATTGGTCCTGGTGGATCGCTTTTTCACCCTTTGTCGGCATGTTTATCGCCCGTATTTCCTCTGGCAGAACCGTCCGAGAGTTTGTTTTTGGCGCACTGCTCGCACCGTCACTGATCTTTATGCTTTGGATGACCATATTTGGTCACACCGCCATTGTTCAGTATTTCGATGAGGATCTGTTGGCGGTTGCGGAAAGCGTCCGGAATTTTCAACCTGAGCTAACCCTGTTCATATTCCTTGAACAATTTCCCTACGCCCTTGCCACTTCAATACTCGGACTCTTTCTGGTGATTATTTTCTTTGTCACCTCGATGGACTCGGGATCACTCGTCGTTGATACCATGGCCGCCGGCGGCAAAATCAAGACTCCTCTGTTTCAAAGAGTCTTTTGGTGCGTTGCGCTGGGGATGATCGGCATTGCACTGCTGCTGGGCGGTGGCCTGTCATCAGTACAAGCATTATCGCTGGCCAGCGCCTTCCCCTTCACAATGATTATTATGTTAATGGTTGTAAGCTTGCTACTTGGATTAACGCGAGAACTTCGGCTGATCCGGGCGTCTGAGAACGCCGCCGACTCAGAGGAATCTGACCCAACAGCACGCCTTTAACCGTCTTCTTTTAGCTACGCGTTTCATTACGCGAGTCGTGAGGTGCGCGATAGATCGCTCAGGCGTTCCTGTCCGAATTACAAAGAGCAGGCTCTAGATCGAGCAGCAACGTCACCGTGTTTGCTAACTTTACCGTGTAATATCATTCGTGTACGAATCATATTGGATCCTTATAAATTCAATAATATCAATGCCTTACATATATTAGGTTGGTAAACTTGGCCTAAAGTGCATTGCTCTCTAATTTGGACTATACTTTTAACCTCCTAAATAAGAGATCTCAGTATGTTTCAAAAGAAAAAGCTGAATATTGCAATTCTTGCAGCCCTCGCTGCGACCAGCCAGCAGGCCAGCTCAGAAATCGAAGAAATTGTGGTGACTGCCACCAAAAGAGCCGTTCCCCTTCAGGATGCGCCCGTCGCGATTCAAGCGATAGGATCACGAGAGCTTGAAAATCAAAATATCCAAGAATTCTCTGACTACGTGAAGTACCTGCCCAATGTCAACGCAGGCGGGCGTGGGCCAGGTCAAAATGAAATCTACATCCGAGGCGCCGCGGTTGATGCCATTAACATCACCGTTGCTGAATCCCAGGGCTCAGCTCCCAACGTTGCCTTGTACTTAGATGAGCAGCCAGTTACCGCAGGTGGCCGAAACCTAGATGTCTATATCAGCGATATGGAACGCATTGAGGTTCTTCCTGGGCCACAGGGTACCTTGTATGGCGCAAGCTCAATGGCAGGAACGGTTCGTCTGATTACTAACAAGCCCGTAATAGACGAATTTGATGCCAGCTTTAACGGTAGTTGGTCATCAACCGCCGAAGGCGAAGACAGCAACTCAGCGGAAATCATGCTGAACTTCCCAATCATCGCCGGCAAGCTTGCCGCACGCGTTGCGCTCTATAACGATCGTCAAGGCGGCTATATCGATAACGTGGCAGGTACTTTCCAAGCGGACAATGCCATCAACCCAACCTTCCCAGGCGACAGCGTGACTTACGCGGCTGGTACGGTCTTCGCCAATGGCGATGTCGTCGGCGCTGACGGCCTCACTGTCCCCGTTCATAAGACGATTGCGAATAATGCCGGTCTCATTGAGGACGACTTTAACGATGCCCACTATGCCGGTGTTCGCCTAGGCATCAAATACCTGATCAACGATGATTGGAGCTTGATGGTTCAGCACACGGCGCAAAGCCTCTCAACCGAGGGTGTTTTTGACTACGATCCATCGATCGGCGATCTTGAAGTATCTCGATTCAGCGATGACTTCTTAGACGATCAATTCAGTCAAACCGCTTGGACCATAGAAGGCAGCGTTGGTAACCTTGACCTCGTCTATACCGGCGCCTTCCTAGATCGTGATGTCACCGCTAATATCGACTACACGGGCTACACCAATATTGGCGCCTTCATCTCGGGCTACCAATGTGAATACCTTGTAGGTGGCTTTTATAATGGTCTCGGCACGGGTTATAACACCGACTACGACCCCAGCACCTTTTACACCTTTGATCCAACCATTGGCGGCGATGCCGGCGTAATCGAATGCGGCACACCAGCCAATGCAGCACGGATTGAAAACGAAAATACGCGTTGGACGCACGAACTTCGAATTGCAACCAATTGGGATGGTCGTTTGAATATGCAGGGCGGCGTCTTCTTCGAAGATTTTGAAATCCTGCACGTTGGCGATTTCAACTATCAAGCGCCCATGGAAGCGGGCTTTTCGCCCATCGATATTCGCACAAGCGGCACCTTCGATAACTCCCAAGCGAATGCTCGGGGACTGTTAACGGACTCCTCTCAGTTTCGAAATGACAATACGCGAACCGAAGAACAAACGGCCATCTTTGGTGAAATCACTTTAGATGTAACCGACACGCTCTCGGTCGCCGTTGGCGCGCGATACTACGACCTTGATTATGGCTTTACGGGCTATGGTGCTTGGCGCTATGGCAATCGGCCCCTCTTCATTGATGACAACGATCCCACTAACGATATCCGGCCGGCACGAACAGGTGGTCGAGACTATGAGACCAACTTTGCTGAGCTTCAGCCTCTGAACGTCACCGACACCATCATGCGTTTTACCGCATCCTGGCAGCCTGAGAACTCAGACACCTTAATCTTTGCGACTTGGTCCGAAGGTTATCGTCCGCCCGGGTTCAACCGTGCTGCAGCTCAAAAAGGTGGCCAATACAACGCAGCTAACCAGAATATTCGGGATGATGGGACCAATTGTGGGAATGATGTTGCCATTAATAGCAATGCAAGCGGCTTTCCCGGCTATTGCCTACCTTATGTCTTCGAGTCTGACTCGTTAGAAAATATGGAACTGGGTTGGAAAACGACGCTGGCGGATGGCGCGGTTCGATTCAACGGCTCTATCTATAAAATAGACTGGAAAGATATTCAGGTCTCACAGTTTGATTCACAGAACATCTCGATCCTCACCCTTGTTGATAACGGCGGCGACGCCGAGATCATGGGTATTGAAGGCGATCTAGTGTGGGCCGTAAGCGATCAATTGACGCTCTATGCGGCGGCATCGTTCAACGACACCGAGCTTGTTTTTGTTGATCCTGCCTTCGATATTGTGGTTGCGGATGCTGGCTCAATGTTGCCACTCACGCCAGAGACCCAATTGAGTATGCGAGCGCGCTACGAGTGGGATGCCGGTAACGATCTTGGCGCCCACTGGCAAGTTGGTTACAAGTATGCTGATGAAGCGTTGAACTCGATTGTTGATACGGCCGATGAGCCGAACACAATGCAAGACAGTTATGGCATTGTTGATGCATCAGTTGGCGTGGAAAACTACAGCGATGGCTGGGGTGTCGAGCTCTTCGTCAGTAACCTGACCGACGAACGCGCGCAACTGCACATCAATCGCCAAGACTTCATTGAACGTGTCACGACGAACCGGCCTAGAACCATCGGTCTGCGAGTCTCTTACGACGTCAATTAAGCTTGATCGGTGCGGCGCATGGTAGAATCACGATAACTTCGCTGATTCTGACAATCTAACCATGCGCCAAAACGATGTAATTCCTGAGGCTACCCAAACAGCCAAAAAGCAGCTCGCCGCCGGAGACATCTCCGGCGCTGAGCGACTGCTCTCCCAACAACTTCAGCGCACACCGCAAGATCGTGAAACCCACTATTATTACTGCGTTTGTCTGCGCTATTTGACTCGACTATCAGACGCTCAAGGCGAGCTCGAAACACTCCTGAGCCGGTTTCCACGGTTTGCGCGCGGCTACCAAGAACTTGGCTACACCTTCAAAGCTTTGAACGATCAAGACAAAGCCTTGTCTTCATTTCGGACCGCCGTGACGCTCAATGATGCGCTGCTTGGCAGCTGGCGCGCCTTAGTCGAACTCACCAGCGTGACTTATCGTCCCACCATCTATGAGGAGGCTGTAACACAGACGCAGAATCTCGAGGGCTTACCCAAAGCTCTCCTGCAAGTTCGAGATTGGATTAATGAAGGTCGTCTTGCGCAAGCAGAACAACTCTGCCGCCAATTCCTACTAAGACACCCGAGACAGGTAGAAGGCATGCGTCTTTTGGCCTACATCGGCGTTCAAACCGAAGTATTAGATGATGCAGAAGTATTGCTGGAAAATGCCGTTCAATTTGAACCTGACAATGATCTCGCTCGTTTTGATTATATGGGTGTGTTGTACAAGCGTCAGAAATACGCAGCCTCATTTGCACAAGCTGAAAAGCTGATCGAGAAAGCGCCGGAAAATGTTCGTCATCAAACCGCCTACGCCAATCAATGCGTCGCTATCGGCCGATTTGATGAGGCCATTGCGATCTACGATCAGGTAATTCCCAAGGTCCCGGATCCCGCTGTTGTCCATCTGCTCAAGGCACACGCGCTTAAAACCATCGATCAGTCAGAACAGGCCATTGCGTCCTACCGCGCCGCCTACGAAAACAAACCCGGTTTCGGGGATGCCTTTTGGAGCCTTGCGAATCTCAAAACCTATCGCTTCACCACCCTTGAGGTCGATGCGATGATGACCTCGGTTGCCGAACCAAACTTATCGCCCGTTGATCACGTCCATCTCAATTTTGCGCTGGGAAAACACTTTGAAGACGCTAAAGATTTCGAACAAGCGTTTGCCTTTTATCAGCAGGGCAATACCCTAAAGCAAGGCCAAATCGGCTTCGATAGCGAACTGCTTAGCACGAGGCTCACGGTGCAAACGACCGTTTGCAACGAAAGATTGTTCAACCAGCGTACAGGCAGCGGCTGCCCTGCCCCCGACCCCATTTTCATCTTAGGTCTACCCCGTGCAGGATCGACCTTGCTCGAGCAAATTCTGGCCTCTCACCCACTGGTCGATGGCACCCAAGAGCTACCCAACATTGCAGCCTTTGCCTTTGAGCTCGATGGCCGGCGGCGCATCCAAGACGCGCCTCAATACCCAGCCTGCCTAACCACAATTCCGGACCATGAACTCGTTGCAATGGGCCAAAAATACTTAGAAGACACCCAAATCCACCGCGGACAAGCCCCTTTTTTCATCGACAAGATGCCAAACAACTTCCGTCATATCGGACTCATTCAACTCATTTTACCGAACGCCAAGATTATTGATGCCCGCCGACACCCTATAGCGTGTTGCTTTAGTGGCTTCAAACAGCTCTTTGCCAGCGGTCAAGAATTCAGTTACAGCCTCACCGATATCGGGCGCTACTACCAAGACTATATGCGCCTAATGAATCACTGGCATGAGGTTCTCCCTGGGAAAGTCTTAACGGTTCACCATGAGTCCGTCGTGTTCAACCTTGAGCAACAAGTCAGACGCATCCTGGATTTTTGCGAGTTAGAGTTTGACCCGGCTTGTCTCAACTTTCATCAAACCGAACGCAGTGTTCGCACGCCAAGCTCTGAACAAGTTAGGCAGCCGATTTATCAGTCTGGATTAGATGCTTGGATGAATTTTGAACCTTGGCTTGAACCGTTAAAAGCAGCCATTGGCGAGGATATCCTGACTGACTATCCAGTCTTCAGCCCATCCGTTTGATCGATACCTGTCAGCTACGCGCCCACACTAATCCGGGCGGCCCCTTGAGACGGTTTAGTTTTAAACCAACGATAGGGCAAGGCGCACGGCAAGACTGCATGTAGCGGCTCTCGGTCCCACTGCAAGGTTCAGGAACCGCTGATTGATCCGATCGAATCCTTAATATTTTCTGAAATCCTCAGCAGCGCCGTCCATGACAAGGTTGAAATAAAGACAAAGCAGTCCTGCCAATCCCTATTGCACCGCTAGATTTCTGAACCATTAACCGCTACATTCAAAGCGTCCTCCACCAAGAAGAGAAGCTCATGACCACCTTTGATACGCTAATTAAAAACGGCCAAGTTTTTGATGGTACTGGTGCCGAACCCCAGTTTGCTGACATTGGTATCAAAGACGGTTTGATCGCAGCATTCGGCCCGCTAACTGACGCAACCGCCATCGAAGTTGTGGATGCCAAGGGGAAAATTGTGACGCCAGGCTTTATTGATGTACACACCCACTATGATGGTCAAGCAACTTGGGATCAACACATGGCGCCTTCAGCCAATCTCGGCACGACGACCGTTGTTATGGGCAACTGCGGCGTTGGCTTTGCACCCTGCAAAAAAGCGGATCATGAGGTGTTGATTCATTTAATGGAGGGGGTTGAAGAAATACCGGAAACAGCCATGAATGAGGGGCTACCCTGGGATTGGGAAAGCTTTCCCGAGTATCTCGACAGCTTGGATAAGAGACCGCGGGATATCGACATTGCAGCGCTGTATCCTCACGGTCCATTACGCGTATTTGTTATGGGTGAACGGGCTGTGAATCGAGAACCTGCAACGGACGAAGACATTCAGGCCATGCAAGCCCTTTTGTCTGAAGGCATGAAAGCCGGCGCAGTGGGCTTTTCAACCAGTCGTACCTTAGTGCATCGCAGCAGCGATGGGTCACTGATCCCCACTTTTAAGGCTGCGACTCGAGAACTCAAAGCACTGGGCCAAATGCTCGAAGGAGACGCAGGCCATGTTTTTCAGCTCATCTCAGACTGGGATGACCCCCAAGATGAGTTCAGTATTTTAGAAGACACCTGTAAGGCAACGGGCGCCAAGGGAACCTTTACCCTGTTGCAGTTGGACAACCAGCCCGAACTCTGGCGGGAACAATTGGCAATGGTCGAGGCGGCTCAAACCCGCGGCTTGGACATCCGTGGCCAAGTCTTATCTCGCCCCGTCGGCATGATGATGGGGATGCCCTCCTCCATGAACCCGTTCTACAGAAGGCCAAGCTATGCTGCCTTTGATCATCTACCGATCGCTGAAAAGATCGCAAACTTGCAAGATCCCCTAACCAAGGCCCGGATTCTTCAGGAAGATAATGAGAACCCCCATATATTTGTCAAAATTTTCAACACCAAATACGACAAGATGTATCCGATGGTGGACCCGATCGAATACCTACCCGAACCCAGCGATTCGGTTCAAGCCCAAGCCGATGCCGCTGGCGAAGATCCACAATCCTGGTTATACGACTATCTTCTGGGTAATGCCGGGACCAACCTAATTTATATTCCGGCGGCAAATTATGCAGGCGGTATTCCTGAATTACTCAAGCACCCCCACACCATTGCCGCATTAGGCGATGGTGGCGCGCACGTCGGATCAATCTGTGACGCCAGTGCTAACCTTTACCTCATCACCAAATGGGTTAAACAGCAGGCTCAAATTGAACTCAGTCAAGGCATTCGAATGCTGACGCAACAACCTGCCGAGTTGTATTCGCTGCAGGATCGAGGCCGCATTGAAGTCGGCATGAAAGCCGATATCAATGTGATCGATCTGGCGCAGTTAAAACTCTTAACGCCCCACATCGTGCACGACCTGCCGGCCGGCGGAAAACGCTTCCTACAAAACGCAGAAGGCCTTGAGCTGACCATGGTTGCAGGTGACGTAACCTACCGGCTAGGAAAAGCAACTGGCGCCTTGCCTGGCAAACTAATTCGCGGGAAATCTGCAGCGGCCTAAATCAAAGGATGCCTCATGAAGCTGTAATCCGTAAGGGTTATCGACGCTATGAGGCGTTCGTTGTCGCGCTGCGGATGATGGTTTTATCATGACAGCACAACTCAAAAGCGCCTTAAACATTGCAACGCGCACCCATCAGGGTTTAATCCGTGTAGAAAACCAGGATGCGTCTTATACCAATCCAGGCTTTGGTTTCATGGCCGTTGCGGACGGTTTAGGCGGCCACCAATCCGGAAAATTGTGCGCCGAACTCACCACCGGTTTTTTTGAGGCCGCCGTGAAACGCCAAAGACCTTCAAGCATAGAAGACCTTTTTCAGTCGATGAAACAGTGCAATCTCGCTCTGATCCAACATCAAAAAGACCATCCCCAGGTCAATGGCATGCGCACGACCCTCGTTTGCGGGCAGATAACAGACGATCACCGCCTGCTGTACGGCTGGGCTGGCGATTCTAGACTCTATGTCTTTGAAGGCAAAAACGGCCTCGCGCAGCTATCTCGCGACCATACAGTCAGGGAAAGTAAGCTTGACGCTGCCTTGACCCCGGCGGAGGGTGATCACCATATCCTTACCAAGAGCCTGGGCGGAAATCAGGTTTTTGAACCCGTCTGCGGTTCGGTACAGCTCAGTCCAAACCATATCATTCTACTGAGCACCGACGGCTTAACTGGCATGGTGCAAGACGCCTCGATTGAAAGGATTTTAAGCGCGCACTCTAGCAACCTTAATCTCGCGGCCGATGCGCTCATCGATGCTGCCTTAAAAGCCGGGGGCGCCGACAACGTAACGGTTGTGCTGGCGCAGATCGCGGCCTATTAACTAAGCTGCCAGTTCTGCGATAACAAACGAATCATTTCTTCCATACTGCCCAACCGCTCGGAAGGCTGTTTTTTCAAGCAGCGCATCGTCAAATCTTCCAGTAGCTTGGGGATTTTTAAGCGTGCAACTTGGGACGGCAAACCAGGCGTGTCATACCGAACACTCCGAGCAAGTTCATCCATGGTTTCGCCAACGGCGGCATTTTGTCCGGTTAAGACTTCATAAAGCACAGCACCCAAGCTGTAGATGTCCGCACGACTGTCGATCTCGGTCTCGTTGGTAAGCTGCTCTGGGGACATGTAGCTAATCGTGCCCTGTACTTTGCCGTGCCGAGTCATTGTCAGCGGCAGCGTTTCAGCTGCAGATTCTGGCTCGAGGGCGTCCGGTGAAGCGTCGGGCTCAGGTGTATCCCAAACTTTAGCAAGTCCCCAGTCCAAGAGAACAACCTCGCCAAAGGGCCCGACGAGAATATTTTCAGGTTTAACATCACGATGGATGACCCCTTTTGTATGAGCATAAGACAAGGCCTGGGCAACCTGCTCAATCACGTCAACCAATTGGGTCAAATCATAGCGCTCGCGGTAGTCGAGCACCTCACGCAAGGTGTAGCCATGGACTAATTTCATCGTGAAATAGTAATGACCGCGCGTGTCCCGACCCAGATCGTAGGTAGGCACGATATTCGGATGCTGCAGGATCGCCGTCACCCGGGCTTCACGAAGCAGCCGTTTTTGTTCAACAGGATCCTCGGCAAATTCACGCCGAAGACTCTTGTAACAGATTCGACGAGACAGATATAAATCTGAACAAGATTGGATCAGCGATTTCCCACCTTTGGCGATAGGAGAAAAAAGTGCATACCTGAAATTAGGATTCAATTTTTCAGCAAGGGGCCGATCGGTATCCTTCAGATCAACCTTTAGGTTCTCGGACTCATTAACGTCACTAAACTTTGGCACGATTGACGATCTCTTGAATAACTTTTTTACCAACCTTGGCAGGCACCAACACCCAGCTTGCCACAGCGCTTTAAAAGGTTTTACCGCTGAACGTCTTGCAACACAACCTTTGATTCACCCATGGGATGGGGGACAGGTTGTCGCGCATTGGCGGCACCCTGTCTTCGGCTAATCGATCAGGCCAGTCTACTTAAACATCTTCCTCTACGAACTCTTTTCTCAACGA
>Ga0233426_10000801_pt1 | contig 31473 bp, 32 predicted proteins | sample SI_118_April2016_6_FD_179875 | JGI IMG/M metagenome (GOLD analysis project Ga0233426, IMG submission 179875) | Seawater microbial communities from Saanich Inlet, British Columbia, Canada - SI_118_April2016_10_MG | ecosystem: Environmental > Aquatic > Marine > Inlet | place: Canada: British... | reverse complement strand
AGATTTCATTTGTGAATATGATGAAGTTGGATCAATTGGGAAAAGATATGCAAGAATGGATGAAATTTGAACTCCTTTCTGTGTAACTATTGATTCTGATAATTATGATGAATGAAATGTAACTATTAGACATAGAGATTCTATGGAAAAAGAAACAGTTGCATTAACTGATTTAAATGATTTCATTAGAAAACATTTAAAATAAAACTATAAAAAACACTCAAAATTAATTTTGAGTGTTTTTTATTTTCTAAAGAATATTACAGTTCAATAGTTTCTTCTTTTTCTAAATCTTTCAAATTTAATAAAATTGATTGATCTTTTAGTTTATAAGCAACTATTGGAAACATGATAAATGGTATATAAAATAGTCATAGTGTTGTCCAAAATCATCTTTTAGTTCTTTTTGAAATTCAATGTAGTACAATAATATATCAAGTATTTATTAATGCAATTAATAATATATAAAGTAACGACATTATTATTATTCATATTACTAGATTATTCACAAGAAAATCTAATAATCATAAATTAATTCAACTTGAATTGGGTCAACCTAACAATATAAATGAATATATTATTAATGAAATAATTCATATTAAAATATATATTCATAAAGCTATGAGTATTGACCATAATATCCACCATAAACTTTTTCAAGAGGCTTTTATAATTGAATAAAACTGTAGTATTGGAAATAATGCTAACCAAGGATTTTTTTCACCTAATTTTTTATTAATAGTATATAATCACCAAACAAAAGGTACATAAAAAATAGAAAAAATTATTATAAAGACTATAGCTGATATTGTATCTTCCATTTATATTTATTAAAGAGGTAATTTAGTATATCATAAGTATAATTATTAATAATTTAAATCAATAAAAAGACTTACCATATTACTTTAGTAAGTTTTTTTAATATTATAATTCAACCGTTTCTTGTTTTTCTTTTGGAATTTCAGAAGTTCCACCAAGTGGATCTGGACCAAATTTATTTGGACCTTGTGTTCCTTTAAAGAAACCACAATATATTAATAATCCTATATTAAGTAAAGGTATAAACATTAATATTAATAATCATGGAGATTTATCTAAATCTCTTAATCTTTTTGCATAAGAAGTAATTTGTACGTAAAACAAGTATCAACCTATTGGTAATGACGTTAATAATATTACATTAGAAGATGTTGAATTAGAAGATGTTGAAATAGTTAATATTAAAAACATTAATAGTCATAAAAATATTGATATTCCTATTGGGTATAATCAAAATTTCTTTCTATTCCATCTTCCATGTTGCGTATTACATTCTGCAAAAAATTCTTTCATAATACTTTATGTTATGTTTTAAATTAAACATTTTTAATCATAGTGTTTTTAATAGATAAAGTCTAATTTATAACTGATACTATAAATAATATATTATTAGTAATAAAATATTATTTATGATATACTAAAAATAATAAAAAATATTTACTATAAAAATAATATGTTACAACCAAAATCTGATATGTTCGATAGGGTAGAGCAAGCAGTTGCTTTGTTAAGAAAAAATTTATTTGGTTTAATTATTCCGATATTTATATTTAATTTTCTATTCTTTGGTGTTATTTCTTTATTCTTCATGTGATATATAGAAAATGTTATTTGAAATATGTCATGATTGATGTCAGATGGATTTTTAAATGCTTTATATAGTGCAGAATGAGTTTTTATATTAGCTATATTAATGTTTTTATGATTATTATATTCTCTATTATATATTCCAATTCTATTATCTTCAGTGAGATCTATTCATCAAGCTGCCGGATGAGTTAAGATTACTGTATGGGATAATGTGCTATTTTGATTTAAAAACATATTACCTTCGTTTTCAACTTATTGGTATATATTTAAGTATGTATATTTAATTCCTGCTGTGATTTTTATTGTATGAGGATTATTATTTAATGTGCTATATTTCTTTGAAATTACATGAAATACTTGAGACATTATAAAAATAATATCTATTTTTATAATGGTAGTATCTTTCGTTTTGCTAATAGTATTTTCAATATACAGAGGATTACGTGCAACGTTTGTTCTATATTCTGCTATTTCTAATGAATCTTTTACTCAACACGATTTTAATAGAAATATTATAACAACTAAATGAAACCTTTTAAGAATTTGGTGAAATTTCTTTATTATTTGAATTATTATCTGATTTATTTCAAAAATTGTTTGAATGATTACATGAATATTTTTACCAAATGTCTATGATTTTGGTTTAGATCAACTACTATGAAATATAGATATTTCTACTATAGCTATGACATGACAAATGCCTAATATATCTGATATTAAATCGTTAGATTTAGAATCATTAAAAATAACTTTTTCCACACAAAATTATATTATTAATTCTTTTGTAAAAGAATTAATTGCTTCAATATTTACAGTATTTATATTTATTTTTACATATATATTTATGAAAAGATTAGAAGTAGAAAAGACTGGTTATATGAATAATAAAGATATAGATGCTAGTAATTTAATAATTGTTAATACTGAAATTAAAAACAATTCAGAAGATATTGATAATAATAAATTAATAAAAAACAATAAAATTAAGCTTAATAACATTAGTACTCATAGTGATAAAAATATTGTTAATACAGAAGAAAAAAATGAATTATAAAAAATAATTTGAATTTATAAAAAATAAGTATATATTTCGTATATACTTATTTTTTATTATTTAATATATTTTTATGGAGGAAAAGATATATTTAGCGTTATTACATACTATAGGGCTGAGTCATAGGAAGTTACATGAAATTTTTAGTAAAGAACAGAACTATAAAATATTTTACGATAATATTTCAAGTAAATCTTTGAGTTTCTTTTGATTAAATGAAAAGCAAATTTGAATTATTCTAGAGAGAAAAAAGAAAATTAATATAGATTTTATTCAGAAGAATATTGAAAAACGTACAGTAAAAATAATTACTGTTTTTGATGACGATTATCCAGAAGAATTATTGCATATATCACAAGTACCATTTGTGATTTATTTGAGATGAAAAATAGATAAATCTCAAAAATTTTCTGCAGTTTGAGCTCGTAAAATTACAAATTATTGAAAAAAAGTAATAGAAAAGTTAATTCCAGATATAGCAAAATATTTTGTAATAGTTTCTTGATGAGCTGCATGATGTGATACGATTGCTCATAAAACAACTCTAGATTCATGATGAAAAACACTGAGTATTATTTGAACGTGAATTGATCAAGATTACCCTACGGGGAATATAAAACTATATAATGAAATTGTAGAACAATGAGGAGGAGTATTATCCATATTTCCAATTTGAGAAGTTGGGAATCCGTATAATTTTCCAATTAGAAATGAAATTGTAGCATGATTATCATTATGAACACTTGTAGTTGAAGCTCAACAAAAATCTTGAACATTAATTACTTCACAACAATGCTTAGATTTATGAAAAGAATTATTTGCTGTCCCATGAGATATTTTTCTTTCTAATTCTCATTGATGTAATAAATTAATACAAACAGGCTCAGCTAAATTGGTTCTTAATTCTATAGATATATTAGAAGAATTTAATATTTCTTGATTTTCTAAAAATCAAGAAAAATCACAAAATAATAATATATTAAATATTACTGATGATATTGAAAAAGATATATATAATTTTTTACTATCTGAAAAATTAAACATAAATGAACTTTCAAAGAAATTATGAATGGATATAATGACTCTTGGTTTTAAATTAAGTATGTTAGAAATATCTTGATTGATTAAAAAAACACTATCTTGAGATTATGAAATTCAATAAAATCTTTACAATTGGGGTTATTTTTATAATATATTTCAAACATAACTCCTAAAAACACCTATGGAAAATACAATTTTCATAAAAATTGAAGTAATAATAATGCTTATATCATTATGATATATTCTTTTTTTCTTGTCTGAGAAAGCATATGCGATGTATTTTAGTGTTAAAACAATAGTATCACCAAAGAAAGAAATAAAGATAACAAAAAGAGGGAAAAGAATGAATCTCTCTTGAAATAATAAATCAACTAAAGTTATAATAAAACAATTAACTCAGGCAGAAAAAGAAAAATTAGCAGATATAGTAAAACGTGCAAAGGTAAATGCATCTAAGTGATATTTTGATTCAGCAAAACATTTAATAGTTGAATGACTAGCAATAGATAAATACAATAAAGATCTCAACCTAGAATTAGCTGCAATGTACGAAAAAGAGCAAAACTATAAAAATGCGGAATTTATCTATAAAGATTTAATTGATGCAATATGAAAAGATATAAATGTAATGAAAAAATTAGCTTTTATATGTGCTTTACAGCATAATTTAGAAGAATCTTTAAGTATATACGAAAAGGTTTTAAAAAAGAAAAAAGATGATGTAGAAGTATTAAATATGATATGTGATATCACATTTGAATTAAATCAATATGATAGAGCTTTAAAATATGTTAAAATTGTATTAAAAGATAAGCCTAGAAATGTAGATAGATTATTGATGGAAGCAGTATGTTTTGAGAACTTAGAAGAATTTAGCGAAGCATTTGATGTATATAAAAGAATAGTTGAACTGCAACCTTATAATACACTTGCTAGAAATAAATTAAATGAATTATTTACATTCAAAAAATAGTTTTTGACAATTAAGTATAATTATTAAATAGTTATTAACATAAAAGTAAAATCTAGAGTTTACTTTTATGTTTTTTTTTATAATCTATTTTTAATAAATTCTCCTTTTTATTTATAAAATATATATTTATATAAATAAGTAATAGTTAAATTAAATATAATTTATGTTAAAAGTACCTCCACATACTAATGAAGCCGAACAATCAGTTATTGGTAGTCTTTTGATTGATAAAGACTGTTTTCTTACGGTTTGAGATATGTTAACACCAGATGACTTTTATGTAGAAGCAAATGCAACTATTTATGAGGTTATGTTTGAGTTATATAAATTAAATAAACCTATTGATCTAATCACTGTTAAAGAAAAATTAGAAGATAAGAAATTTTTAGACAAAGTTTGAGGAATGACTTATTTGATTGAATTAACTGAAATAGTTCCTACTACGGCTAATGTATTTGAATATGCTCAGATAGTTAAAAATAAATCAGTACTGAGAGGTTTAATAAAAGCAGGGAATCAAATCATAGCTTGTTGATATGATGAAAATTGAAAAATAAGTGAATTACTAGAAAAATCAGAAAAAACATTATTCTGAATTACTCAAACTTTTATCAAAAATAAGTTAGTTCATATTAATGATATCTTAACACAAAGATTCGAAGAATTTGCAGAAATTCATGAAAATCCAGACTTGATAAAAGATCATAGATTACAGCTTGGTTTTAAAGATTTTGATGATAAGTGTGGTGGATTAAAAGGTTGAGATATGGTTATACTTGCTGCTAGACCATCAATGGGGAAAACAGCATTTGCATTAAATATTGCTCAAAATGTATGATTTGCAGGTAAAAATGTAGCTGTATTTTCACTAGAAATGTCAAAGGAACAACTTACAGATAGAATGATTGCTTCTGCGATGGAAATAGATTCTTGGAAACTAGCAAAGTGAGAACTAGAAGATCATGAATTTGCGAAAATCTGAGAAGCTATGGAAAAATTATCAGATGCTAATATTTATATAGATGATACTGCAGGTTGAAACCTGATAGATTTAAAATCTAAATGTAGAAGACTAAAAATAGAAAAAGGTTTAGATTTAATTGTCATTGATTATCTACAATTAATGTCAAATGGGAATTCAATGAACAGAGTACAAGAAGTTTCTGAAATTTCTCGTTGAATAAAGGGGCTTGCAAGAGAACTCGATGTACCAATTATTGCACTTTCTCAATTATCAAGAACAGTAGAACAAAGACCTGATAAACGTCCAATTATGTCTGATCTAAGAGAGTCTGGTTCGATTGAACAAGATGCAGATATTATTATGATGATGTACAGAGAAGAATATTATGATGAATTTACTGAAAAGAAATGAGTAACGGATATTCTTATGAGAAAAAATAGAAATTGACCTATCGGGAATATTGAACTTATGTTTAATAAAAATAATCAAAAATTTGTTGCTATTGATCGTCAAAATGCATCACAAATGCATCCAGAAGATATGTAAAAACAATAAAAAAGAATATTCATTTAGAATATTCTTTTTTATTTATTGCTTTTCAAGAAAAAAAACTTTTTTGGAGAGTTTTTATCTCTTTTAATTGCTTTTTTATAAGCTCAATTATTATAGCTGTTTTTATTATTTTGGTCAAGTAAAAAAAATATTTTTAAAGTTAAGTTATAAATATAAAAAAAAGATGATTACAAATCGTAATCATCTTTTTCTATTTCATCTAAACCAGGTCTTTTAGAGAGATCTTTTTTAAATACATCTCTGATTTCATTGATAACGTTTTGTGAATTTTCAAAACTTTCAGTAGTGACTAGTCTTTTTCTGTAGGCTTTCACTCCAGGAAAAGATTTAATATATTGAACGAGATGCTTTCTAATTTCTAAAGAACCTTTTCTTTCTCATTTAGTAGCAACAAGTTGCTCAGCATGAAATTCCATAGAGTCTAGCATTTCTGCAAGAGTTGGATAATAAGTATCTCAAATAAAGTTTCTTGGATCTATAAGTTTATTTTCAGAATGATTCGCTGTTGGGTCTAAGAATGTCCAAGGATTTCAAAAACTATTTCTTCAAATCATATAACCATCTAGATCTAAACCATTTGGATTAGTTGAAATCATTCTCTTTAGACCATCTACATGATTGAGTACATCTCAATTTCAAACAACAGGTATATTAAGATGTTTTTTTAACTCATATGTATCATTCCAATCTGCAAATCAAGTGTATGCTTGTTTAGCAGTCCTTCAATGTATTGTCATCATAGTTGCTCCTGCATTTTCTAAACCTTTTCAAAATTTTAATAAATCCTGATTTCAATCGAAACTACGACGTGTTTTTACTGAAACAGGTAGGTGTGTTGCTTTATTAAGTGAATCAACTATTTGAAATGCAGTTTCCTCATTTATAAGTAAGCTTGATCCATGACCACTTCTTACTACTTTTTTAGCAGGACATCACATATTTATATCTATACCTGCTATATTATATTTTGGATCACTGATTATTTTAGCTGCTTTTGCAAACATTTCTGGATCTTTCCCAAATACTTGGATTATTACAGGATCTTCCATATTTTGATGTGGTAACACAGCATCAGCCAAAAACTTTGAATGAACGAGTCAATCAACACTATAAAATTCTGATATACAGATTATATTTGGTGCCACACGCTTCATTGCTTGTCTATATGCACTATCACCATATCAATCCATTGGAGCTAGTAGAGATAGAGGTCATTTTTCAACTTGTTTTTTCCAGAAGTCTTTCATATTTAAAGCTATTTTTTTAGTAAATTTTTCATAACTTTATAAATAACTTATTATTTGTCAAGATATAATATTTGTAAAAACTATTCTGATTATGATACACTAATTATAGATTTAGATTTATAACTTATTCTCGATGAACATAGCTGCCACTCTGACAGAGAAAAAAAATACAAATACAGAATTAAAAAGAAACTACGGATTATTTCAAAAATTTAAACCTTTAGGTCTTATTAAGCTTTCTAATAAAGAAATGACTGAAGAATTAATAGAAGGTTTAAAAGTTTTATCTTCAGGATTTGTCGTAGTTATTGAAAATGCTACTCAAGAACAAGTATCAAAAAATGTAATTATAACTAATGAAGTTGATTCAATGTCTTTAGCATGATTTGATTTTATAGTATCTGATAATGAAATTTCACAAATATCAGAATATACTAATGTAGGTGTAACACCTATTATTAATAAAGATAATCATTTAAACTCAATTCTAAAAGAATTCAATCCTATGAAAAATGAAGGGAATTCATTTTATTATGATGAAACTAATCACTGGTGTATTTTTTATACTATTGTAAGGTATATGGAAAACTATAAATTCCCATTTGACAATAAGAATCTAGTTAAAAATGTATTATCAGTATAAAAATATATTGATATAATACTAAAAGTATGTAAAATATATTTACATACTTTTTTGTTGGAGACATTTACATGTCATTATTTCGTGATTGTATTACTTATGATTTTACTTTTCAACCAAAAGGTAGAAGAATTAAAATAAAAATACAAATAAAAGAAGGAAAAATGTATATTATGGATAAACCATTTTTACATGAATTTACCTTTAAAAATAAACATAAAATATTTATTAATGATGAAAAGGATAATGAATATCCTTTAAAGCCATCTACAATATCTGTTTTCCTAAATAATTTACTAAAACATGAAATTATTGCTATAAAAAATAGTAAATTAATTTTAGTAGAGTAGATTATAAAAAAGCACATCAATGGAATGATGTGCTTTTTATTTTTTTATACTAAAAGTATAAGTTTATTTTAGTATTTCTTCTAATATTTCATGTTGAAAATATTTGTAATCTGTTTATATATTTTAGCTACATCATTTTTATTATATAAATGTATTATAACTAATTTATGTTAATAAATCAATTAGAGAGAAATGATCATTTTTTTTTGACTTCAATAATATTCTTCGTATATATGGTTTAGTAGAAAAGTAATTTTTAAATGAATCTTATGGCAAAAAATTTGGTAATAGTGGAATCACCAGCAAAAGGGAAGACAATTGAAAAATTTTTATGACCTGACTTTAAAGTTGTTGCTTCGATGGGGCATATTAGGGATTTACCAGTTAAGTCACTATGAATAGATATTGAAAATGGTTTTGCTCCAGATTATGAAATAAATGATGATAAGAAAAAAACAGTTAATTCTTTAAAAAAATTAGCGAAAGAAGCTAATGAAGTATGGATAGCTACCGATGAGGATCGTGAATGAGAAGCAATTGGTTGGCATCTTTGTCATACTTTAAGTTTGAATCCAATAACGACAAAAAGAATCGCTTTCCATGAAATTACTAAAAAAGCAATTCAAGAAAGTGTTAAAAACCCAAAGACTATTGATTTAAAATTAGTTGATGCTCAACAAGCTAGAAGATTACTAGACAGACTTGTTTGATATAAAGTGAGCCCTGTTTTATGGAAAAAAATTAGAAAATGACTTTCTGCAGGGAGAGTACAATCAGTAGCTGTTAAACTTATAGTAGAAAAAGAAAGAGAAATAAATGATTTTATACCAGAAGAATCTTGGAAAATCTCTGTTCAATTAACATATGGTAAAGCTTCATTCAAAGCTGAACTTCATAAAATAGCAGGAAAAGTAAAAAAATTAAAATCAAGAACAGATGTAGAAAAAGTATTAGCTACTCTCTATGATACTCTTGATATTATCAAAGAAGGGAAAACTAAAAAAGAAACAGTAGCTCTAACAGTTGAATCTCCACTAGAATTTAAACTTGTAGACTCAGTAAAAAAAGATTCGAAAAGATCTCCTGGAGCACCTTTTACGACTTCTACAATCCAACAAGAAGCTGCGAGAAAGTTTGGTTTTTGAGTAAAACAAACAATGATGGTTGCTCAAAGATTATATGAAGGTATTGATTTAGGGAACGGTGAAAGACAAGGATTAATTACGTATATGAGAACTGATAGTGTAAATCTTTCTGATCAAGCAAAAGACCAAGCGAGAGATATGATTGCAGGAGATTTTTGAAAAGAATACCATAAAGCTAGATCATTTAAAACAAAGGCTTCATGAGCTCAAGAAGCGCATGAAGCGATTCGTCCGACTGACTTAACAACAAAACCAGAGTCATTAGCTGGTGTATTGGATCCACAACAATTAAAATTATATACTCTTATTTGGAAGAGAACAGTTGCATCACAAATGGCAGATGCTATTGTTGAAGTTACGACATTTCAATTTTCACCGACAAGAGCACTTGATCAAGCTTGGCAAACAAAAGGTGAAGTAATAAAATTTGATGGTTTTATGAAGCTCTATATTGAGTGAACAGATGATGAACATGAAGATGAGGAAGATTCTGGAGTACTTCCAGCAATTGAAATTTGAGAATTATTAGAAGCTGAAAAAATTAATGCAGCACAATTATTTTCACGTCCACCTGCTCGTTATACTGAAGCATCTCTAGTAAAAAAGATGGAATCTGAAGGTATTGGTAGACCGTCTACGTATGCACCAACTATATCAACTATTATGGATAGATGATATGTAGAAAAAATGAATAAAAAGCATCTTTCACCAACTGATACTGCATTTACAGTAACAGACTTCTTGGAAAAATATTTCAAAAAAATGATGGAATATAAGTTTACTAAAAATGTAGAAGAAGATTTTGATAAAATTGCCGAATGATCTGCTACTTACGTAGAAATGTTGCAAGAATTTTGGGATGATACATTAAAGAAAGATTTAGAAAATGCTTGAGCAAATGCTGAAAAAGTAGTAGAAAAAGTATGAAAACAGTGTCCAAAATGTAGTGAAGATCTAATTTATAGGTTCTCAAAAGCTGGGAAATTTATAGGTTGTAGTGGATATCCAGAATGTGATTTTATCGATCAACCTGAAGAAGAAAAAAATGCACTAGATGCGATCAAAGCTAAATACGAATGAAAACCTTGTCCAGATGGAATAGAATGAACTATTATAGTAAAAACTGGTAGATACTGACCATTCTTAACTTCAAGTGAATATCCTAAAGTAAAATGGATTTGAAAAATCAAAGATGATAAAGAAGAAATGCTTGAAGCACTCCTTTCTGAAAAATGATTTTTAATAGATGAAGAATCAGGTGAGGAAATGGTGCTTAAAAACTCAAAAAGAGGACCATTCTTAGCTGCTAAGAATTATCCAGCAGTTAAAATTGCAAAAAACATTCCAAAAGAAATTTGGGAAGAATTAAATATAAAACTGGCAGAAAAAGCTGAAGAAGAAAATGCTGAATCTGAAAGTTAATAAAGCAAAAAGAGATTAAAACTATGTTTTAATCTCTTTTTGCTTTATTTTTTATTTAAATATAATGTTTTTATAAAAAATAATTAATAAATAAAAAATGGCTAAAAATAATAAAGATAAAGCACAAGAAAGATATTTTGATTATGTATTGATCTATACGAACACTATTAATGAGCATTCGGATGAATTAAAAGTATTATGTAAAAAGAAAAGATCATGAGACGTAAGAATTTGAAAAAGAAAATATGTTTACTTTTCAATAACTAATGGTGTTACTATTCTAAATAGAAAAAATGATTTAGAAATGAGTTTTTCCTTTAATAGTGAAGAAAAAAATGTATATTTTGAAAAATACAAGCTTCATAGCTTTATTGAATCAGATTTAAATGCTTCTGGATTAGGGAAAGACTTTCAAAGTAATAAAACTCTAAGAACCGAAGCATATGAAGAATTTTTAGCTAAAATTTGTATGTCTGGAATCATAAGAAAACAATGAGATGGATATATTATTTCAAAAGAAGAATTATATTAGTATATAAAAAAAACGTATTTATATTTATAGATAATATTTTTATAAACAAAAAACAATTGTTTTTTGTTTTTTTTACTGTCTATATTTTGACTGTATTATAATTATGTGACATAATGTTTATGTATTTATAAAATAAAAATAAAAATATGAGAGAATTTATGTTAAAACATTCACTAGTTTTAAAAGATATTAGCCACTGGGCTATTTTTATAACAACTGTATTTGCATTTGCAACAACTATCGCAGATGTATCTGCAAAAGAAACTATGGAAATAATTATGTTACATCCTGAACTTGCTGAGAATTCTTTGTTAGTTACAGTTGGTTATTTACCATCTTTTAGGTAATCTAAAAGAAAAATTTTGATATTTTAACCTTGTTTATATAATGTGAACAAGGTTATTTTTTTATTGTGAAAAATCATGCTTTTATATATTGTACGAGTCAAAAAATAAAATATTTTTACATACACATATATTTTATTTTAATATTTAAAAATTATTAATAATGTCAGAATTTCCAAAGAAATATTCACCATCTAGTTTTGAAAATGATTTATATAAAAACTGGGAAGAAACAGGTAAATTTAAACCAAGAGAAAGTAAAACTGGAGAACAGTTTTATATCCCAATTCCACCACCAAATGTTACTTGAGTATTACATTTAGGTCATGCTTTGACGAGTACAATTCAAGATATAATGACAAGATACCATAGAATGAAAGGAGATGAAACAGTTTGGATTCCTGGTACAGACCATGCAGGTATATCTACTCAAGCAAAAGTTGAACAAAAATTAGCAGCTGAATGAAAATCAAAACACGACTTATCAAGAGAAGATTTTTTGAAAGAATGTTGGGCTTGGAAAGAAACTCATTCTAATATCATTACAGATCAATTCAAAAAAATGGGATCTTCTTGTGATTGGTCAAGAGAAAGATTTACACTTGATAGTGGATTAAATAAAAGAGTAAACAAAGCTTTCGTAGACTTATATAAAAAAGGTCTTATTTACAAAGGTGAATACATGGTGAATTATTCTCCAGCACTTCAAACAGTTTTATCAGACCAAGAAGTAGTTCATAAAGAAGAAAAAGGAAAAATGTATTATATTACATATTTCGTTGCGGGAAGTGATAATGAAGTAATTATTGCTACAACTAGACCAGAAACTCTTTTATGAGATGTTGCTGTTGCTGTTCATCCAAAAGATAAAAGATATAAAAAATTATTAAAATGAGGGAAAAAATTAGTTCTTCCAATTGTTAATAAAGAAATTCCAATTATTGCCGATGAAATGGTTGATATGGAATTATGAACAGGAGCAGTTAAAATAACTCCAGCTCATGATGCAAATGATTTCGAAGTAGCACGTAGACATGATTTACCACTTGATAACGTTGTTATTAGTAAAGATGGTAAAATGACTGAAAAAACTGGTATTTTTGAAGGTCAAGATTATATGACTGCTAGAAATAATGTTGTTGAATTATTAAAAGCTAAAGGGAATCTAATTAAAATAGAAGACCACATTTCTAAAGTTGGGTACTGTAAAGATCTGGTGCTAAAGTAGAAACTATAGTATCTACTCAATGGTTTGTAAGTGTAGATTCTATTGCTAAAAAAGTAATAAAAGGGTACAAATGAAAAGAATTTGAAATCATTCCTAAAAAATTCAATTCTACATTTGAAAATTGGATTTTCAATTTAAGAGATTGGTGCATATCTAGACAATTATTATGGGGACATCAAATACCAGTTTGGTATGGACCAGATGAAGAAGTTTTTTGTGCAGAATCAGAAACACAAGCACTTACTTTAGCTGAAGCTCATTATGGTAAAACAGTAGAGTTAACGAGAGAAACTGATGTACTTGATACTTGGTTTTCATCTGGTTTATGGCCATTCTCTATCCTAGATTTCGATATGTGGGGATGAGAACAACCTGAAGACTTCAAAAAATTCTATCCGGCTTCTGTATTAGAAACTGGTCATGATATTATATTCTTCTGGGTTATTAGAATGTTACTATTCTGATATGAATTTACAGGACAAACACCATTTGAAAAAATCTATCTCCATGGTATGGTTAAGGATAAACATGGTGCAAAAATGAGTAAATCAAAATGAAATGGGATTGACCCACTTGATATGATTGAAAAATATGGAACAGATGCTTTAAGATTAACACTTACTATCTGAAATACACCATGAAATGATCTAAAATTTGATGAAAAAAATGTTGAAAATAACATGCTTTTTGTAAATAAATTATGGAATGCTTCACGTTTTGTTTCTACAAATCTTACAGATGATGTAAATAAAATAACAGTTACAGATATTGAAAAAGATCTGCTAGATAACTATGATGAACTTATGTTCCATGAAAAATGGATTTTAAGTAGAATGAGATATTTAGGTGATTTAGTTACCGGAGCAATGGAGGATTATAATTTCTCAGAAGCGGGAGCTGAATTACAAGTATTTACAAAAAATGAATTCTGTGATTATTACATTGAAGAATTTAAACTTACAAAAGAAAAATCAAAACATGGTCAAAAAGTTATATCTTATGTATTAAATAATTTACTAAGATTATGGCATCCATATATTCCATTTGTTACAGAAGAAATTTTTAATAAAGTTGGATTCGAAGGAGAACTTATTATTTCTGATTGGGCAAAAGTTCAAATTACAAGAGATGAACAAGTAGAAAAAGATAAAAAATTAGTTATCGAAATTATTAGAGAAATCAGATCTCTGAGAGCTGATAATAATATAATGCCAAACAAAACAATCGGTTTACAAATTTATGCAAAAAATAAAAATGCAGAATTAATTTCAGAAGTTATTGAAGTGATTGCAGGTATTGTAAAGGCAGATGAATTTACATTAGTTGATAAAAAACCAACTGACGATAACTTAGCTTACTGAGTTATTAAAGCCGGTGTAGAAGTATTTATTGATACATCTAACGCACTTGATGTTGAAAAAGAATCTGATAGATTAAAAGATCAAATTACTGATACAAAAGAATATATTGCTCTTTTAGATAAAAAACTTCTTAATGAAGCATTTATATCTAGAGCTCCAGAAAGACTTGTAAGAGCTGAAATGGAGAAAAAAGAACAAGCAAAACAAAAATTAGAAAAATTAGAAGAAAAATTAACTAAATTAAGCTAGTTTTTAAATTCTTACTAATATGAATATAATAAAAGAATCAATGAAATATTGATTCTTTTATTATGATAATAATTAATTGCATATATATAATGTTTATGTTCTAATTTAATACATATATTTTTGTAACTGAATAATTTGATTTATATAAATAAACTTTTATAATAACTTTCAATATTAGTAATAAATAACTATGTTTAATAATCCATTCAAAAGTAATAAAATTAAGGATAATAATAAACCTTCATTAATTAAAAGATTTTCTGAAGCAACAAAAAAACTATTAAAATATACTCCTGTAGTTGTAGCAGGTATTTTATCATGAAATTCTAACGCATCAGTCTCTACAACAACTGTTAATCAAATTAATTTTGATAAATTTTCTAATTCTTCAATTGCTGTAAATCAAGCAGATAATTCTAATGAAACAGATTTAACAAAAATTGTTATTAAAAAAGATAACAATGAAGTAAAATATACAGTACAAAAATGAGATACTGCATCTGAAATTGCTGAAAAATTTAATGTATCTTTAATTGAATTAGATAAACATAATGATAATCTAGACTTGAATAATTTTATTCATCCTGGTCAAGTTTTTGAAATTCCTACAAGTATAAAAAATGAAGTTAATAATAAAAATATTGCTTCAAATAATATAGATACTATTGATCTAGTGGAAAGCGTAGATAATACTAATATATCAAATAATAATATAGATTGAAATAAAAATTCTCACAATGTAGTTACTGGAGACAATTTATGGAATATATCAGAAAAATATGAATGAATTAAATATCTAGATTTATTAAAATGGAATAAACATCTATCACATAAAAAATATGCCGTTCATCCTTGAGATACAGTTTATTTAGAATCACAAAATGATGTTATTGCACTAAATAGAAAGATAAATAAAATTGATGAGAATACAGTTAAAACAGAAAAAGCATTAGTTTTTAGTTCAAAAATAAAAAAAGATTTACACAAATTATTATCTGAGGATCCAAAACTTATAATTTACCTTGTAAAATACGTAGAAAATTATCATAGTAATGAATTTGAAATAAAAAATACTAATGATTATACTAAAAGTGATAAGAAAAATGCTATATCAATTTTTATATCATCTACGAATATACATCGTCAAAGAAAACTAATTGAACTATTAGAAAATAAATCAATATTTTTACAAAATAAAAGACTCATTGTAGAATCTGAAGAAAATAGAGAATTTTATGCTGGTTTAATAAATAATTGAGTTATTAGATGAAGAGAAGGAGATGCATGTGGTAATTGAAGTCGTTATATTTTAGAAAAATGAACTACTATTGATTTACCTAATGCAGGTATGGATGGATATAAATATCCTCAAAAACTAGAAAAATATAATAAAGATAATTTCGTAAAAATTAAAATTTCACATCCGAACGATGCACCATATTTAGCATTTGTCCCTTATGATAAATGATATGGATGGACTGATGATAGAAAATCATTTGGTCATGTAGATATAGCACTTTGAAACGGTAAATTTATATATAATGATAAAGTACGTAATCATTCATGATGAAGTATAAATACCAATGATAATAGATTAGATCTTAAAAAGACTGGATTTTTATGAATAGCATATGTTCCTGTAAATTTTAAAGTTAAATCTAAATATAAAATTAATGAAATTGCTCAAGTTAAAAAAAATGAGGAAAAAATAAATACAACTGTTTGAATTAATGAATATTTGAATGTTTCTGAATTAATTAAATCTACTCAATTAGGTATTTGAAAAGATGTATCTGATACTATCATATTCTCTTGAAAACCAACCTCATTAGAAAATACAGATAACAATGTAATAGGTATAAATAGTAATAAATTAGCAAATCCTATAATTGAAAAAGTTTTATTAAATGTAAAAAATATTGATAAACGTAATGAGTTAAGATGAAAATTATGAGATAATCCATTGGATATTATTTATAAAACAATGAAAATACAAAAAGAAGATTATGATAATGTTACTAATACAAATGATATAGATAAAATAAGACAAAAAAGATATATTTTAGAATTACATAAGATAGCTACAGAATTATTAACATATAATACTAAAATGAATAATTGAAAAAATCAAATTACACGTAAAGTTGCTTAGAAATAAAAAACATAAAGTTAATCTTTATGTTTTTTTTACTTTTCTATAATACTACCTTTTCATGGAATAGCTTTAGCCTCTATTAATCATTGTCCTAATGTAGCAACAATAATTTCATAAAGTTCTTTTTTATTAAACATTTTTCAGTTTTCTGGTTGTCTATCTCAGAATTCTAATTTTTTTGTATGAACGGTTGCTCATGAAAATGATATTGGTATTTTATTACTAGAATCTCTTTTAATCTCTATACCTTTAAGTACGTTAAAGAATTTTTCTAATCTTTTTATAAAAATAGAATAATCTACTTCTGATAATATTACAAACTCTTCTCATCATTTTCTAAAAACTGAAAAATTATCTTTTCAAAAATATTTCTCTAAAATTAATGCTAAATTTTTGAGAATATTATCTCAATTTCAATGTCAATATATGTCATTTATTTTCTTAAAATCATCAATATCTAGTATCGCTATAGAGACTCATGTTAATACTTGCTTTTGATGGTATCTTTCTATTAAATTAGTTATTTCTAACTCTAATGATCTAGGATTACGTAATCAAGTTAATACATCGGTATTAGCTATAACATTTAATACTTCATTTTCATTTATTAACTTATCCTGCTCAGATAAAACTTTGTTATATTGCTCTAATACTTTATCTTTTTCTTTATTTATATCACTTACTTTTTCTGATAATAATTCTATAGACTCTTTTAATTCGTCTGAATTATCTAATAGTAAATTAATATAATCTTTAACCTTTCATCTAATTTCCTCAATTAAAGGCCTTGTTTGTTCCTGTATATTAACTGGTAAATGATTTTCTAATATTCATTCTAATTCGTCAGTTGCTTTAGTTTTGCATCATTCTTTTTCTAAGTAATCAGAGATTTTTTTAGTTATTCAATCTATTTTAATTACTTTTCGATGAATTCTTATTAATGGTACATTTTCTGTTTCTATATTTTTCATGCGTTCTTTTTATATATAAAACAATATCTTTCTTATTTATCAAATTTTATGTATTTTTCTTTTGATTACAAGTATATTATATATTATTTTACTTACTATATCTTTCTTTAATCTAAAAATTTACTGGTGTCTTTTTTTACTTTTTAATTTTGATATTTCATAAAAAGGATTATATTTAATCTAATTATTACTTAATTATTTTTTATGAAAAAAATAGTTATCACATTATTTGTTTTATTGAATATCTTTTCAACTAATCTTTACTCTGATTATGATTCTATATTAAACTCAGATCCAGAATTTATGGAGCAAGTATATAGTTTTATATTAACTGAAGATATAACAACTTCTGATAATTTAAGTTATTGCGAAAAAGTATATCTAGAGGCAACAAGAAGAAGGGAATACACTGAGTTTGAGTTAATTAAATGCTGAGATTATTTCATTCAAAAAAATAATGAAGAAAAAGCATATATGAAATATATGTTTAATAATAGAGAACTTTTTTACTAAAGTTCTTTTTTTTAATATTAAAAAAATGTTATAATTAAATTATTTTATTGTCAATCTAAACAGTTTGTAATCATCTAAAAACAGATATAATATGATCATAAATTAATATATTTAATATAGATGAAAAATAATTTTTTAAAGTGAAATGGTTTTACATTAGTTGAATTAATAGTTGTAATAACAATAGTAGCAGTTTTAGCTACTATTGCTTTTATTAGTTTTCAATCATATTCAGAAAAATCTCGTGATACAGTTAGAATGTCAGACCTAAAAAATATCGAAAAATGACTTTCTGTATTTGAAGTCAGAAATAATAAATATCCAGAACCTGATAATAAAGTAGATATCACAGCCTCATGAGTAATCATAAATTATCAATGATTTGCATGAAATAGTGTATTATGAATTATATGAGTCAATGGAGGATGAATTGATCCAATTGAATGAGATTATTACACTTATGTTACAAATTCAACAAAGACAAAGTATCAACTATTATGATACCTTGAATCTGAACCAGTGACACTACATAGTATAAAAAGTACATATGCGTGACTAGAAAATAGATATCCACAGTTACATTGATCACAATTAGGAGTACTTATAAATCCTATTTCTAAAGAACCTATACAAAAAACGGGTAGTTGAGTAGATATATTTAATAATTCCAACAGTTATGATGTTTACATAAATAAGCAAGATTATGGTTTAAATATAAATTGAGCTGTCTTATTACAAAAGTTTAATTTTAGATTATACGAAAATTGAAGTTGTGATGCTATTTTAAAAAATAATAAATCAACCTGAGATTGATTATACATTATAAATCCTGATTGAAATTCAGAATATCAAGTTTATTGTGACATGACCACTTACTACAAAGGTTTAACTATTTTTCTTACAGATACTTGGAATAATTTTAAAATACGTAATCAATGATTACCACTTTGTTTTTCAAATATATTGGAAAAATCATGTTATACCAATAAAATTTCCTGAGTATCTACTATTTATAGAATTAACTCTATTTGAGATGTAGCTGATTTATATACTGGAAATTGAAATTGGGAATCACATAATTTTGAGTTTCAACAAATTTGAAATAGCTCTTCTAATGTACATTATTGCTCTTGAAATAATAATTCTAATTGTTTATTTTGAATACAATGACCAGGTTCTTGTATCGGACAAAGTATGAAAAATGCATGCCTTACAAATTAATATAAATAAAAAGATGATGTTATTATTAATAATAATATCATCTTTTTATTTATTGCTAAATCAGAATCTTTCACTATACTAAGCCCAAATTAAATTCTAAATAAAAAATATATGAAAATAGGTATTGTTGGTTTACCAAATGTAGGGAAGTCTACATTATTCAACGCATTAACGAGAAATTATTCAGCCGATGCACAAAATTTCCCATTTTGTACTATTGAACCAAATGTTGGTATAGTAACAGTAAATGATCCTAGATTAGAAACAATTAGAGTAGCAGTGAACGGTGAAAAAGTAATTCCTGCAAACTGTGAATTTATTGATATTGCTGGTATTGTTGAATGAGCATCTAAGGGTGAAGGTCTTGGAAATAAATTCCTTGCAAATATTAGAGAAGCAGACGCTATTTTACAAGTAGTAAGAGTATTTGAAGATGGAGATATTATTCATGTCAATGGTGTAGTTGATCCTAAATTTGATATTGAAGTAATAAATGCTGAATTAATTATGGCTGATTTAGAAACAGTTGCTAAAAGAATTGTAGGTGATGCTAAAAAAGCAAGATCAGATAAAGATTTAGCTTATGCTATCACCGTATATCAAAAAATTGAAGTTAAATTAAATGCTTGAGAACTAGTCTCAAATATGGAATTAAATGAAGATGAATTAGAAGCAATTTACAGCTTACATTTATTAACAAATAAGGAATTTGTTTATGCATGTAATGTATCTGAAGATATGATGGATACTTCTGAGGATGAACTTAAAAAAATATTAGGTATTCAAGGATCAAATAATAGAGTCGTAGCAATTTGTGCTAAACTAGAAGCTGATATGGTTGAAATGTCTATGGAAGAAAGAAGTGAATTCTTATCTGAAATGGGTCTTATGACTACTGGATTAGATGATCTAATTAAAGCTTCTTACGATGCCTTAGGTCTTCAATATTACTTCACTGCTGGTGTACAAGAAGTTAGAGCTTGGACAGTAAAAAAATGAGCTACTGCACCACAAGCTGCAGGAGTTATTCATACAGATTTCGAAAAAGGTTTTATCAAAGCTGATAAAGTGAACTGGAAAGATCTTACAGATAATGCTGGTTGGCCATGAGCAAAAGAAGCAGGTAAAGTTTCACTAGAATGAAAAGAATATATCGTCCAAGACGGAGATGTATTATTATTCAAATTTAATAACTAAAAAAAATCTCAGAATTTCTCTGAGATTTTTTTGTTTATTTTAATTATATATTGTATAATATATTTAAATATTAGTTAATCCTCATATTATGACTGATAAAAATATATTAAATGAATTCTATTGATTTTCTGTTTTATCTGATGAATCTTTTGATCATTTACTTAATGATACTGCATGAGATATAAAAGAAAAATTAGAAAATATTAATAATCTTATAAATTATAAAGTAACAAGAATATTAAGTTTATTATCTGATGAAGAAATTAGTATTATAAATAATACAGATTGTTTTGATGATATCGTAGTAGAATTTGAATGAATAGATAATTTTTCTGAAAATGAGTATGATATATTAGAAGAAAGATTTAGATTAAGTAGGGGAAATAAAAAAGAATCAGAAAAATAAATTTTCTGATTCTTTTTTATTTGTAATAATAATTACGCAGTTTTTGTAAATTTTGCTATATAGAATCCTTCAGTTTCTTCAGAAGGTAAACATCTAATCGTTTTAGTTACATCACTTCTATAGATTGCTTTTCCGAATGATTTAATACCAGGACGCATATTTGGAGAATCAATAGAGATTTCTTCAATTTGCATTTCAGGGTAGTTTGAAAGTATGAAATGAGTAATAGCTTCATTTTCTTCTGGAGCAAGTGTACAAGTAGAATAAACTAGTGTTCCACCTACTTTTAACATAGGTATAATTTCTTCTAAAATAGATTTAGATAATCTATATGCTTTTTTGAAAATAGTTTCATTCCAGAATCCAAATGATTTCTCTTTATTTAGATTAAATCTTCCTTCAGCTGTACAAGGAGAATCTAATAATATTTTATCAAAATATTGTTTACTATCATCTTCTGACCAACCAAGTTGAGTAAGGTATTCACCTAATGGTACGTGGATTTTTCTTGCATCAGTTTTCATAACTACTGCATTTTTAACTCCTTGTTTTTTCAGTGTATAGTTTAATTTATCAATTCTAATTGCATTATTATCTATAGCAATAATTTCTGATTTATTATTAGTAAGAGCAGCAATTTGACTTGTTTTACTTCATGGAGCTGCTGTAGCATCTAATACTTTTTCACCTTCTTGTAAATCCATAAATTGAACTGGGATTTGACTAGAAATTTGTTGGATGTAGATTTTACCTTTTTCAAACAATTCTGTTTCCCATAAAACTTTTTCAGTTCCTTCGTCTAAAGTATAACAATTTTCTAAATATGGAACTTTAGTAGTTTTAATTCCTAGAGCAGTAAGTGTTTCAATTGCTATTTCTTCAGTATTTTTGATTGTATTTACTCTAAAACTTGTTTTTCTTTTTTCAGTATTGTAACCTTTTTTAATTGTTTCAATATCTTCTTTTGAGTATATTTTTTCAATTCTATCCCAAAATGCTTGAGGTAATGTTTTTTCCATAGTTTTGTTTTATTATTAATTATATCTAAAATATTATATTGAATAATATTTTTAATTTTTCTTTGCATCCATTAATTCTTCCATTTCCTTATTTTTTTCTTCCATATACTTTTTAAATTCAGGTCTTTTATATCTATATATATAAAATCAAACAATTGCCATTACTGCTATCATTATAGTTCACATATACTCAACTATGACTTCATAGTGTTCAGCAAATTGGACTCATAATATTACTATTGTAAAAGCCCGGACTATCGATCAAATTACATTATATATCATAAACTTTATACTATTCATTCACATACTTCATGCTATGAACGGGAGAAAAGCTCTAGTCATAGGATGAAATTTTCAGAATATTATTCATAATGCTCACCATTTATGAATTCATTTTTTTAGATATTTAACTTCAGTTAATCAAATTCAAAACCACATTCAGTACTTTCTAAAAAATGTGTCTCATGAGATTCTTCATAAGAGATATCAAACAAAATTTCATAATATAGCTCAGATTATTGCTACTATTATTACATATTTTAAATTATCTGTACTAATTTCTCAGAAAAACCCTCATACTATAAGTAATATATTTTGCCCAGGGACAACAACTCATAATACTGGAAACGCTTCTATGAAACTACTTAATCATGCTATGAGATAGTTCCATAATCACATTCATTCAACAACAACTTTCATCCATTCTATAAATGAAAGTATCCATTCTTTTTTGAAAATTGATATTAGAGCTAATACTAATGAGAGCCCAATCAGTAAAACATTCATTAAATGTACTACTTTTTGGAAGATACTTTTTATCATCCTTTTTATTCAAAAATTAATGCTCGAATTTTAGCGAGTTTTTCGCTTTTTACAAGTTATTTTCTTGCTTTTTCTCTATTTTCTTTACAATAATTGTAAATTTATATATAATGAAAAACTTTTTATGGACATTTTAAAAAATAGTAAAACTTATGTAGCACTTTCTTCAGTACTTGTTCTTATCTCTATATTTTTTCTTTTCTTTGGAAAATTAAATCTTGGTATTGATATGACTTGAGGTATTTCTATGGAATACTCTTACGAAAATGAAGTAAAAATTACTGAAATTCAAGACGAATTATCTAAAGTCGCTACAGAGATTAATCTAAACGAACAAATAATTAATGACACTTCAGTTTACGGAATTACTGGTGAAAAAGCTCTATCTGTTGTTGTAGGATTTTATAATAATACAACTTCAAGCATGAGTGAAGCTGAAAAACGTGAAGCTGATGTTATATTAGAATGACATAAAGAAAATATTAGAGCTAAGACATTAGAAATGTTAGAGAAACAAGATTCAAGTATTATTGAATCTAAATATATAAACATTTGAAAAAGTTTCTGAGATTATATTAAAAATACTGCAATATTAACACTTTCTATTGCTATAGTTGCAATTGCAATTTACGTTATGCATGCATTTGCATGATCAGCAAGTGGTATTAATGTTATATCATTTGCACTCATTACTATTGTAACTCTATTTCACGATGTAATTATTTCAACAGGATTATATATTGTAACTTCTATGTACTTTTTAGAATTTCAAATCGATACATTCTTTATTACAGCTTTACTAACAATACTGTGATATTCAATTAATGATACAATTGTAGTATTTGATAGAATTAGATCAAATCTAAAAGAATTTGCATGAAAAAAAGGGAAAGAATGAAAAGAATTATATGAAATAGTTAATATATCTATCGGTGAAACCGTAGTGAGAAGTATTTATACTAGTATGACTCTATTATTTGTACTTATTACAATTTTCTTCTTTGGACCAGAATCAATTTCAGGATTCATATTAGTTATGATATTTGGTACTCTTATTGGTACATATTCTTCAATTTTTATAGCTTCTCCATTATTGTATATGGCTAATAAAAATAAAAAATTATCTATTTACAAAAAAGTAGAAATTTCGGCAGAAGATAAAATAGTTGTTTAATTATAATAAATTAAATATTATAAATATTGAATCTATTATTTGATTTATATATAAAAAATAACATCAATTATGAAAAATAAAATAAACTTATCAGAATTAACTTTTGAAGGGAAACATAAAGATGAAATAATTCTTCATTACTGTAAACCATCAAATAAACAGACATACTACGAAATAATAAAAATATTACTACCAATGCTTATATTGGAGCTAATATTTACAGTTATGCTTGTACAAGAAATTTTACCAATGTCAGTTGTAATAATATTGTTTGTTGTATTTACTGTTGGGAGTTGATTAACCATTTGATATAAGCTACATAGAGCAAGTAATAATTATTTGTATATTACATCTAAAAGAGTATTGTTTCATGGTATGGAATGATTATTTAAAGATTATGTAAAAAAAATAAGTTATGAAAATATACGTAATGTAAACTATTTTACAGGATCTATATTATGAAAGATTTTCAACTATGGTACTCTTGAAATCCAAAGTTCACACTGATGAGTATGAGATATTACAGTTTATCATATTGAAAATGGTAAAATGTTAACTCATTATATTGATAAATTATTACATATGCCTCAGGAAGATAGAAAAAACTTTGCTGAGTTTGATCCGGAATATTTTAAAAATTGGCAAAAATAAAATACTATGACAAATTTTCAAATTATAAAAAAAATATTTGCTAGTTATATAAAAACCGCAGGGATAATGTCTTTTATCTTTACGGTTTTATTTGGTTTATTGGTTTCAGCTGTAGTTATATTTGAGCCACTTATATTTACAGAAATCATCAAAAAAATTGAAATATTTTATGAAACAGGAGTATTTAGTATTAAAGATTTTTATTATTTAATTTGAATATGGTGAGGTTTTATAATTTTTTCAATAATATTACAATATGTTTATAGATATATATTAGTATCAAAACCATCACTAAAAAATCATAAAAATGTTTCATATGAATATTCTGAGAAAATTATATCAATGAGTTATTGATCTTATTTAGAACAAAAAACTTGATCTTTATATAAAATATATGATAGATGAGTAAATAATATTACTCAATTTATTTTCTTTTTCTTTCTGGATTTTTTAAAATCAATTACATGAATTATATTTATTGTTATTATTATGTTTTATATAAACATAAAAATGGCAATTGTAACATTATTTATGTTACCTATTATGATTATATTTGGAATTATATTTTATGTAAAATTATTTCCTGCTCAATTAAGATTAAATGATAGATGGGATAATATATTTTGAGTACTTTGAAATATAATGTCTAATTTTTTCTTAGTTAAATCATTATGAATAGAAAAATCTTTTAAAAAAGAAATGAATGAATGACTTACTGATTGTTGTGAAAAACAAATAAATATTGATAAAATCTGGAGTATCTCAGATATTTATACAGCTTCACTTGTTATGTTCTCACGTATATTAGTATTGTGATTTGGTGTATATTTACTAATAAATTGAGAAATTAGTTTTGCTACTTTATTTTTATTTTTCTCTTATATTGGTTGGATTTATTTCCCACTTGGTATGTTATTTGGTAGATTAAGAAATGTTCAAGAATGGTTAACAACTGTCTGAAAGTTCTACGAAACATTTGATAATCTAGAGGATGATAAATCTTGAAAAAAATGAGCTAAAATATCAAAAATAGAATGAAAAGTAGAATTTAAAAATGTATCATTTTGATATACCGAAAAGAAAAATATTTTGAATGAATTAAATTTTACTGTGAAACCTTGAGAAAAAGTAGCCTTAGTTGGGACTACATGAGCAGGTAAATCTACAATAATAAATCTTATTTTACGTCTATGGGATATAGAAAACTGAAAAATTAAATTAGATTGAATTAATATTCAAGATATTACAAAAAAATCATTAAGACAACATATTTGAGTTGTATCGCAAGATAACAGTTTATTTAATATGACTATTAGAGAAAATTTACTATTCGTAAATCCTAAAGCTTCAGATAAAAAAATTAAAGATGCATTGGAAAAAGCTGAATCAAATTTTGTATTTGATCTTGAAAAATGATTAGATACTGTTATCTGAGAGAGAGGATTAAAATTATCAGGATGAGAAAAACAAAGACTTTCAATAGCACGTTTATTTTTGAAAAATCCAGAAATATTAATTCTAGATGAAGCAACTTCTGCATTAGATAATAAAACGGAAAAAGCTATTCAAAAAGCATTAGACAAACTAATGAAATGAAGAACTTCTATTATTGTCGCACATAGATTAACTACTATAATGGATGTAGATAATATTTTATTCTTGGAAGAAGGAAATATAACAGAGTCTGGAACTTATAAGCAACTCATGAATAAAGATGGAAAATTTGCTGAACTTGCTAGCTGAAATCACTTAATGATTAACTAAGTAATATGAAAAAAGTTAGTTTTATTGAAACATTAAAACATAGTCTATTATGAGCATTTACATTTAGTATAATTGCTTTTTTTACTCAATACAAAGTTGATTGAATACTAATTATAGCTTTATATAGTTGATGAGCTCAATTTATTGTAACTTTTATTAATGCTGTTATAAATTTAAGACTATTTGAATACGTTAAGATTTATTTATATAAGATATTTAATAAAAAATTCCTATCAATTCATTTATCAGCTATAATATGTTGATTAGAAACATTTTTAACAACATATTCTATACAATATTTAATATGAGCTGATGTATGATTAGTCTTATGAATAATATTTTGATCAGTTACTTATATAACATTTCCTATTTATCAAAAAATATTAGATAATAATATTATTAATAGATTTAAAATCTTTCTAATGAAAATTATCAGAAAATAAATTTTAATATATAATTGATTTCTTATGTGCGAATTATGTAATTCTATTTCTGAAGAATATAGATTAATTAAAGTTTCTAAACATAGCTTTTCTATTATATGTCAGGATCCATTGAAATTATGACATATAATGGTTATGCCAAAAAGACACGTAACACAAACTAACATGTCAGATTTATCTGCAGAAGAATCTCATGATCTCATTTGCTTATTAGATGAAATGCAAGAAGTTATAGAAAATATTTCAGAAGAATCTGCAGTTATTTTAAAAAATAATTGAAAACATATTACTCAAGCACATCTACATTTTCATATATTTCCAAGTAAATGATATTTGAGAAATCTTATTTGAAATTTTGAAAATATACCAGAAAGAAAATCTATACCAAATTGAGAATATATTATAATGAGAGATAAAATTAAGAGTATTATTAAATAATATCATAAATATCATGATAAATCATCTATGAATAATAATGGATTGAAATCGTAGATGGGCAAAAAAACGTTTTCTGCCTTCTATAGCATGACATAAAGCCTGAGCTGATAATGTTGAAAAAATAGCAATTTTAGCAAAAAATAAATGAATTAAATTTTTAACACTTTGGGGATTATCAACAGATAATTTAAATAAAAGAGATGAAGTTGAAGTGAAAGATTTAATAAAAATAATAAATTCAGTTAAAAAATATCTTAAGAATATAATGAATGAGTGATGAAAAATTGAGGTTATTTGAGATATTCAAAAACTTCCACAAGAATCACAAGATATATTATATGAGATGATTGAAAACACAAAAGACAACTCAATGATTACAATAGTTTTAGCACTTGTGTATTGATGACAAGATGAAATCATAAGAGCAACTAAAAATATAATCAAAGAATGAATTAATCCGGATAATTTAACAAAAGAAGAATTTAGAAAATATACTGATTCAGGTAGATTTCCTAAAGTAGATATGATAGTAAGACCAGGTTGAGATAATCGTCATAGTTGATTCTTGTTATTTGACTCAGAATATGCAGAATATCACTTTACTGATAAGATGTGGCCAGATTATAATGAAGATGAATTAGATAAAACAATAGAACTTTTTGATAAAGCTAATAGAAGATTTTGAAAATAATTTATATTATTTTAATTAGCTAAAACAAGAAAAATAATTATTAATGCATAATAATATTTATGATTCCAAAATGGTACTGAGAATATAGAGATTTTATTGAAAAAACTATATTCGTATATTTAGATAAATACTTAGATAAAAAAACTTCAAATGATTGACTTGAAGTTTTTCGTCAAGCCATGTTTTATGCTAATCAATGATGAAAAAAAATACGTTCTCTGTTAGCATTAGAGTTTTACTTAGCTCTTACATGAAAAGAATTATGAGATTTAAATGAAGATGATGATATTATTAAATTATTAGTATCTATAGAAATATTACATGCTTATTCGTTAGTACATGATGATTTACCGTGTATGGATAATGATGAGTATAGAAGATGATTAAAAACATGTTGGAAAAAATATTGAGAATATAATGCTGTATTGGTATGAGATTTACTTAATTCATTAGCCTTTGAAATATTATCAGATATTGATAATAGTGAACATGCTATAGAATCTATTAAGTTGTTATCATCACATACTTGATTCTCTGGAATGATTTGATGACAAGTCAGTGATATGTACTTTGAAAATGATTTTGAAAAACTATCATACAAAGATTTAATAGAACTTCATAATAAAAAAACATGAATGTTAATAAAAGCATCAGTTTTATGTTGAGTTGTTCTTGCCTGAAAATCACACAAACAAGATGAATTCATAACATTTTGAGAAAAACTAGGACTAGCATTTCAAATAAAAGATGACCTACTAGATGTAGAATGAACATTTGAAGAAACAGGGAAGAGTGTATGAATTAGAGATTGAGGTAAATTTGAACAAAAATGATTTGTTTATTTTATGTGAATAGAAAAAACAAAAATGGAATTAGAATCACTGATTATCGATTGTAAAAATGTTGCAATCAAGCTTAAATCAGAAAAATTAGAATTTTTAGTTCAATATATTTCAGAGAGAAAAAAATAATTTGTATATTTTAAAAAATACTTTATAGTATATGAGTGTTGTTAATAAAAAAAAAGGAAATTATTTATGTTTGATTCTGACGATGAACTTGATAAGACTTCTTCTAAACCTAGTAATGGGAAAAGAAAATGGAGGGAAATTGAACAATTAAAAGATAGATTTAAATTAGAAAAAGATTTACGTGAATATGAACCTGGTTGTTATGATTAACTGGATTAACATTGACTTAAATTAATAAAAAGCCGTTATTTTATAACGGCTTTTCTGTGCTTAAAATTCAAATATCTTATTTTCCCATATTTCTTCTTGATTTTGAGCTATTGCAAATTGTAAAATAAACTCTGATTTACAGATCTTTATTTCAACAGAATTACAATTTTCTTGAACTTTTATACTATCTGTAAAAATCTCTAAACCATGATGTCTTCAAATATTTTTTATAAATATTTCTTCATCTTCACTTAATACAATTGAAGGTAAATGTTTAGGCTCCCAAGATGCTTTTGGAGTTAATACTATAGATTGAGAATAATGTGATAATATAGGTCATCAAAGTGAATTATTGTATGCTGTTGAACCTAATGGTGTTGCAATTATGAGTCAATCTCATTTAATTTGTAATTTTTCTTTATTTCAAAGTTTGACCTCAAAATTTCACATTTTACCACTCATAGCTGAAATATTAATTTCATTTATAAAAGTAGATTTTTTTTCTCAATCAATATAAACATCAAATAAAGAATATTTTTTATTTGTATACTTATTATCTTCTAGTATTATTGATTTATTCTGTAATAAAAATCCTTTATTTCAAAAATTAATTCCTAAAAAAGGTATATTTCTGGTAAAATATTTTTGAATAGCAGATAACATTGTACCATCTCAACCTAAAATAATAATATATTTATTATCTAGTGTTTTTATAAAATTTTTAAAATCTTTAGATTCTAAAAACATTTCAATATTATATTGTTTGCTTTTATATTTATAATCACTATAGATAATTATATGACCATCAACTATTAATTCTCAATTCATCTTCTTGTATTAAGTTTATTTTATTTATTATAACAAAAAAGAGAATGTTACAAAACATTCTCTTTTTTGTTAATTATTTATTTTGAATTATTTTATCAATCAGACCATATTCCAAAGCTTGTTCAGCTGTCATAAAATTATCTCTATCACAATCTTTTTCTACTTGTTCTATAGTTTTACCAGAATGTTTTGCTAATATAGCATATAATCTATCTCAAGTTTTAATAATATGTTCTGCAGCTAATCTAATGTCTGATGCTTGACCTTCAGCTCAACCTAATGGTTGGTGAATCATTATTTCACTATGAGGAAGTGAGAATCTCTTTCATTTTGCACCACCACATAATATAATTGAACCCATTGATGCAGATAAACCAATTGATACAGTATGTACTGGGCATGAAATATATTGCATAGTATCATAAATTGCTAAACCAGCAGTTACATGACCACCTGGAGAATTTACATATAGTGTAATTGGAGCTTTTGGATCTTGTTTTTCAAGAAATAATAATTGTGCAATTACTGTATTTGCTACATGACTATCTATTCCTTCACCTAAAAATACAACTCTATCTTCTAATAATCTAGAATAAATATCATAAGCTCTATCTCAACTTGGTGTTTTATCAATTACTGTTGGTATAAGTGTAGAAGTAATTGGATTTAATTTTCTTTTTATTCATTTTCCTAAAAACATATTTTTATTATTTAAATATATAATATATGTAAAATTATAAAGTATTTTCATAAAATACAATTAATTATTAAATAATATTTATCTAATAAAATAAATATATATCTTGATAAGATATATTTGATATATGTAAAGTAGTTTTTTATTGCTATGTGATCTAATTTAATTAAAATAAAAAAAATAATTATTTTAACTAAAACTATGAATAAAAAAGCATTTACACTCGTAGAATTGATTGTAGTTATTACAATATTAGCAGTCCTTGCAACAGTAGCATTCATATCATTTCAATGATATGCACTGAGTGCTAGAGATTCTACAAGATTAGCAGATCTCAATAGTATTACCAAAGTACTAGAGCTCTATAATGTAAAAAACTGAAAATATCCAAATCCAGATGCTAAAACAAATATAACCTATTCATGATCTACAGCATGGACACAATGAGTATTTGGTATTTCATCATACTCAGACTGATCAAGTATGAGTAACGTACCTGTTGATCCAGTTACAGGATTAGAGTATGCATATTCTGTAACTGCAGCAAGAC
>Ga0233426_10000800_pt1 | contig 31484 bp, 28 predicted proteins | sample SI_118_April2016_6_FD_179875 | JGI IMG/M metagenome (GOLD analysis project Ga0233426, IMG submission 179875) | Seawater microbial communities from Saanich Inlet, British Columbia, Canada - SI_118_April2016_10_MG | ecosystem: Environmental > Aquatic > Marine > Inlet | place: Canada: British... | reverse complement strand
TTCACCTTGGTGTTTTTCATGAAGATGAAGTTATATCAATAGATTAGTAACCAAATGTTTATAAAAGTTACATTAAAAAAGGATAAAGTTTCATTTGTTTAAATAAAAATTGGTTGTAAATTTGCCTCGGCAAGTCCTACACAACTAGCTCCCTCGGAATCTCCCAGGGCGGGAACGCAGCAAGAGTACTTGGTTGTAGCAGTGTGATGTAGGTAGCTTGCCTTTTTTTATGCCCTTTTTTTATCAAATTTCATCCTTTTTATTTGTATTCATAAGTCTGTTAATATCTAGCCATTAAAATCTAAGATTTACACTTATTCTTTTTAGATATTTGTTTAATATTATTTTTTTATGTCTAAAGTAATTTTAATCACAGGAGCCTCATCAGGAATTGGAAAATCTGCCGCTGAGTTTTTATCAGCTAAAGGCTTCAAGGTTTATGGTACTGGAAGAAATCCAAAAATTAATCAAAAAAATGGGTATTCTTTAATTCCTTTGGATGTTACAAAACCTGAGACGATTAGTTTAGCTATAGATTCGATTATTAAAAGAGAGGGACGCTTAGATGTTTTAGTGAATAATGCTGGAATGGGAATAACAGGCCCCATAGAAGATACACCCACCAATGAAATGAGAAAAGTTTTTGAAACTAATTTTTTTGGAGCCATAGATATGATGAAGGCAGTACTGCCTCAGATGCGTAAACAGCAATCTGGAACTATTATTAACGTCACTTCAATTGCTGGATATATGGGGTTACCTTTCAGAGGTGTGTATTCTGCAACGAAAGGTGCCTTAGATTTGGTGTCTGAAGCCATTAGAATGGAGGTAAAAGAGTTTGGAATTCAAATAGCTACGATAGCTCCAGGTGATGTTGCTACCAACATTGCAGCTGGTAGATATCATACTCCTGTTTTTGAAAACTCTGCCTACAAAGAAAAGTATCAGATGAATTTAGATTTGATGGATTTACATGTAGATAGTGGAATGGATCCAATTAAAATGGCCGAAAAAATACATCAGATTATAAACCTAAAACAACCAAATGTACACTATAGAGTTGGTGCATTTATGGAAAAGTTTTCAACGCTATTGAAGAAAATTTTACCTAGCAAACGATATGAAAAACTATTAATGAACCATTATAAATTATAACTTACAACCAAACAAATCATATGAAATTTTTTATAGACACAGCCAATTTAGATCAAATTAAAGAAGCTCAAGCACTCGGAATATTAGACGGGGTAACTACAAATCCGTCTTTGATGGCTAAAGAAGGAATTACAGGCGAAGCAAATATTATTAATCATTATAAAGCAATTTGTGAAGAAGTTGACGGACATGTTTCTGCTGAAGTAATTTCTACTGATTTTGAAGGTATGGTAAAAGAGGGAGAAGCCTTAGCTGCATTAAACCCACAAATTGTTGTGAAACTACCTATGATAGCTGACGGTGTAAAAGCGTGTAAATATTTTTCAGACAAAGGGATCAAAACCAATGTTACTTTAGTTTTTTCTGCTGGTCAAGCATTATTGGCAGCTAAAGCTGGGGCCACTTATGTATCTCCTTTTATTGGACGTTTAGATGATATTTCTACCGATGGATTAAATCTAATTTCTGAGATTCGATTAATTTATGATAATTACATGTATGATACTCAAATATTAGCAGCATCAGTCAGGCATACTATGCACATTATAGATTGTGCTAAAATAGGTGCAGATGTGATGACGGGTCCATTAAGTGCGATTACGGGTTTATTAAAACACCCTTTAACGGATAGTGGCTTGGCTAAATTCTTGGCTGATTATCAAAAAGGAAATTAAATTTTTTAATTCAACAATATTATTAAAATCAGGAAATAAAAAGTAATTTACTTTTTATTTTCTGATTTTTTTATTTTAACAATTAAATCCTAGATAAAGGCAGTAACTTTGTAAATAAGAAATCGAAAAATATTTGTAATTAAACATGTATCCGAAGAAAGAATTAGCTCAAACTATTATTGCTGCATGTCGAATATTTGAAATACAAACGGTTGTGATTTCTCCCGGATCTAGAAATGCACCTTTAACTATTGGGTTTTCTAATCATGAAGACTTTGAAACACTGAGTATAGTAGACGAGCGATGTGCTGCTTTTTTTGCTCTAGGAATAGCTCAGCAAAAACAAAAACCCGTTGCATTAGTTTGTACTTCAGGGTCTGCATTGTTGAATTATTACCCAGCAATTGCTGAAGCGTATTACAGTCAGATTCCTCTGGTTATAATTTCTGCAGACCGACCTTCTCATTTAATTGATATTGGTGATGGGCAAACGATTCGTCAAGAAAATATTTTTCAAAACCATATTTTATATAGTGCAAATTTGAAAGAAAATGATTCTGATAATAATAGTTTAAAGTTATCAAAAGCTTTTTCATTACTTCACAATGTAAAAGGTCCTATTCATATCAATGCGCCTTTTGATGAGCCATTGTATGAAACTGTAAAAAAAATGAGTAATTTTTCATTTAAAATTGAAAAACCTGATACTGAAACGAATATAGATTATAATGATTTAGCTCAACTTTGGAATAGTGCAGCTAAGAAAATGATTTTAGTTGGAGTTCATTATCCTAATGCAGCATTAGAAATCTTATTAGATAAAGTTGCTGACGATCCGTCTGTATTAGTGCTCACAGAGACGACCTCTAACCTTAACAATAAAAGATTTATAAATTCCATAGACAATCTTATTTTTAATTTAACTAAGGAAGAATTTACATCTCTTCAACCAGATATTCTGCTAACATTTGGTGGGTTAATAGTTTCAAAAAAAATAAAAAAATTTTTACGGGATTATTCGCCTTTAGAACATTGGCATATTAATGAATTAAGAGCTTTTGATACCTACCAGGTTTTGAGTAAACACATTAAAACTGATAGTTATTCTTTTTTTAAAAATTTCCACAAACTTGTAGATTATAAGAACAAGAGTAATTATGAATCTAAATGGACTCATTATAAAAAACAAACTAGAGCAAAGCATAATCACTATATAAAAACAGCACCTTATTCAGATTTAAAAGTATTTGATTTGGTTTTAAAAGTTATTCCAGATTTTTCTGAGGTACAATTTAGTAATAGTGCTATTATTCGTTATTCTCAATTATTTGAAATGAATTCAACACTTACTGTTTTTTGCAATAGAGGAACCAGTGGGATAGATGGAAGTACCAGTACTGCTATAGGTGCTGCTTATGCAACACAAAAACCTATGACTTTAGTCACTGGTGATTTGAGTTTTTTTTATGATAGCAATGCGCTTTGGAATAATTATATTCCAACTGATGTAAGAATAATAATAATTAATAATTCTGGAGGTGGGATTTTTAAAATTATCCCTGGACCTAAAAAATCTTCTGCATTAGAATACTTTGAGACACCTCATTGTTTAACAGCGGAGCATTTGTGCTCTATGTTTGGATTTGAATACAGCACTGCATATAACTTAAACTCTTTAGAAGAAGAAGTAGTCAATTTTTATAAAAAATCGGACAAACCAAAAATCCTTGAGATCTTTACACCCAGTGATCAAAATGATTTGGTCTTAAAAGCATATATTAACAACTTAAAATAAGAATGATGGAGTTAGAAATAGGGCAAAAAGTTACAATACTCATAGGTAAGGAAACATCACTTGGTTTTGTTGTTCTAATTGAAGAGTCTCTTGAGGGATTGGTGTATAAAAGTGAAGTTTTTTCAGATTTAGAAGAAGGAATCACAACAGTTGGATATATTAAAAATATTAGAGAAGATGAAAAAATTGATGTTTCTCTTAGGCCTATAGGATATAGAAATACAATTGAAGATGATAAAGTTAAAATCTTACATCAACTAGCTCAAAAAAATGGAGAATTACAACTTACAGATAAAAGTTCTCCTGAATCTATAAAATTTCATCTTCAAATGAGTAAAAAAGCTTTCAAGAGAGCTTTGGGAGCTCTCTATAAAGAAAAGAAAATAATTCTTCATCAAGATAGAATTGAAAAAGTTTAATTAGTCTTATTCATCAAACGTTCAACGTTTTGATAAAATAAATCAGCGTTAGGGTCTCTAGGATTCATTTTACCATAGCCCAATCGATATTGTTGTAGGGCTCGCTTAAAGTCTTTACCACTTTCATAATACTTGCCTAGATAATAATGACCCATTTCTGAGGTGGGAAAAAGCTTTAAAATCATTTTTCCAAAATCATCTAGATAATCTCCTCCTTCTTTATCCAAGATAATATCCTCTATAGCAAAGACATCAGCTTTTCTAATGCCAATGTTAGCACCAAATAAAAACTCAATATCTAAATATTTAATCTCTAGGTAAGATATGGCCTCTGGAGGGCTTAAATTTTTCACTTTTTCATTGTATTCTGTTTTTGTTATTCCAGAATAAATTTCAAAAATTTTAGCAAATGCTCTAAAAATTCCTTCACCAATTGAAGAGGAGGAACTTGGAGAATTAGTAAGTTCATCAAAAACCACATTAAAATTGTCTATTTCAAATGATTTTATGAATTTTCCAAAGTTTTTAATTTTATCTTTCTTTTTTGTATTGCTAAATGGATTACTCGAGAGGTAAAAGTAAAAGGTATTATCCTCAGAACTTAGTTCTTGAAGCCTGTAGGACTCAACTTGGTTATTAATAGTATTAGATAATGTTGGATTCAAACAGATATAGGCGTTAAAAATAGAGTATTCCTCTTTTAAAAAGTGAGTAATATAATTAGCCGTTAAACTTTCTCCAACAATTGTTAGGAAAGGTGAAGTTTTAAAAGTGGCCTCTATGTAGGGAATCATTTCATCTCTGATGAAGCGATAAAAATTCTCAGAGTTATTATCTAGGTTACCGTTATTAACATCATAACCTGCGTCTTTATTCCTTGAGTCTTTCATGTCTATACCTACAACAATTTGTTCAGGAGCATGATCTAGTTGAGCATAGTAATTTGATGCTCCTACGTATAAATCAAATAATTTATGACCATCTAATACAATTGCCAGAGGAAAGTTTGAAATAGAATCTTTATTGTAGCCTTTAGGGAGATAAATTGAAAGATCTCTTGTGTCATTTAATATCTCAGAACTATATTCTTTATAAATTGTTTCTTGACCAAAAGTCAATGAAATAGAAAATAAAAGCAAAAGTGATACAAGTGTTTTCATAAATAAGGAGATGTTATTTTGTTAAAGATAAATGTTTTAAAAAAATAAGAGCATATAAATTGAGGTAATGTTGCTTTTGTCAATTAGGAATGTTTTATTTTTACAATCTTAAGAACTATTTACTTTTAGAACGAAAAAAATCTATAATTATGATGGAGCCTTCATGGATTACAGCAAAAAAATACGAGGATATTACGTATCAAAAATCAAATGGTGTTGCTAGGATTGCATTTAACAGACCTGATGTAAGAAATGCTTTTCGTCCAAAAACTACTAGTGAATTATATGATGCATTCTATGATGCAGGAGAAGATACCTCAATTGGCGTTGTTTTATTGTCAGCTGAAGGACCTTCCTCAAAGGATGGGATTTATTCATTTTGTTCTGGTGGAGATCAAAAAGCAAGAGGGCATAAAGGCTATATAGGTGACGATGGGTATCATAGATTAAATATTTTAGAAGTACAACGATTAATTAGGTTTATGCCAAAAGCTGTAATTGCTGTTGTACCAGGTTGGGCTGTTGGGGGAGGTCATAGTTTACACGTAGTTTGTGACCTTACCTTAGCTTCTAAAGAACATGCAATTTTTAAACAAACGGATGCAGATGTCACCTCTTTTGATGGAGGTTACGGCTCTGCATACTTGGCAAAAATGGTAGGGCAAAAAAGAGCTAGAGAAATATTCTTTTTGGGGAGAAATTATTCTGCACAAGAAGCTTATGAAATGGGAATGGTAAATGCCGTAATTCCACATAATGATTTAGAAAACACAGCTTATCAATGGGCTCAAGAAATATTGGAAAAATCACCAACTTCTATTAAAATGTTGAAATTTGCAATGAATTTAACTGATGATGGTATGGTTGGGCAACAAGTTTTTGCAGGTGAGGCTACACGTTTGGCATATATGACAGATGAGGCAAAAGAAGGAAGAGATGCATTTTTAGAAAAAAGAAAACCTAATTTCCCAAAACAATGGATTCCTTAAAATTAATCACAAATTTTAATATTTAAATCTTTTATGAAGATAATTTGTATAGGTCGTAATTACGCCAAACATATAGAAGAACTTGCAAATGAACGTCCAGAAAATCCTGTGGTGTTTTTGAAACCTGATTCTTCTATTTTACCTAAAAAAAATCCTTTTTTTATACCGCCCTTCTCAAATGATGTTCATTATGAAGTTGAGGTATTGGTTAAAATTAATAAAGTAGGAAAGCATATTGCTACAAGATTTGCACATAAATACTACGATGAAATTGGTTTAGGAATTGATTTTACAGCAAGAGATATACAGCAAAAATGTAAAGAAAAAGGGTTGCCTTGGGAAAAAGCAAAAGCATTTGATGGTAGTGCGGTTATTGGAGATTTTTATAATAAATCTAATTTTGATTTAGAAAATCTTACCTTCAAATTATTTAAAAACGATATTATAGTTCAAGATGGGAATACAAAATCAATGCTCTGGAAAATTGACGAACTTATTAGTTATGTTTCACAATATTTTACATTAAAAAAAGGGGATATTATTTTTACAGGAACACCAGCTGGAGTTGGTAAAGTTTCAGAGAATGATGTTTTAATAGGTGAAATCAATAACTGTAAAGCTTTTGAAATTAAAGTAAAATAACTTGTAATTTTTATGAACGCAGAAATAATAACCATAGGAGATGAAATTCTTATTGGGCAAATTGTAGACACCAATTCACAATGGATTGGAAAGGAATTGAATAAAATAGGTGTTTCTGTGTATCAAATATCATCAATTCAAGATGAAGAACAGCACATACTAAATGCATTTCATGAAGCTCAAACTAGAGCAGATATTGTAATTATTACTGGTGGTCTTGGCCCAACAAAAGATGATATTACAAAAAAGACAATTGCAAAGTTTTTTAATGATCATGAAATTGTTGAATACCCTGAGGTCATAGATCACATAAAAAGAATGTTTAAGAAATATAACATTCCATATAATAAAGTTCAACAATTTCAGGCACAATTGCCATCTAAAGCTACTCTATTAATGAATCAAATGGGAACTGCACCAGGAATGTGGTTTTATGAACATAATACTGTGTTTGTTTCTATGCCTGGTATCCCATACGAAATGAAGGGATTAATGAAACATGAAGTAATCCCGAGAATTCAAGACCAATTCAATCTTCCTTTTATCATTCATAAAACGGTTATGACATATGGTCAAGGTGAAAGTGTTATTGCCGAAAGAATTGAGAATTGGGCAAACAAACTTCCTGAATTTATTAAACTTGCATACTTACCTTCTTTCGGAAGAGTTCGTTTGAGATTGTCTGCAAAAGGGCCAGAAAAACAAGTTTTAGAAGATAGTTTAGATAATGTATTACAAGAGTTGTATTTATTACTATCAGATATCATTACAGGTCATGAAACCGGAGTAACCATTGAGGAACACATTGGTAACCTTTTAAAAGATTCAGGAAAAACGCTATGTACAGCAGAAAGTGTTACAGGAGGTAAGATAGCTTCAACAATAGTATCAATACCAGGATCATCCACATATTTTAACGGGAGTATTGTAGCGTATAGCTCCAAAATGAAACAAGACTTATTGGGTGTTTCTGACCAAACCATAAAACAATATTCTGTAGTAAGTGCTGAAGTAGTTGAGGAAATGGCGATTTCAGCAATGAAAAAGACAAATTCAGATTATGCGATTGCTGTTAGTGGAAATGCTGGACCTTCTTCAGATAACACCTCAACAGCTGTTGGAGTCGTCTATATTGCTGTTGCCTCAGCTAAAGGGGTTCAGATTGAGGAGTTTAACTTTGGTCATCCAAGAGAAAAAGTCATCAATAGAACCGTAAATAAATCACTCCAAATGCTACAGCAAGAAATTCTAAAAAAATAACGAAAATTGTTTTTGTAAGATTTTAAAAAAATTGTAGATTTGCACCTCGTTTAAAGAAAAGAAATTAAAACTGTAAGAAGATGTCTAGAGTTTGTGAATTAACAGGAAAAAAAGCCATGGTAGGAAACAATGTTTCTCATGCCTTGAATAGAACGAAAAGAAAGTTTAACGCTAATTTAATGACTAAGCGTTTTTACATTCCAGAAGAAGACAAATGGGTTACACTTAAAGTTTCTGCTTCTGCGTTAAAAAATATTAATAAGAAAGGAATTTCTGCTGTTATCAAAGAAGCAAGAGAAAAAGGTTTCTTAACTAAGTAAATTTCTAGAAAAGTATAGAAAGATGGCAAAAAAAGGAAACAGAGTTCAGGTAATCTTAGAATGTACGGAGCACAAAGCAACTGGTAAACCAGGTACTTCAAGATATATTACAACCAAGAATAAGAAAAATACTCCTGATAGAGTTGAAATCAAGAAATTCAATCCTATCTTGAAGAAAATGACACTTCATAAAGAAATTAAATAATTTAAGGACATGGCAAAGAAATCAGTAGCATCGTTACAGACAGGTTCAAAAAGGCTAAGTAAGGCAATAAAAATGATTAAATCTCCAAAGACTGGAGCCTATACATTTGTTGAATCTATAATGGATCCTTCTAAAGTAAATGAATTTTTAGCAAAGAAATAAATTTATTTTTTACCAAATAATAAAGCTACTTTCTACCTAGAGAGTAGTTTTTTTTATGCCATAAATTTGGTTAAATTTGAAAGGCCTAAACATCAAACAAAATACATGAGTTTTTTTAAAAAGATATTTTCCAAAGAGAAAAAAGAAATTCTAGATAAAGGGTTAGAGAAATCAAAATCTAGTTTTTTAAATAAACTATCAAAAGCCGTCGCAGGGAAATCTAAAGTTGACGATGCTGTTCTTGATAATTTAGAAGAAATACTAATTTCTTCTGATGTAGGTGTTGATACCACTCTTAAAATTATTGATAGAATAGAGGCTAGAGTTTCAAAAGATAAATATTTAGGAACTGACGAGTTAAACATCATCTTACGAGAAGAAATAGCTAATTTATTATCTGAGACTAATGTTGGAAATGATACAGATTTCAGCATTCCAGAAAATAAGAATCCTTATGTTCTTATGGTTGTTGGTGTGAATGGAGTGGGTAAAACAACTACTATTGGAAAGTTAGCTTCTCAGTTTAAAAAGAAAGGTTTGAAAGTTGTTTTAGGGGCTTCAGATACATTTAGAGCGGCAGCAATAGATCAATTACAAGTTTGGGCAGATAGAACGGGGGTTCCTTTAGTTCGTCAAGAAATGGGTTCAGACCCTGCTTCTGTTGCTTTTGATACTTTAACGTCAGCGGTTTCTCAGGATGCTGATGTTGTTATTATTGATACTGCTGGTCGATTACATAATAAAGTTAACTTAATGAATGAGTTAACTAAAATTAAACGAGTAATGCAAAAGGTAGTTGAAGATGCCCCGCATGATGTTTTATTGGTGTTAGATGGGTCAACTGGTCAAAATGCATTTCAGCAAGCAAAACAATTTACCCTCGCTACTGAGGTAAGTTCATTGGCTGTTACAAAATTAGATGGAACAGCAAAGGGAGGTGTCGTAATCGGAATCTCAGATCAATTTCAAATACCGGTTAAATATATTGGTGTTGGCGAGGGAATTGATGATCTTCAGGTTTTTAATAAAAATGAATTTGTAGATTCTTTTTTTAAATAACTTTTATAAAATTTATCTTTTATTGTGTGAATTTATTTAATCAAGATAGAGTTAAAAATATTATTCCCTTCGATGGTGAGGTAGATTATCATGGATTAGTTTTTTCTAAAGAGGAGTCTGAACAATATTTTAAGAATCTTTTTGAACAAATTCCATGGAAAAATGATGAAGCTTTTATATTTGGAAAGCATCATATCACAAAAAGAAAAGTTGCTTGGTTTGGCGATCATGCCTACAGTTATAAATATTCAGGAGTGACTAAACAGGCTCATCTTTGGACTCCAAAACTACTCCAACTGAAACATAAAGTCGAAGAATTATCAGCAACAACCTACAATTCTTGTTTGTTAAATTTATACCATAGCGGAGTTGAGGGGATGGGTTGGCATTCTGATGCTGAAAAAACACTTTTAGACAACGGAACTATTGCTTCTTTAACTTTAGGAGCTGAACGTAAATTTTCTTTCAAGCATAAAGAAACTAAACAACGTATCGATGTTTTATTAGAAAATGGAAGTTTATTATTAATGAAGGGAACCACACAGAAGTATTGGTTACATAGACTTCCGCCAACAAAAAAAGTGTTTTCTCCAAGAATAAATCTTACTTTTAGAACCATAATTTTATAAAGATTTGGCGAACAATAAAGATTCTATTAACCTTAATAAATTTATAAGTTCCACTGGGATTTGTTCTAGAAGAGAGGCTGAGAAATTAATTACTGATGGTAGGGTTACTATCAATGGAAAACCAACTCAGCTTGGCAATCGAGTAATTGATGGTGATGAAGTTAAAATTGATGGAAATCCATTAAGGTCTAAACCAAAAACACTCTATATTGCTTTAAATAAACCAGTTGGTATTGTTTGTACTACAGATACTAAGGAGCGAAAAAATATTATTAAACATGTTAATCATCCGGAGAGATTATTTCCTATAGGTCGATTAGATAAACCCTCTGAAGGCTTAATTTTTTTAACTAATAATGGTGATATTGTCAATAAGATTTTACGAGCAGGTAATAATCATCAAAAAGAATACAAGGTCACTGTAAATCGTTTAATTACAGATGTTTTTATAAAAAAAATGGCCAACGGAATTCCTATTCTTGGTACGATTACTCAAAAGTGTACTGTTCATAAAGTAAGTAATTACGAATTTAAAATTGTACTTACTCAAGGGTTGAATAGACAGATTAGAAGAATGTGCGAATATTTAGGATATGAAGTCACTAAATTAATACGAACCAGAATAATGAATGTTAGCCTCGCAGGTTTACCCTATGGAAATTGGCGAGAACTTAGTTCTAAAGAAGTAGAAACCATTAATCTACTTTTAGTATCATCTTCCAAAACGGCAGAAGCATCAAAAGATCAAAATAAAGGTAAGGGTTTTGGAAGGAAACGAACAAACTTCAATATAAAGAAAAGAAAATCTTAAGTATTATTTACAAGCTGTCATTTATCGTTTTGTGTATCTTTGCTTTCAATGAAATTTGAACTAAAAAGTAAAGATTCTAAGAGCAAGGCAAGAGCTGGAAAAATCACAACTGATCACGGTGTGATAGAAACACCAATTTTTATGCCAGTTGGTACAGTAGGTACTGTAAAAGGTGTCCATCAAACTGAATTAAAAGATGAAATTAATCCAGATATTATTTTAGGGAATACCTATCATTTATACCTAAGACCAAAAATTGAAATTTTGGAGCAGGCAGGTGGCTTGCATAAATTTATGAATTGGGACCGTAACATTTTAACAGACAGTGGAGGTTATCAGGTGTATTCATTATCAGGAAGAAGAAAAATTAACGAAGAGGGAGTAAAGTTTAAGAGCCATATAGACGGATCGATGCACTTCTTTACTCCAGAAAATGTGATGGAAGTTCAGCGAAGTATTGGAGCAGACATTATTATGGCTTTTGATGAATGCACACCTTACCCATGTGACTATAACTACGCTAAACGTTCGATGCACATGACACATCGCTGGTTAAAAAGATGTTTAACTCATTTAGATAAAACACCTTTGAAATACGATTATAATCAAACTTTTTTTCCAATTGTACAAGGAAGTACTTATAAAGATTTGAGAAAACAATCTGCAGAATTTATAGCTTCTGTTGATGCAGAAGGTAACGCTATTGGGGGGCTTTCTGTGGGAGAGCCAGCTGAAGAATTGTATGCTATGACAGAGGTGGTTTGTGAAATTTTACCTGAAGATAAACCTAGATATTTGATGGGGGTAGGGACACCCATAAATATTTTGGAAAATATCGCCCTTGGTGTTGATATGTTTGATTGTGTAATGCCAACCAGGAATGCAAGAAATGGAATGCTTTTTACTGCTCACGGTAGCATCAATATAAAAAACAAAAAATGGGAAAATGATTTCTCAGCTATAGATGCTATGGGAATTACTTATGTTGATACTTTATATAGTAAGGCCTATTTAAGACATTTATTCGCTTCAAAAGAATTATTAGGAAAACAAATAGCGTCCATACACAATTTGGGATTTTACCTTTGGTTAACCAGAGAAGCCAGGAAACATATCATATTTGGAGATTTTGCTGTATGGAAAGATAAGATGGTCAAACAGATGAATAAAAGACTATAGTGAAAAAATTAGATTGGTACATATTAAAAAGATATTTGGTAACTTTCTTGTTTACCCTTCTTATACTTATTCCAATTGCGGTTGCAATTGATATTTCTCAGCGTGTAGATAAGTTTTTAGCTCATAGTGATTTAGGTGTAGGACAAATCATAGATGAATACTATAAGAATTTTATTATTTATTATTCAAATACGTTCATGCCTCTAGCTTTATTTATTGCTGTAATATTATTTACCTCAAAACTTTCAAATAATACAGAAATTGTAGCGATGACCAATGCTAAAATTTCTTTCACAAGATTTTTATATCCATATATGGTTGGGGCCACACTTGTAACCATAATGGCATTGGTTATGAATCATTTTGTTGTTCCAAATAGTAGTAAAGAGCGGAAAAAATTTGAAAAGGAATTTTTCAATAAAAAAAGATTTAAAGATAATATTGTTGAAAACTTTAGTCTACAACTTAATGATAGTACCTACATGTATATCAAAAGTTATAGTTTTAAATCATCTCAGGGAAGTTTTTTTTCCATTGAAAATTATGAAGGGATTGAATTAGTTCAGAAACTCACAGCAGATAACATTCGTTGGGTGAAAAAAGACAGTTCGTTTAAGTTAACACGTTATAGTTTAAGAAAAGTGTTAAAAGATAGAGATAGTATTTTCTCTGGAACTAGTATTGATACCGTATTTACATTTACTCCAAAAGACTTTTTGTACAAATCAGCACTTGCTCAAGAATTACCATCTCATGAATTATCTGATTTTATTAAGATTTCTAAAAAAAGAGGTGTTAAAAATTTAAATGCCTATTTGGTAGAATTTCATAAAAGAACAAGCTTACCCATAGCATGCTATATTTTAACTTTAATTGCTGTAGCTTTAGCTTTTAAGAAAAAAAGAGGTGGTATTGGTGTGAATTTAGGAATAGGTGTGAGCATTATGTTTATTTATGTTTTTTTTCTAAAAGTAGCGGAAGTTCTTGGTGCTGTAGCTGGCGTTAATCCGTTTATATACGTATGGATACCTAATCTTATTTTTGGTTTATTAGCATTTTACCTTTATTTAAATGCAAGGAAGTAACCTAAAATACTATATCCACCTTCATCTAATTGTTTTTATTTGGGGATTTACTGCAATTTTAGGTAAATTAATATCCATAGATGCAATTCCGTTAGTTTGGTTCCGGATGTCATTAGCTTCTTTGTTTATCGCTTTCTATTTTATTTATAAAAAAAAATCATTCAAATTAGATAAAAAGACATTAATTAAGTTTTTTTTATCTGGTATTTTAATAGCTCTTCATTGGATTACCTTTTTTAAAGCCATTAAAGTTTCCAATGTTTCCGTTGCATTAGTAACTATGAGTACAGGTGCTTTTTTTACTTCATTTATAGAACCATTTTTTTTTAAAAGAAAAATAAAAGGGATTGAAATTATTTTAGGCCTTATGGTAATTATAGGTCTATATATTATTTTTAGTTTTGAGTCTCAATATACTTTAGGAATTATTTATGCGTTGATTTCATCTTTTTTATCGGCTCTTTTTTCTGTTTTGAACGGTTTGTTTGTAAAAACATACAATGCCTCATTAATATCTTTTTACCAACTTTTTTTTGGAGCTTTTTTTATTACAATATTTTTACTAATTCAAGGGTCATTTTCACTAGATTTTTTCATATTACCAAACTCAGATTGGATTTACCTTTTACTATTAAGTAGTGTGTGTACAGCATATGCATTTATAGTTTCTGTAGATGTAATGAAACATTTGACACCCTACACAGTTATGCTTACTATAAATTTAGAACCTGTTTATGCAATTATTTTAGCATTAATTGTTTTTGGTGAAACAGAAGAAATGAATTCTGAATTTTATTTAGGAGCCTGCATTGTTTTATTTGTTGTAGTGTTAAATGGGGTTCTTAAAAATATGAAAAGTATTGTAAAGAAAGTAGGTAAGTATAAACCGTCAAAAAAATAGAATACATTGTAAATTCACACAAATTTTGTAGTAAGTTTGTAACGTTTAACAATAGATTTTTGTGAATCAATTTTATAGAAAATAAATTACTAAACTATGGAATACTTAGACTTCGAATTACCTATCAAAGAATTGAAGGAACAGCTTGGAAAATGTTATGAAATTGGTGTAGATAGTGATGTTGATGTTATCGCTACGTGTAAAAAAATTGAGAAGAAGTTAGAAAAAACAAAAAAAGAAATTTATAAAAATTTAACTCCATGGCAAAGAGTTCAGTTATCTAGACATCCAAATAGACCTTATACATTAGACTATATTAAAGCCATATGCGGTGATACTTTCATGGAGTTACATGGTGATAGAAATGTAAAAGACGATAAAGCAATGATAGGTGGCTTAGGTAAAATAGGAGATCAGTCATTTATGTTTATTGGTCAGCAAAAAGGCTACAATACAAAAACACGTCAGTACAGAAACTTTGGAATGGCAAACCCTGAAGGCTATAGAAAAGCATTACGTTTAATGAAAATGGCTGAAAAGTTTGGTATACCTGTAGTTACCTTACTTGATACCCCTGGAGCTTATCCAGGACTAGAAGCGGAAGAAAGAGGTCAGGGAGAAGCTATTGCTAGAAATATTTTAGAAATGACTCGATTAAAAACACCTATCATTACTATAGTTATTGGTGAAGGTGCTTCTGGAGGTGCAGTAGGTATCGGTGTCGGTAATAAAGTTTACATGATGGAAAATACATGGTATACAGTCATTTCTCCTGAATCTTGTTCGTCTATTTTGTGGAGAAGTTGGGAATATAAAGAACAAGCGGCATCTGCTTTAAAGTTGACAGGTGAAGACATGAAACGCCTAAAGTTAATAGACGGAATTATAAAAGAACCTGTCGGTGGAGCTCATTCTAACAGAGAAGGAGCTTTTGAAGCTGTTAAGAATACCATCTTAAGTTCTTTTGAAGAATTAAAAGATTTATCAGATGAGGAAATAGTAACTTCTAGAATGGAAAAATATGCTGAAATGGGAGTTTATAAAGAATAAATTAATGTCAATTTAAAATAAAAAAAGTCGAGATAAACATCTCGACTTTTTTTATTTTAAATTCCTGGCAATTCATCTAATAATTTTTTTAATGATGGGTTTGCTGGACTTAAGGTATTACTGTCAATAAGTTTACCCTCAGTATCAATTAAGATAAAACGTGGAATACTTCTTATCATATATTCTTTAGAAAAGCGAGCATCATCTTTTCCAGCCCATAATTGTATACCTGTTAAGTCTTTAGCTTTTACCATTGTTTTCCATTTATTACGTGCTTTTTTCCAGCTTCCATTAGATCTTCGGTCATCATCTGTAGAAATACTTATGAATGAAATATTTTTATTTTTATACTCCTTTTCAAGCATTTTTAGGTAAGGAAATTGAGCGATACAAGGTCTACACCAAGTGGCCCAAATGTCAATATATACATATCTCCCTATAAAATCTGATAGTGAAGATGTTCCACCGCTATAGTTCTCGTAATTTGAAAAATCTGGCGCTTTATTTCCTTTTTTTAATTTCTCTTCACTAATTACTTGTTCTAAAATTTGAGTATGCATCACGTCATAATTGTCTTCTAATTTTTTAAAGAGGTTTTCATTTTGTTCATCAGAATCATTTACTATCAATTCATTGGCATTAGGATACATTTTAGAAATACTATCCATTCCTTTTCTGAAATAATTAATTTTATTTAAAAACGCTTCTTTTTCTAGAATCATAAACCCTTTAACATTTCCAGAACTTTGACCAAAATTATATCGACTTACAAAAAAATTATTACTGTCTGCTCCTTCATCATTTCCCTCATATTTAAAACTTTTAAAAAAACTATTTGAATCACTCGTTAATTTTAAGTGGTATCCATTTTTTAAAAAAACGATTCCTCTTTTGTTAGTTGAGGAGTATATGTTGAATAAACTTGCTTCAGGAACTTTCAAGGTGTCTTTAAAGGTTCCATCTTCAGAGATCTTAATAACCTTAGTTAATCCCTTGCCTAAAATTGTTAGGGTAGAATCTTTAGATTTTTCAAGGGTTCCACTGAATGTTAAATACCCTTTTGCGTGTTCTGTATGGCAAGAACTTAATAAGGTTAAGATTATAATTATCAGACTTAGTCTTTTCATTACTACCAAATTTTAAAATTTCTCAAAGATAAATACTATTTGAATAGAAAAATTGTTAAAATTTGTTGCATAATCAACATCGTTTGTTGATTTTTACAACTATAACTGATCTTTATGACTGCAACACACATAATAGACTCTAATCCTTTAGATCTTAGTATTATACAGGATATATTAATACATGGTAAAAAGCTTTCGCTCTCTGAAAATGCTAAAGAACGTATTAAAAAATGTAGGGCCTATTTAGATGATAAAATGTCTTCAGTAGTAAAGCCTATTTATGGAATTAATACTGGATTTGGTGCGTTATACAATGTAGAAATTAAAGGAGAAAATTTACAGAAACTACAAGAAAATTTAGTGATGAGTCATGCTTGTGGAACAGGAGATGAGGTTCCAGACGAAATTATTAAATTGATGTTGCTGTTAAAAATACAATCATTAAGTTATGGTCATTCAGGGGTACAATTAGCAACTGTGAATCGTTTAATCGATTTTTATAATAATAATATTTTCCCCGTTGTTTATGAACAAGGTTCTTTAGGCGCCTCAGGAGATTTATCACCATTAGCTCATTTAGCCTTGCCATTGATTGGGTTAGGTGAGGTGAAATTTAATGATCAAAGAATTTCAGGAAAAGAGGTTTTAGATCGTTTTGACTGGTTGAAAATTAATCTTCAATCTAAAGAAGGTTTAGCGTTATTAAATGGCACTCAGTTTATGACGGCCTATGGAATCTATAATTTATTAAAAGCACACAAAATTTCTTACTTGTCCGATTTAATAGGGACAATTTCCTTGGAAGCTTTTGATGGAAGAATAGAGCCTTTTAACGAATTAGTTCATTTAGTCCGACCTCATAATGGTCAAATAAATACTGCAAAAAGGGTAAGGGAGTTTTTAGAAGGAAGCCATCTTATTAAACAAGAAAAAATACATGTACAAGATCCTTATTCATTTCGTTGTATTCCTCAAGTTCATGGTGCTTCCAAAGACACAATTAAATTTGTAACAAAAACCTTTTTAACTGAAATAAATTCTGTTACTGACAATCCTAATATTTTTGTAGAAGAAGATCAAATAATTTCTGGAGGAAATTTTCATGGTCAGCCCCTTGCATTGGCTTTTGACTTTTTAACTATAGCTATGGCAGAATTAGGGAATATTTCTGAACGTAGAATTTATCAATTAGTTTCTGGGCATAGACATTTGCCTCCATTTTTAGTTTCTAACCCAGGCTTAAATAGTGGTTTTATGATTCCACAATATACAGCTGCAAGTATCGTAAGTCAGAACAAACAATATGCAACTCCATCGAGTGTAGATTCTATAGAATCAAGCAATGGACAAGAAGATCATGTAAGTATGGGTGCTAATGGAGCGACTAAATGTAAAAAAGTAATTGATAATATTCAAACCGTATTAGCTATTGAATTATTTACGGCTTCCCAAGGATTGACTTTTGGAAAATTAAAGAGCTCACCATTTTTAGAGTCATTTATTAATTCATTTAGAAAAGAGGTTGCTATTGTTTTAGAAGATAGGGTTATGTTTAATGACATTGAAAATGCGTCTAATTTTATAAATACCTTGGAAATTGATGCTCATGAGTTATTCTAAGGATTTTAAAATTAATGTAGCTGTATAAAATTAAAAAACCCAAGTATTTGCTTGAGTTTTTTATTTAGTCTTTAGCTTCTGTTTTTTTCTCTTTAACTTTCTTTCCTTTTTTTATTTTTATGGTAAGGTCATTTTTTTGCTCATCTAAATCCATAGTAATTGTATCACCTTCTGTTAATTTAGAATTCACAATTTCTTCTGCTAAAGCATCTTCAATATATTTTTGAATGGCTCTCTTTAAAGGTCGTGCTCCATACTTTTTATCAAAACCTTTGTCTGCTATATAATCTTTTGCTTTGTCGCTTAGCTTGAGTGTATAGCCTAAATCTAGGATTCTGTGAAGCAATTTATCAAGTTCAATGTCTATTATAGAATGAATATCTTCTCTTTCTAAAGCATTAAAAACAATTACATCATCTATCCTGTTTAAAAATTCAGGAGCAAATGATTTTTTTAAAGCACCTTCAATAATCCCTTTAGCGTGTTCATCTGATTGATCTTTTCTGGCTGAAGTTCCAAAACCAACACCAGCACCAAAGTCTTTAAGTTGGCGAGCTCCAATATTAGAAGTCATAATGATAATAGTGTTTCTAAAATCAATTTTTCTTCCCAAACTATCAGTTATGTGCCCATCATCTAAGATTTGTAATAACATATTAAATACATCAGGATGCGCTTTTTCAATTTCATCTAACAGCACAACTGCATATGGTTTTCTTCGAATTTTTTCTGTTAATTGTCCACCTTCTTCATAACCTACATATCCAGGAGGAGCTCCAATTAATCTAGAAATTGCAAATTTCTCCATGTATTCACTCATATCTATTCTGATTAAAGAATCTTCAGAATCAAATAATTCACGTGCTAATACTTTTGCTAATTGTGTTTTCCCAACACCTGTTTGTCCCAAGAAAATAAAGGAACCTATAGGTTTGTTAGGGTCTTTTAATCCAACTCTATTTCGTTGAATTGCTTTCACAACTTTAGAAACAGCTTCATCTTGTCCAATTACTTTTCCTTTAATTAGTTGAGGTAATTCGCCCAGCCTATGGCTTTCTGCTTCAGCAACTCTATTAACAGGAATTCCTGTCATCATAGATACAACTTCAGCAACATTGTCTTCAGTAACTAGCTCCCTATTTAATTTGGAATCATCTTCCCATTGTTGTTGAGCAGAATGTAATGCAGCTTCAATATTTTTTTCATCATCACGTAATTTTGCTGCTTCTTCATATTTTTGACCATTTACAGCTTTGGTTTTTCGTTCTCTGACAATCACCAATTGCTTCTCTAATTCCAATACTTGATCAGGAACTACAATGCTGGTAATATGAATTCTGGAACCTGCCTCATCTAATGCATCAATTGCTTTGTCAGGCAGATACCTGTCTGTCATATATCTATTTGTTAACTTAACACAAGCATCAATTGCTTCATCGGTATAATCTACATGATGATGTGCCTCATATTTTTCTTTGATATTATTTAAAATTTGTATGGTTTCCTCAACACTAGTAGGGTTTACAATTATTTTTTGAAAACGTCTTTCTAAAGCACCATCTTTTTCAATATTTGTTCTGTATTCATCCAGCGTCGTAGCACCAATACACTGAATCTCCCCTCTAGCTAAAGCTGGTTTTAACATGTTTGAGGCATCTAGTGATCCTGTAGCTCCACCAGCACCTACAATAGTATGAATTTCATCTATAAATAAAATAATATCATCATTTTTTTCAAGCTCATTCATTAGTGCTTTCATGCGTTCTTCAAATTGACCTCTGTATTTTGTGCCAGCTACTAGACTCGCTAAATCTAGAGAAACAATTCTTTTGTCAAAAAGAATTCGAGATACCTTTCTGTTAATAATTCGTAATGCAAGTCCTTCTGCTATGGCAGATTTCCCAACACCTGGTTCACCAATTAACATAGGATTGTTTTTTTTACGTCTACTTAAAATTTGAGAAACACGTTCTATTTCTTTGTGACGCCCAACAACAGGATCTAATTTACCAGTTTCAGCTAAGAAAGTTAAATCTCTTCCGAAGTTGTCTAACACTGGTGTTTTAGATTTTTTATTGACTTTACTTTTTTGAGATTGATCGTATGGATTAGATTTTTCTGAGGCAAATTCACTATCATCAGAAGGGGTTTCTGAAATGGGACTTGTAGGTAAATCATTATCATCATTATCAGTATGAAGCTCCTTGTATAAAGTTTTGGCTTGATCATAATCAACATCATATTTATTTAATAATTTAGTCGATGGATCATTTTCATTCCTCAAAATGCATAATAACAAGTGTGCAGTGTCGATGGCTTCACTTTGATATAATTTGGCTTCTAAAAAAGTTGTTTTCAAAGCTTTTTCTGCTTGTCTTGTTAAATGGAGACTTTTTTTCTTGTTGTCTTCAAGTATTGTTGGAGCTGATGGATTTAGTAACTCAAGTTTTTTTCTTACCAATTCTAAGTCAATTTGAAAAGTGAGCAATATTTCTATTGCTTTACCGTCTCCCTTTCGAATTAATCCTAGAAGTAAATGTTCAGTTCCAATGAAGTCATGACCTAATCTTAGGGCCTCCTCTTTACTAAATGTGATTACATCTCTTACCTTTGGTGAAAAATTTTCGTCCATATATCGCTTTTTCTTTATTGTAAATTTAACCTTTTTTGTTTTATAAAATGCAAAAAGAATGCCATCAATTGTAAACTGACAATTTGACCCCCAAAACACCTTCAGAAAGGCTTGTAAATCAAGGGTATAAAACAACTGTAAAAATTATCAATAAATGTTAATAACTATGGGCTTTTCAGGCGCTAAAACCTTTGCTAAAAAAAGGATTTATAGTATCTTGCTAATTGTAAATAAATTAGTTAAAATTTAACACTAAAAACAAGGTATGGCAGAGGGAGAAAAGTTGATTCCTATTAACATAGAAGAGCAGATGAAATCTGCATATATTGATTATTCAATGTCCGTGATAGTCTCAAGAGCATTACCCGATGTAAGAGATGGTTTAAAACCCGTTCATAGAAGAGTTTTATACGGAATGCATGAGTTGGGTATTAAAGCTACCGGTTCATATAAAAAATCAGCAAGGATTGTTGGAGAAGTTTTGGGTAAGTATCATCCACATGGAGATACTTCAGTTTATGATTCTATGGTTCGTATGGCACAAAATTGGAGTGTTCGTTACATGATGGTTGATGGTCAAGGTAATTTTGGTTCTGTTGATGGAGATAGCCCAGCAGCAATGAGATATACCGAGGTTAGAATGCAGAAAATATCTGAGGACATGTTGTCAGATATTGAAAAAGATACTGTAGATCATAGACTTAATTTTGATGATACACTTCATGAACCAACGGTTCTTCCAACAAGAATTCCAAATCTTTTGGTAAATGGAGCTTCAGGTATAGCAGTAGGTATGGCAACTAATATGGCTCCCCACAATCTGACTGAAGTTGTAAATGGAACATTAGCTTATATTCAAAATAGAGATATTGAGATTGATGAATTAATGGAGCATGTAAAAGCACCAGATTTTCCAACAGGAGGAATAATTTATGGATATGAAGGGGTGAAAGATGCTTTTCACACAGGAAGAGGGCGAATAGTTATGCGTGCTAAAGCTGTAATCGAAGAAGTTAAAGGAAGAGAATGCATTATAGTTACTGAAATTCCTTATCAAGTTAATAAGGCAGAAATGATTAAAAAAACTGCTGAATTAGTCAATGATAAAAAACTAGAAGGAATTTCAAATATTAGAGATGAATCTGATAGGAATGGTATGCGAATTGTTTACATATTAAAACGTGATGCTATTCCTAATATAGTTTTAAATAAATTATATAAATACACCGGTTTACAAACCTCTTTTAGTGTTAATAATATTGCACTAGTAAATGGTCGTCCAGAACAATTAAACTTAAAGCAGTTAATTCATTATTTTGTTGAACACAGACATGAGGTAGTTGTTAGAAGAACGAAGTTTGAATTAAAAAAAGCTGAAGCAAGAGCTCATATTCTACAAGGATTAATAATTGCTTCTGATAATATTGATGAGGTAATAAAAATTATTAGAGGATCTAGCAACGCTGATCTTGCTCGTGAAAGGTTAATTGAAAGATTTGAATTAACTGAAATTCAAGCTAAAGCAATTGTTGAGATGAGGTTACGTCAGCTAACTGGTCTTGAGCAAGATAAGCTAAGGGCAGAATTTGATGAAATCATGAAAACTATTATTGATTTGAAAGATATTTTAGACAATGAGTCTAGACGTTATCAAATCATAACTGATGAGTTAGTTGCTGTTAGAGATAAATATGGTGATGAGCGTAGGTCTCAAATTGAGTATGCTGGTGGAGACATGAGTATCGAAGATATGATTCCAAACACTAAGGTAGTTGTTACTATTTCTAATGCTGGATATTTAAAAAGAACTAACCTTGATGAATATAAAGTTCAAAATAGAGGAGGTCGAGGTCAAAAAGGAGTAGCTACTAGGAATGAAGATTTTCTAGAACATTTATTTGTGGGAACTAATCACCAATATATGTTGTTCTTCACTCAAAAAGGTAAAGTATTTTGGATGCGCGTTTATGAGATTCCAGAAGGGGGTAAAAACTCTAAAGGAAGAGCAATGCAAAATTTGATAAATATAGAGCAAGATGACAAGGTTAAAGCATTTTTAGTAACCCAAGATCTTAAAGATGAAGAGTACATTAATAACCACTATGTTATCATGGCTACCAAAAAAGGTCAGGTGAAGAAAACATCACTAGAACAATATTCTAGACCGAGAACTAATGGTATTAATGCCATTACTATCCGTGAGGGTGATGAGTTACTAGAAGCTAAATTAACATCTGGAGATAGTCAGGTAATGTTGGCTTTAAAATCTGGTAAATCTATTCGATTTGAAGAGGCAAAAACAAGACCAATGGGAAGAACTGCTTCAGGAGTAAGAGGAATTACTTTAGCTCATGAAAATGATGAAGTAATCGGAATGGTTGCTGTCAATGATATGGAAAGTAATATTTTAGTAGTTTCTGAAAGAGGTTATGGTAAACGCTCTAAACTAGAGGACTACAGAGTAACCAATAGAGGAGGTAAAGGTGTAAAAACTTTAAACATATCTGAAAAAACAGGTAATTTAGTGGCCATCAAAAATGTAGATGATTCTAATGATTTAATGATTATTAATAAATCTGGAATAACAATAAGAATGGCAGTTGAAGACCTGCGTGTGATGGGAAGAGCTACACAAGGTGTAAAACTAATTAATATTAAAGACTCTGACAGTATTGCTGCAGTAGCCAAGGTAATGCACGAAGAAGATAATGATGAAGAAGGAATTACAGAAGCTGCTTCAGATGAAGGTGATAACACTTCTGAAACTGATAACATAACAAACGATAACCAAGAATAACAAATAAAAAATTAAACAATTTAAGATGAAAACGAAAGTATTAGCAATTGTATTAGGATTAGTAACTATTTCAACTTTTGCGCAAAAAAATGAATTAAAAGCAGCAGAAAAGGCTTTGAAAATTTTAGATTATCCAACAGCAATAACAGCCATAAGTTCGGCTGAATCTTTAATTGCAAATATGGATGACAAAATTAAAGGAAAGTTCTATTTTGTAAAAGCTCAAGCTTTTTATGGAAAAAAAGATTTTAAAACTGCAGCCATTGCTTTTGAAAACTTGTTTAATTTTGAGAATGAGACAGGCAAGATGAGGTATACTCAAATGGCAACTACACTTCAAAATCAAATGGTTCAAGAAGTATACCAATTAGCAAGCGATCAATACACAGCTAAAGATTACAAAAACGCATCTGATAGTTTTTATTTGACTTATCAATTAAGTAAGGCAGATACTATTTTTATCTATAATGCTGCAGTAAGTTCAAGTCTTGCTAAAGATTATGATAATTCTTTGAAATATTATAAAAAGTTACAAGATATCGGGTATACTGGTATACTTAAAATATTTTATGCCACAAATAACCAGACAGATGAGAAAGAAGATCTTGGAGATGAAAAGAATAGAGATTTACAGGTGAAATTAGGTCTTTATAAGGATCCGGTTAATGAATTAACTGAATCTAAAACTGGAGATATTATTAAGAATGTTGCCTATATTTTAAAAACCCAAGGAAAAACTGAAGAAGCTTTAGTTGCAGTAGGTGAAGCCAGAAAAGCTTATCCAAATGATATCAATTTAATTTTAACTCATGCAGATATCTATTTCCAATTAAAAAATATGGAAAAGTATGGGGAGTTAATGGAACTAGCGATAAGCATAGATCCAAATAACCCACAACTGTTTTTTAATTTAGGTGTAATTAGTTTTAATGAGGGTAAAATTGAAGAGGCTAGAAAAAATTATGAGAGAGCAATTGAATTACAAGAGGATTATGGCGATGCTTATTTAAATTTGGCTATTGTTATTATGGATAAGGAGAGAGAAATTGTTGATGAAATGAATCAAAACTTATCTGATTTTGATAAGTATGACGAATTGCTAGAAAAGCAAAAAGGAGTACATAAACAAGCTTTACCTTATTTAGAAAAAGCTGATAAATATAGTAGAAGTATAAATACTGTTCAGCTTTTGATGAATATATATCAAACTTTAGCGATGGATGAAAAAGCAGCTGAATTTTCAGATTTATATAGAGAAATGAGAGATTAAAATTAGTTTTAATCTGGTAAAAAAAAGTCAACATTAATGTTGACTTTTTTTATATAATTTTTTTAATTACCCTTAATTTGTGGGTATGTGTTTTGGTGTCTACATTGTATATGCCACTGTGATCTAGTGTATCTATTCTTACTTTTCCGTGAGCATGTATAATGTGATAATCATTCATAATAATTCCAACATGTACAATATTACCTTCTTCATTGTCAAAAAAGGCCAAGTCACCAGGTTCAGATTCTTCTATAAAACTTAAAACTTCTCCCTGTGTAGCTTGATCTCTAGCATCTCTAAGAAGAGCGTGGCCACATAGTTTATAAACTAATTGTGTAAAACCAGAACAATCTATTCCAAAAGGGGTTTTTCCACCCCATAAATAAGGTGTATTCAAAAATTGAAATGCTTTTCGAATGATTTCGTTCTTTGCTAATTTTTCTGAACTAACATTACCATCGTAGAAATAATCTTTTGTTCCAATTGTAAAGTGATTATTATGATAAAAAGGTAACCTAGAGCCAATAGAAATAGTACTTAGATCATTTTCTTTTGTGGTAACAAAATCTATTATCTCAGTAGTATAATAATCTTTAGAATTTGATAAATTGTTAAAAGTTTCCTCGTCTATTTCTTCATATTGCTTGTTATCAATATAGCCAATATAACCATCATAACTCAATTCGATTTTACTCCACTTTAACTCTCTTTCTAGTACTTTAAATTCCTCTCCAAAAAGGATCTGAGAGACCATCTCTGATGCATCACTTGCTTCTAAACGAAGAGGAACAATACTTAAATTACAAATGCCGTAGAGCATATTTTTTTATTTTAAAGAGATTCAATAATCATTGCACTGGCACCACCACCACCATTGCAAATACCTGCAGCACCAATTTTAGCTTTATTTTGTTTTAATACAGAGATTAGTGAAATAATTATTCTTGCTCCTGAAACTCCTAAGGGATGACCTAAAGAGACTGCACCACCATTAACATTTACACGATTATTTTTTAAATCTAGTATTTTCATATTAGCTAATCCAACTACTGAAAAGGCTTCATTTAATTCGAAATATTCTATTTCATTAATAGACATTTCTATTTTTTCTAAAGCTTTTGGAATTGCTTTTGATGGGGCAGTTGTAAACCATTTTGGTTCATGAGCGGCATCTGCAAAGCTTTTAATTTTGGCAATAGGTGAAAGCTTTAATTCCCTTGCTTTTTCTACAGACATTAAAATTAAAGCTGCACCACCATCATTAATCGTAGATGCATTTGCTGCTGTTACAGTTCCATCTTTTGAAAAGGCAGCTCTTAAGGAAGGAATTTTTTCCATCTTAACGTTTTTATACTCCTCGTCTTCAGTCATAACAACAGATGGCCCTTTTCGTTGTGGTATTTCTACTGGAATAATTTCATCAGAAAACTTTCCTGATTTCCAGGCTTCAGAGGATCTTTGATAGGATTGTATTGCATAAGCATCTTGGTCTTCTCTTGAAAAACCAAATTTAGTTGCGCAAGCATCTGCACAAACACCCATTGCAACATTATCATAGGCATCTACTAAACCATCTTTTTGCATTCCGTCTTCTAAAGTAGTGGGTCCAAACTTAGTTCCTTGTCTTCCGTGAAGGTAGTGAGGAATTAAACTCATATTTTCCATACCTCCGGCAACTGCAATAGAGGTATCTCCCAAAGCAATAGATTGCGCTGCTAACATTACAGCTTTCATTCCAGAAGAGCAAACCTTATTAATTGTTGTACAAGGAACAGTCTCTGAAATGCCAGCTAATATTGCAGCTTGTCTGGCGGGTGCTTGACCTAAACCAGCTGAAACTACATTGCCCATAAAAACTTCGTCAACTAGGTTTGGGTTTAGATTAATTTTATTTAGGGCACCTTTAATAGCTATTGCACCTAATTTTGGAGCTGTAATTTTTGAGAGACTACCCATAAAACTTCCTATTGGGGTTCTACCTACTGAAACAATTACAACTTCTTTGGTTTTCATTTTCAATATTTTTAATGTGTTATGATCAAACAAAACTAACTATTTTAAATCAAATTTGTCAGGAAACTATCCTTTCAATTTTAGACGTCCATTTTTTTAAGTTAAGTTTGTGATCACAACATGTATACATATGAGTAAAACTGTAAACAAACTATACAAGCATAATACTACCATATACAAGGTTATACTTTTTTTAATCACAACAGTTGCTATTGTATATCTTTTTCCAAAAGGAGGTCAATTTAAATATGAATTTACCAAAGGAAAGCCATGGCAATATGATAACCTTTACGCTCCTTTTGATTTTGCGATAGATAAATCTGAAGAGGAAATTGAAGAGGAGATAAAAGCGATAGAAGAAGCTACCAAATTATATTTCCAATTTAATAAAGCAATTGTCTCAGAGGTAAAAGAAGCATACCAATTAAGAGTATCAGTATATAACGTAAGTGATTCATTATCAAAAAATGATATTGACTTTATGGTTTTAACGGGTAATTCTATAATTGACAATGTTTATAAAAATGGTTTTATTGAAGTAACAAGTGAAGGTATTATTTCTGATAAAAATAGTTTTATTGCCTTGAAGAGAGACAATCAAGTTCAGGATATCATTTATAATAACTTGTTGTATTCAAAAGATGTTTTTGAACTCATTAAAAATAGTTTAGGTGATCAGCCTTATACTTATTCTCAGAATATCAATTTATCAATACTTTCTGAAGTTATAAAACCAAATGTTTCTTATGATAATGAGTTTACTCAAAAAGTAATTGATGAGTCAGTTAATGAAATTTCTCTCAGTAAAGGAAAGGTTTCAGTCGGGGAATTAATTATTTTAAAAGGTGATATAGTTGAAGGAAAAAAAATGGCTATTTTGTTTTCACTCAAGGGTCAGTCAGAGTCAAAACTTTGGACAAATGCTAATTATTACTGGATAGTATTGGGCTATACGATATTAGTATCTCTGGCACTTTTAATGCTATTGTTATTCTTGCATAAGTATCGAAAAGAAATTTTTGATAACAATACTAAAGTAACATTTATTTTTTTTAATGTTAGTTTTATGCTTTTAATTCAAACCTTGGTTGTAAAATACAACTCAGATTACTTATATGTAGTTCCATTGAGTATTTTACCAATAGTTTTAAAAGCTTTTTTTGATGCAAGGCTAGGTTTGTTTACACATGTATTAACAGTTTTACTTCTAGGATTTATTGTCCCAGATAGTTTTGAGTTTATTTATCTTCACATTATTGCGGGTATTGTAACTATTCTGACTGTCTCAGAACTTCACAAAAGAGCAAATCTTTTTATTTCTGTTGGTCAAATAACATTAATTTACATGATTACATATCTTGCATTTTCAATTATTAAAGAAGGAAATGCGTCCCAAATTAATTGGGAATATTTAATGATGTTTGGAGCTAATGGTTTGTTATCTTTTTTGTCATTATTTTTCATCTATGCTTACGAAAAAATATTTGGATTGGTGTCAGATGTTACTTTGTTAGAACTATCAAGTACCAATACAAGGCTTTTAAGAGAGTTAAATGAAAAAGCACCAGGTACATTTCAGCATTCAATGCAGGTTGCTAATTTAGCGGAAGCAGCAGCTAATGAAATAGGAGCAAATTCAATGCTAGTTAGAACTGGGGCTTTATATCATGATATTGGAAAAATATTAAATCCAATGTATTTTATTGAAAATCAGTCTACAGGTGTGAACCCACATAATGATTTATCTCCAACAGATAGTGCAAAAATAATCACTGATCATGTAATTAAAGGAATAGAGCTTGCCAAACAATATAGACTTCCAGATAGAATTATAGACTTTATTAGAACCCACCACGGCACAAGTTTGGTGTATTACTTTTATGTAAAAGAACAAGAACAAAGTCCAGAAGAAGAACCTGATATTAAAAAATTTCAGTACAAAGGACCAGTTCCTTTCTCTAAAGAAACAGCTATATTAATGATTTGTGATGCAGCTGAAGCAGCTTCAAAAAGTTTACAACAACCTACTGCCCAGTCTATAGACAATTTAATAGATAAGATCGTAGAAAAACAAAAGCTAGACAACCAATTTATTAATTCTGATATTACTTTTAGTGAGATTGAAAAAATAAAAAAAGTAATCAAAAGAAAATTAATGAATATCTATCATGTGCGTGTAGAATACCCTGATTAATTTTATTGCAAAAAGTATAAAAAACCTTGCAATATTGTATTTGGTATGTTACATTTGCACTCGCAATTTTTTACTAACATTGTTAGTTTTACGGAGAGTTGCCAGAGTGGTTAATGGAGCAGTTTGCTAAACTGTCGACGGGTAACTGTCGCGTGGGTTCGAATCCCACACTCTCCGCAACAATTGCTACTCGGGGTGTAGCGTAGCCCGGTCATCGCGCCTCGTTTGGGACGAGGAGGTCGCAGGTTCGAATCCTGCCACCCCGACAAAGTAAAAAGTGGAGTTTTCGTAGAAAGTTTACTTTCTAAAGAAAACATAGGTATTTACTTATTAAAGTAATTTTAATTTGTAGCTAAACCTACCAGGATCAACAAAGTTAATCCTGCCAACTCGACACTGTTTTCGTAGAAACATTAAAACTACGGGCTCGTAGCTCAGCTGGATAGAGCACCTCCCTTCTAAGGAGGCGGTCATAGGTTCGAATCCTATCGGGCTCACTTAAAGCTTCACAGAAATGTGGGGCTTTTTTGTTTGTATAAAGTAAGTAAGAGTAGGTTAAGAACTATCCTCTTCCTTTAATTCAGCTATTTCTAAACCTCTTAAATAGGTTAAACTAACATTTATTATATTTGAGGTAAAGTTAAATTTATGAACAAAAAAGCGAAAAAATACCTTCTTAAATACTCTCTTGAATTTTTGGTTATCGTAATGGGTATTTCTGTTTCTTTTTGGTTATCTAATTACCAAGAGTCTGTTGATAATGCTCAAAAAGAAATTCAGGTTTATAATGATTTATTTAATGGGATATCTACATTAGATACGAGAATTAAAAATAGAACCTTTGCTTTTAAATTTGATTTAGATATTATTGAAAATCTTCTTGGATTGTCTGTTTTCAATAAATATAATTATGACGACCTAATGACGGTAGTTATAGATTGGAGAGGTTTTGGTCAAAATCAAGAAACATATTCTACACTAAAAGAGGAGGGTTCATTAAAATACATTGTATCTAAAGAGTTAAAAGTTAATCTTGAAAAATTTTATGGTTCAGCAGCCAATGGCATTATTTCAAATATGGAGGATGATGTTATTATGCAAAGAGAGATATTAAGTTATTTAAATTATAACTACCCGAAATTAGTACTAAGAAATAATGAATATGATGATAAATCATTGATATTAAATTTTAAAAGTGTCTTAAAAAAAGATTTAACATTAAAGTCTTTAATAAAAGCTAAGCAGAGGTTTATGTCAAATAAATATAAGGGAATATTAAATTATGATAAAGTTCAAAAAGAATTAAAAGAACAAATTAAATCAGAATTAGATAAATTAAATAAGCCTTGAAGATTAAAAACTAGACCATAGGCATATCTTCCTCTTTCAGTACAGCTATTTCTAAATATCTTAAATAGAATATATGTTATTAAATAAACTTTTAGGTAAAAACAAATCAATTAATATAAAGTTTATATTAATTGAAATTATTCTTGTCACTGTTGGCGTGCTTATGGCAATTGCAGTTAATAATCTGAATACCAGTCGATTAATTAAAATCGAAGTTGATAATTATTTATTAGAAATTCGGTCTGAAATTCAAGGTGGAATAAAATATCAAAATAGAAATATAGAGAGGTTTGAGTCTATGTCTAATAATTTGTTAAGAGTAATGAAAATTATTGAAAGAAATGATTTAGACTCCATACCATATTTAAATAAATTGATATGGCCTATTGGAACAACTTGGCCAATTAGCTATGAATTACCCATTTTAGAGGAATTTATGGATAAAGATTATTTAAATACAGTTCAAAATGATTCATTAAAAAAAACATTAAAAATGTATAATAGAATCAAAGAAAGTGCTATTGGAATGGCAGCATTCAATGAAAAACAATACTTAGATAAAGTTGAGTCTTTCATAAACAAGAATATTGAATATCTTGAGATTATCGAATCAGAAATATGGGAGACTAACAACATAAATAATCATCCAAGAATTAAGACAAATTTCAAGGAATTGTTTAATGACTTGGAGTTTTGGAATATACTTACTCTTAAAACAGAAACTTTTTTTATAGAACTTAGTCACGTTAAAAGTCATAAAAGAACTTTTTTGTTAATTGAAAAATATTTGAATCAATATTTAGATAATAACTAATCCCAAAGTAACAATAAAACCATAGGCATATCTTCCTCCTTCAATTCAGCTATTTCTAGACCTTATTGATTAATCCTCATATTTGGTGTCTTTATATTGTGTAATAGTTTAGAATTAGAAAACTTTACTACTAACTTTTAATCCTGTCAGATAGCTCTTTATCAATTAGTGC
>Ga0233426_10000799_pt1 | contig 31513 bp, 32 predicted proteins | sample SI_118_April2016_6_FD_179875 | JGI IMG/M metagenome (GOLD analysis project Ga0233426, IMG submission 179875) | Seawater microbial communities from Saanich Inlet, British Columbia, Canada - SI_118_April2016_10_MG | ecosystem: Environmental > Aquatic > Marine > Inlet | place: Canada: British... | reverse complement strand
TCTGCATTGATTGTTTTATTACGACAAAAAGAAGCTATAGATAAATCGCTTTGTTCTTGCTCATTAATCCACTCTAGCCATTGTTGTTTACTGATAGTTGCTTTCATGTGGTGCTCCGGTAATAGTAAAATAAGTGGGGTCAGATACAACTTTCAACTTTTATTATTTATTCCAGCATTTTTGTTTTTTGGCTAGCTTTTTTTTAAGGTCTTTTTGTTAGGCTAGCTTCTCATTCTACAGTTATAGGGACATAACTATGGCACGTCTTCCTCGTTTTTGCCCATCGGGTCTTCCTCAGCATATTATTCAGCGTGGCAATAACCGCAGCATTTGTTTTGCAGACGATCAAGATTTTGCAGCCTATGCGCATTGGTTGTATGAATATTCTATTAAGTTTAAGGTCGATATCCATGCGTGGGTTTTTATGACCAATCATGTGCATTTATTAGCGACCCCTTCAACAGATGATGGTATATCTTTAATGATGCAAGCCTTGGGGCGTCGATATGTACAATACTTCAACTTTACTTATCAGCGTTCGGGTACGTTATGGGAAGGCCGTTATAAGTCTAGTGTCGTGGATACAGAAAACTATTTGTTAATTTGTTACCGTTATATTGAATTAAATCCAGTGCGCGCAAATATGGTTGATGATCCTGCTGACTACATATGGTCGAGTTACCGATGCAATGCGTTAGGTGTTGAGACATTGCTGTGCACACCTCATGAAGAGTATGTATCATTAGGAAAGACGGCTGATGATCGCCATAAGTGCTATCGAGAATTATTTTCTTATCATATTGATGGCGAGCTGCTCTCTGATGTTCGAGATGCTTTAAACAAAGGCCTTGCTTTAGGCAGTGAGCGATTTCGGGATGAAGTTGAAGTATTATATGGTCGACGGGTGAAGCCGGGTAAAATGGGAAGGCCAAAGAGTATCCGTGCGTGAAAGTTGTATCTGACCCCACTTATTCTATCTGACCCCACTTATTCTTTCTACATCCCAGCCAGTTTCTTCACGGGTTTCTCGAATGGCAGCATTAATGAGGCTTTCCCCTTCGTCTAAATGACCAGCAGGTTAGTTATAGACTTTTTTCCCGTCACGTACTTCATGTACGAATAAAAACTCTCTTTCATTTTGCTCATTAGAGTTATTGATGCGCTCTACGACGGTAGCAACGGTAGAGTTGGGTTTCCAGTGGTTCATCTTTTGTGTTTGCCTTTTTTGTCTTTAGCATTGGTGTTGTTAGCGTTTTTACGTGTGCGATATGCCTTTGGCTTGCCAGCTTTGTTTTTGGTCTTGATTGGCTGGTTAGGTGAAGAGGGAGCGGTAATGGAGCGATGTTCGCCGGGTTGTAGTCCTTCGAGTGTCCAATCACCAATACTGGCACGTACTAGGCGCAGGGTGGGTAGGCCTACAGCGGCAGTCATTCGTCGTACTTGTCGATTTCGGCCTTCACTAATGGTGATAGATAGCCAGTGGGTAGGTATAGATTGGCGAAAGCGTACAGGCGGGTTACGTGGCCATAGTTCTGGCTCTGGTATAGATTCGACTAGTGCGGGTTTGGTTAGCCCATCTTTTAACTCGATCCCATTACGTAATACATGGATAGCCTCTAAGTTTGGTTCGCCTTCTACTTGCACCCAATAGGTTTTAGGGAGTTTATATTTAGGGTGAGAGATGTGTTGCTGTAATGCACCGTCATCAGTGAGTAATAATAAGCCTTCAGAATCATAATCAAGCCGCCCAGCAGGATATACATTCTTTTGTTTGATATAGCTGGCGAGTGTGTCTTTTGGTGGTTTTTTTGTTGTATTGCTAGGAGTAGTAATATTGGTTAGTGTGTTTTGCAATTTCTCTGGAGTAAATTGCGAGAGTACTTTAAACGGTTTGTTAAACAGTATAAGGGTTGGCATAGTCGTTTGGTTGAGGAGTTATTCAGTGGGTGGATGTATGCTATCACTCTTTTAAATATTCTTCTGTGATAATATCACCATACTTTATAGTGCTAGATATAGTGGTGTACATAGACGTTCAAATGGTTATATTTCAACTATAATCTCACTTATAATTTCACAACATATCATCGTGCAATCACCACGACAACGATTACCTTATTTGTATATATGATCCATTTGCATGATTAACTTACGACAACTTTCACTAGGAATAGAGGATATCGCCTAATGCCTACACAGCGTCCCACAATTATTTATACACATACTGACGAAGCTCCTGCTTTGGCGACTTACTCGTTTTTGCCTATTGTAAAAGCATTTACAAAGGTAGTTGGCGTGGACGTTGAGACACGCGATATTTCTTTAGCGGCGCGTATTTTAGCTGTATTTCCTGAATATTTAGATGATAACCAGAAAGTAGTGGATGCTTTATCAGAATTAGGCGATTTAGCAAAAACACCTGAAGCCAACATTATTAAGTTGCCTAATGTAAGTGCATCAATTCCTCAGTTGAAAGCAGCAATTAAAGAACTGCAATCACAGGGCTATAAATTGCCTGACTATCCTGAAGAGCCATCTACAGATGAATCAAAGGATGTGCAAAGCCGTTACGATAAAATTAAGGGGAGTGCGGTAAACCCGGTATTGCGTGAAGGTAATTCGGATCGTCGAGCCCCTGCATCCGTTAAGCAATATGCACGTAATAATCCACATTCCATGGGCGCATGGGCTGCTGACTCGAAAACGCATGTGGCGAGCATGACTAGTGGTGATTTTTACGGCAGCGAACAATCAACAACGATGACAGCAGCGGGCAGCGTTAAAATTGAGCACGTAAGCAATGATGGTGTCATTACCACTTTAAAAGAAAGCGTTCCTGTATTGGCTGGAGAAATTATTGATTCTGCCGTGATGAGCCAATCAGCATTAAAAGTGTTCTTGGCAAAAGCGATAGATGAAGCAAAAAAAGAAGGCGTTTTATTGTCGCTACATTTAAAAGCCACCATGATGAAAGTATCAGACCCGATTATGTTCGGCTTGGCGGTACGAGTGTATTTTAAAGATGTATTTGAAAAATACGATAGTGTATTTGATGAGTTGGGAGTGGATACGAATAATGGTTTAGGTGATGTTTATGCCAAAATCACCCAGCTTCCGATTGATCAGCGCGAAGAAATTGAGCAGGCTATTCAAGCTTGTTACGCCATTCGCCCAGAGTTGGCGATGGTGAATTCCGATAAAGGTATTACCAACTTACATGTGCCTAGTGACGTGATTATCGATGCCTCTATGCCTGCGGCGATTCGTTCGTCTGGTCGTATGTGGGGAGCAGATGGCCAACTTAAAGACACTAAGGCGATTATTCCAGATCGTTGTTATGCCGGTGTTTACCAAGCCACTATTGATGACTGTAAAAAGCATGGTGCATTTGATCCTACCACAATGGGTAGTGTGTCTAACGTAGGTTTGATGGCGCAAAAAGCGGAAGAGTACGGATCGCATGATAAGACTTTTCAAATAGCGGCTAATGGTACTGTGCGTGTGGTTAGTGACAGCGGTGATGTGTTGATGCAACACGGTGTGGCTGAAGGCGATATCTGGCGTATGTGTCAGGTGAAAGATGCGCCTATTCAAGATTGGGTGAAATTGGCCGTTAGTCGTGCGAAGGCAACCGGTAACCCTGCTGTTTTTTGGTTAGACGGTGAACGTGCACATGATGCTCAGCTAATTAAAAAAGTGGAGCTATACCTTAAGCAACACGATACCGATGGTTTAGATATTCGTGTACTCGCTCCGGTAGAAGCGACGCTATTTTCTTTAGCGCGTATTCGCGAAGGTAAAGACACTGTCTCGGTAACAGGTAATGTGTTGCGTGATTACTTAACTGATTTATTCCCAATTTTAGAGGTGGGCACTAGCGCAAAAATGCTATCTATTGTTCCGTTAATGAATGGGGGTGGCTTATTTGAAACCGGTGCAGGTGGTTCAGCGCCTAAGCATGTTCAGCAGTTTGTAGAAGAAGGGCATCTACGTTGGGATTCGCTGGGTGAGTTTTTAGCCCTATCAGTTTCTTTAGAGCACGTTGCCAATGTATTCAATATTAGTAAAGCGAAGGTATTGGGTCAGACATTAGACCAAGCAACGGCTAAATTCTTATTAGAGAATAAATCCCCATCACGCAAAGTGGGTGAGCTAGACAATCGTGGTAGCCACTTTTATTTGGCTATGTATTGGGCGCAGGCTTTGGTTGAGCAAAGCGATAATAGTGAATTACAAGCGCATTTTGCACCGCTAGCTCAGCAGTTAAAAGATAATGAAGCATCTATTGTAGCCGAGTTAAATAACGCTCAAGGGCAAGCGATTGAGATCGGTGGCTACTATCAGCCAAAGGTTGAGCTAATGGCCAAAGCTATGCGTCCTAGCGCGTCGCTCAATCAGATTATTGATGCGCTTTAAAACTGACTCTACGTTGAGTATTTAAATCTTTTACAAATTACGCCCTTTGTCATTATATTTGGCATGGTAAAACGAGTGTAAAAACCGCAATGAGGCATGTTCTTTTTAGAATATCCCTTGTTGCGGTTTTTTTGTTTATAGGTATGAATTCAGGGTTTGAGAAATGGCATAGCGCGGAGAATTTATCTGTTAAGCGAGCTGTTGTTAAAGATTAGGTATAGGAAAGTAATAAAAGTACAAAAGTATCGGTGCAAAAAAGATAAATTTACAAGAATAAATGAAGAAAAGTGAGACGAAAAAAGTCGCCAAACATTATGGTTTGGAAGTAATGAAAAAGCATCGCTGGCTCATGCTCGGTAGAAATGTTGTGCAAATGCCCCATTCACCGTGCAGAATCGTCAGTGCAGAAGTCTAGCTCTGCGGAAGACCTAGCGTTACGCTGTTTCTAAATGGTCTTGATCGGAATCGATAGTGTTCAACGCGCTACTACTATCTGTATTGGACGATTCAGTACCTTCATTGGCGTTTTCATTCGCCGTAATGTTGGTTGCATGTAAACCTTTGTCGCCACCAATCGTATCAAACGATACCGGTTGGCCTGCTTTTAAGGTTTTATAACCATCCATTTCAATAGAACTGTAGTGGGCAAACAAATCTTCTCCACCGTCATCCGGTAGAATAAATCCATAACCCTTTGCGTTGTTAAACCACTTAACTGTACCCGTCGCCATGGTTGTTTCCTTCTTGTACTGCAAGCTAATCACTTGATTAAAACAACTGATTAGAACAAGCGTTTACGTGTTATTATTATGAACGTTTTATGGTTAGCGCTGTTCAAAAAACAAGCTAACGATCAATTTATACGCAAACCTATCGTGAATGTCAAATCTTTGTTCATCCGTTCGGTATCTCCACTGCGTATAGCCTCAGTGACAATATTCCAGCAGACTAGAAAAAAATGTTTTTATCGCAATTAAAAATAGGTGTTCTTCCAAATCATCAACTAAGATTAAGTAAAGAGGACGATGATTATCACCACGATCATGACGATCATTTACTGGTGCAGGAAGCCAAGCCAGTGGTTAAAAAGCCACCGATGTATAAGGTGATTATGCTAAACGATGATTACACGCCAATGGAGTTTGTCGTGTATGCATTAGAAAGTTTTTTTGGTATGGGAACAGAGCAGGCAACAAAAGTGATGTTGCAAGTACATACCGAAGGCAAAGCTATCTGTGGGGTCTATACTAAAGACATTGCAGAGACAAAAGCAGCACAGGTTAATCAATGTGCAGCAGATAATGAGCATCCATTGTTGTGTGAAATAGATGCACAGGAAGAAGACTAATTTTTAGTAAATGTTGAGGAAGTATTATGTTAAGTAAAGAGTTAGAGCAAACGCTAAACGATGCCTTTACTCATGCAAGATCAAAGCGTCATGAGTTTATGACCGTCGAACATTTATTACTTGCACTTCTAGACAATGATTCAGCTTCGTCAGTATTAAAAGCCTGCGGGTCTGACGTAAACAGTTTGCGTACTGAGTTAATTGAATTTGTGGATACGACTACGCCACTGTTTGCTGTGAGTGAAGAAGAGCGCGAAACGCAACCGACTTTAGGTTTTCAACGTGTGTTGCAACGAGCAGTTTTTCATGTGCAGTCGTCGGGAAAACAAGAAGTGTCTGGCGCGAATGTATTAGTGGCATTGTTCAGCGAGCAAGAAAGCCAAGCGGTTTATTTTCTCAAAGTACAAAGTATCGCTCGCATTGATGTGGTGAACTACATTACTCACGGCATTTCAAAAGTAGGCGATAATAATGTTTCTCAAGGCGATGAAGTTGACTCAGCTGATACCACTGAAAATGCCGATAATGCAGCAGCGAGCGGAACTAACCCGTTAGAGAGTTACGCAACGAATTTAAATGAGCTTGCTTTAGAAGGAAAAATTGATCCATTAATTGGCCGAGATAGCGAGGTAGAGCGCGTTGGACAAATATTATCTCGCCGTCGTAAAAACAACCCTCTATTAGTCGGTGAATCAGGTGTCGGTAAAACGGCAATTGCTGAAGGTTTAGCGAAACAAATTGTTGATGGAAAAGTCCCTGAAGTATTAGAAAATAGTGTGGTTTATTCTTTAGATATGGGCGCGCTTTTAGCAGGCACAAAATATCGCGGCGATTTTGAAAAACGCTTAAAAGCGTTACTTGCGGAATTAAAAAAACGCGAAGACTCTATTTTATTTATTGATGAGATTCATACGATTATTGGAGCAGGTGCAACTTCTGGTGGTGTAATGGATGCATCAAATTTATTAAAACCATTACTATCTTCTGGCGAAATGCGCTGTATTGGTTCAACCACTTTCCAAGAATACCGTGGTATTTTTGATAAAGATCGTGCTCTGTCTCGTCGCTTCCAAAAGGTGGATGTAAATGAACCTTCGGTTGATGATACTTACAAAATTCTGAAAGGTTTAAAATCACGTTTTGAAGAGCATCATCACGTGAAGTACACCGATACCGCGTTACGTTCGGCGGCAGAATTAGCAGGGCGTTATATTAACGATCGTTTCATGCCAGACAAAGCAATTGATGTCATTGATGAAGCGGGCGCTTTTCAGCAATTGCAGCCTGCGAGTAAACGTAAAAAGCAATTGGGTGTACACGATATTGAAAATATTGTGGCAAAAATTGCGCGGATTCCAGCGAAAACTATTTCTAGTAGCGATAAAGATCAATTGCGTAAGCTAGATGCTAATTTAAAAATGACAGTGTTTGGTCAAGACGAAGGCATTGATGCGTTAACGACGTCTATTAAATTATCTCGTGCAGGTTTAGGTGCAGAAGAAAAGCCTATCGGTTCTTTCTTATTCTCCGGCCCAACCGGTGTGGGTAAAACTGAGTTATGTCGTCAGTTATCGGATGCGATGGGTGTTGAATTAATTCGCTTTGATATGTCGGAATATATGGAGCGACATACGGTTTCCCGATTAATTGGTGCGCCTCCAGGTTATGTAGGTTTTGATCAAGGTGGCTTATTAACTGAAGCGGTAACCAAAAATCCTCACTGTGTTGTACTGTTAGATGAAATTGAGAAAGCGCATCCAGAAGTATTTAACTTATTGTTGCAAGTTATGGATCACGGTACCTTAACGGATAACAATGGTCGTAAAGCAGACTTTAGGAATGTTGTGTTGATTATGACGACCAATGCGGGTGCGAAAGAAATGAGTCGCTCATCTATTGGGTTTTCGCATCAAGATCATAGTAGCGATGGTAAAGAAGCATTAAAGAAAATGTTTACACCGGAGTTCCGTAACCGCTTAGATTCGATTATTCAGTTCTCAGCTTTGTCTAAAGATGTTATTAAAACAGTAGTAGATAAGTTTTTGGTGCAGCTACAGACTCAGTTAGATGAAAAGCGTGTGCATCTTAATGTGACTGACGAAGCAAGAGCATGGTTGGCGGGGAATGGCTATGATGAAAAAATGGGCGCGAGACCGATGGCCCGATTGATCCAAGAAAAACTGAAAAAGCCATTGGCTGAAATGGTTTTATTTGGTGAGTTGAGTAACGGCGGTGATGTGACAGTCACGGTTGAAGATGATGATATTCATTTTGAGTTTGCTAGCGAACTCGAAACTGTTTAATACCACTTGGTCACTAATAAATAGCTTTAATTAGATGATTGTAATTAAGTGGCTGTAATTAAGTGGCTGTAATTAAGTGCTTGTAAATAAGTAAGTTAGTATTGATAAACAAAAAAAAGAGGCTTATAGCCTCTTTTTTTATGTGTTTTTATCCGAATACTTAGATTCGATTAGCGAGCGCGGAAAGTAATGCGTCCTTTTGATAGGTCGTAAGGGGTCATTTCGACTTTAACCTTGTCGCCAGTCAGTATGCGAATGTAGTTTTTACGCATTTTCCCAGAAATATGCGCGTTAACAACATGCCCATTTTCTAGTTTTACACGGAATGTAGTATTTGGCAGAGTATCGATCACTTCGCCTTCTAATTCAATATTTTCTTCTTTTGCCATTCTAGAAATGTATCCTGATTCGCTTGTAAAAACCGCTTGTGGAAACACATGCACGGTTGAGTAAGTAATTAAAGCGCTGCATTTTGCCTGAAATTGCGTCAATAGCCAAGTCAATCGGGCTATTAATGCGTCATTTAGATAGAAAACACAGATTTTTATGGTGAAGCGGTTTAATTGACCAGAACCCAGCTATCACCCGATTGGATTTCCAATGGTCTATAAGCGGATTTGTAGTTCATTTTGGAAGAGTTTTTGATCCAATAGCCCAGATAAACGCTTTTGAGTTGGCGCTTTTTAGCTTCTTCGATAAGAAATAGAATAACAAAGCTGCCTAAGCTGCGTTTATCTTCAGAAGGATCGTAATAGGTGTAGACTGCTGATATGCCATTATCCATGGTATCGACTACGGCAGTCGCGATAAGGCGGTCACGATCTCTAAATTCGTAATAACTTGCGCAATGCCAAGGTGAACTCAAAAAGTTTTGGAATTGTGAGCGAGAAGGAGGGTACATATCCCCATCTTTGTGGCGTTCGTTGATGTAGCGCTCGTACAAAGCATAGTGTTCATCGTTATCAATGTCGTCTATTTGGGTGATGTTAAGGTCGTTATTACGTTTCCATGTACGCTTTTGGCTACGACTAGGTTTGAACAGGGCGACAGGGACGCGCATGGGTACGCAAGCTTGACAGGATTCACACAAAGGCTTGTATATATGCGTTCCGCTACGGCGAAAACCATAATCAGATAGCTGAGAGTAAAGAGCGCGGTTAATCGACTGCTTTGGGCTTAAGAAGACGGTAGAGGCCACTTCATTTTCGAGATAGCTACAGGGGTGAGCTTGAGTTTGGAAGAACTGAAGTGATTCTAAGTCAGAAACTTCTTCGATGGCTTCGATTTTTTCCTCTAGATTGCTCATTACAATACTCTGGTGTCGAATGATCGTTTAGTGACTAGTTAATATTAATCAATGGCTCTGCTAGTGATATACATACTGTGCTGCATTAAATGACTTTTATTTGCTGCCAATATTCTCTGCCAACATTCACTGCCAAATTAATTACTGTCAATTCCTCCTTGCCAATGGCAGGGAGTATCTTGAACATATTGTTGAATAATCGCTTCAAGCGATTTTCTAGGGATTTCAACAGCTCCCATAGAAGCTAAGTGATCGTTATAAACTTGGCAATCAATAGCTACATATTGCCATTGTTTGAGTTGTTCTACTAGGTGAAACAGAGCTATTTTCGAACTATTTGTGCGGCGGCTAAACATCGACTCTCCAAAGAATAGTCGACCTAGAGCGATACCATATAACCCGCCGACTAACTCATCACCTTCCCATACCTCTATAGAGTGTGCCTGCCCTAAGCGATGTAGCTCGCTATAGGCTTCAATAATGTCATCGCTAATCCATGTCCCTCCATCGTCTTGTGCTGCTCGCGGTTCTGCGCAGGCAATCATTACCTCTGTAAATGCCTGATCAAAGCTAATAGAGAAAGTGCTTTTTTTAATGGCTTTTCGCAAGCTCCGGCTCACATGTAATTGATCTATATAGATAATAGTGCGAGGTGAGGGTGACCACCATAAAATAGGTTCCTTCTCACTAAACCAGGGAAAAATGCCTTGCGAATAAGCTTTCAGTAGCCATTTAGGTGATAATTCACCGCCAGCAGCGAGTAAACCGTTAGGTGACTCTAATGCTGATGTGGTATCTGGAAAAATAGGGTTATTTGGGTCTAACCAAGGAAGCTGTAACATAGTTGGCTGTAACATAGTTGATAGAACTCAAATAATAATGAGAATAAATAACATCGGAGACGCATCATAATGCAACTAGCGAAATCAACCAATATAGTAGGGGGCTTTATTTTATTTGTCTGTGGTATCGTCGGGTGCTTTTTCCCGGATGCAGTGGCTAATTACTATGGTTTTGTTTATGAGCAATTAGAAGCAAAAACAACGGTACGTGTATTAGCGGGTTTGTGTATGGGGGTTGGAGGGCTGCTAATGTACTTTGCTTGGTGTTTTCATGATCAGCGCCCCGTCTTGCTTTCATTAGGGGTGATCCTAGTCAGTTTTGCTGCGCCACGCCTGCTGGGTTTGGTCGTCGATGGCATTGATCAGCCGGATATGTGGTACGAATTGCTCTTCGAGATAAGTGCTTTGTTATTTGTAGTTTATGTACACTGTCGTTATAAAGTAGCGGTTAAAAGCAGCCATTAGATTAATCGTTACAAGTACCACGAGACTTGGTAAACTAAGCTCGTTTTATTGAGCATTAAAAACAATAATAAGATTAGCTTTCAGCGCTATCCATTTTAAATTCAGTCATCTTGATACGTTGTTTGATGTAAAATGCATGCTTTTAAAAGAAGTCTATTCAAATAATATTTTTTGGGGAATTTTATGAACAAAGTCGTATTAATTATTCTGGCTATTTTTCTACCGCCTATTGCCGTTTTTCTAAAATCCGGTGTAGGCAAAGATTTGCTAATCAACATCATTTTGTGTTTGTTGATGTTTTTCCCAGGTGTGGTTCATGCCTTGTGGACAGTGACTAAGTAAAAATGTTAGTTCCATCTTAAGTGTTTTTTACTGAAAGGTAGATGGCCAACGCTGTCTACCTTTTTTCTAAACGGTTTTTTGTGATTAGGTCTATGCCTCAACCAAAAGTGTCTACAGGTCTAGTGAATTTTGATGATCTGTCGTTAATAGAGTCTGCAAACAAGGTCCAATGGTTATCTGGGCAGCCTTACTTCTCTTATGTCGTGACACCTAACATAGATCACTTGTCTCGCTTGTCTTCAAATAAATCATCTCAAATACTTCAGCCAATCTATGATAATGCTGCACTCACTTTGTGTGATAGCCGTATTTTGGCAAAGTTGTTGGCACTTATTAATAAGCCTGTTGAAAATGTAGTTCCCGGTAGTGATCTGACACAAACTTTATTCAATCAAAACTTAAAAAGTATAAATACTATTTTAGTTATAGGCTGTGAGAGTGAAGAAATTAAATCGTTGAAGAGTTATTATCCAATGTTGAATATTCTGCACATAAATCCGAGTATGGGTTTTATTAATAAGTCTGATGAATTGGATGCTTTGGTAGGAGAAATAAAAGAAATCGCCGCAGATTATGTTTTTCTAGCAGTAGGTTCGCCGAGACAAGAAATACTTGCCTATCGCTTACAGCAGTCGGGAATGAAAAAAGGCGTTGCTTTATGTATAGGTGCATCCATTAATTTTATAGTGGGCGTTGAATCAAGAGCGCCATTATGGATACAGTTTTTGCATATGGAGTGGTTTTATCGCATGTTACAAGATCCCAAGCGATTGGTTCTGCGTTATTCCAGTAATGCATGCTCTATACCAAAAATATTGTATGCACTCATGCAGAAAAAGAGTGGTTAAAGTGCGTGGGTTTAATATGTCTGGTTAACGATCATTATCGCTAACCAATACAGAGTTTACTGATCTAAATATTTTTCAGCATCTAAAGCGGCCATGCAGCCTGAGCCGGCAGAAGTAATCGCTTGACGGTAAATATGGTCAGCTACGTCACCTGATGCAAAAACACCTTCAACACTGGTTTGCGTAGCATTACCTTCTAAGCCGCTATTAATTTTTATATACCCATCCTTCATTTCTAATTGGCCTTTAAAAATATCAGTATTGGGTTTGTGGCCAATGGCGATAAAGACCCCTTGTAAATCTATCTCGGTGGTTGAGTCATCCAGCATGCTTTTAATACGCATACCCGTGACACCTGACTGGTCACCCAGCACCTCATCTAGTGTTTCATTCCATTTGATACTGATGTTGCCATTCTTTTCTTTATCAAATAGTTTGTCTTGTAATATTTTCTCCGCACGTAAAGTATCACGTCGATGAACCAGTACTACTTCTTTGCAGATGTTGGATAAGTAAAGCGCTTCTTCAACTGCGGTGTTACCGCCACCAATTACCGCGACTTTTTGATCGCGATAAAAGAACCCATCACAGGTAGCGCAAGCACTAACGCCTTTTCCCATAAATGCTTTTTCTGAATCCAAGCCTAGATATTGTGCAGAAGCACCGGTAGAAATAATAAGCGAGTCGCAGGTATAGGTATCGTTACCTTTCAACACAAAAGGACGTTGGTTAAGATCAACTTCGTTAATGTGATCAAAAATAATCTGGGTGTCAAAGCGTTCAGCATGTTGTTGCATTTGCACCATTAAGTCGGGGCCTTGCAAGTCGCTTATCCCGCCGGGCCAGTTTTCAACTTCGGTCGTGGTGGTTAATTGTCCACCTTGTTGCATTCCCGTAATCACAACAGGGTTGAGGTTAGCTCTCGCAGCATAAATCGCGGCGGTGTATCCTGCCGGGCCAGAGCCTAAGATAATTAAACGGTGGTGTTTGTGAACAATCATTGTTGACCTTGTAGTGAATCACCGGGGAGGTGGTAAGTGGCTATTAAGTGGATATTAAGTAGCTCATATAAGTAACTTGTTAAGTCGTTAGCTCGCTTAAGAAGCATTATGTACAAGTCATATCGCTATTTAGAATATCTTTGCGATTGATGACATATGTATTAAACCGTGAATGCGCTAGTAAAAAAAAATATAGCCATTACAATAGCCTTGCATAATATCATGGCATGTCAGCGACTTACAGCCGCTTTTACAGCACGATTGTTAAAGCAATAACGCACTACATCACACGAATACTTATTAGGGAGATATCTTGAAATCCAGCACTAAAAAAGTTGAAGCTTCATCTGCTCAAATTTTGATCATGCGTATCGTTAAAGAAGGTGCGTTGATTGGCTGGTTGTTGCTGTGTGTGTACTTGCTGCTAGCGCTGTTTAGTTATTCTTCTTCTGATCCCAATGGGTGGTCGAGTACAGGCACAAATGCCGTTGTACAAAATTCTTTAGGGCCTACTGGTGCTTGGGTGGCCGATCGCTTTTTTTCGTTCTTCGGTTATATCGCCTATTTATTCCCCTTGATGGTAGCGTATCGCTTGTGGCGCGCCTTTCAGCAACGACATAATCCCGTACCCTTCGACTCATTATTATTCACTTTACGCGCAGCAGGTTTACTACTGGTGATTGCTGCGGGAACAGGGTTGATTGCTATTCAAACGGTTGACCAAACTAGTGCTTTGCCCTTTTCTGGTGGCGGTTTACTGGGAATCAGTATTGCGCAAGCACTTGAGGCGGCTCTTGGGTTTGTTGGGGCAACGCTATTGTTTTTGGCGATGGGTTTGTTTGGTTTAACGATTTATACGGAGCTGTCGTGGATTAAGCTAGTCGACACCATTGGACGTTATACCTTAATTGCCAGCGAAAAGTTGGTGGTGACGGTACGCCAATATTCTTCTCGTTATTTGAAGAAAAAACAAGAAGACCAACAAGTAAAAGCATCGGTGAAATTACGCCAAGACTCCATGGTGCGGCAGGCGATGAAAATGAAAGACCGCATCCCGCCGACAATTGAAAAGCCAGCGGTAGCGCCTAAACCAAGCCCGCGAGTGGAAAAAGAAAAGCAAGCCACCTTATTTGATGCGCCGGTAGTCGGTGAATTACCTCCGTTGAATTTGCTGGACCCTGCTGATGCACCTCATGCTAAAGGCTTTTCTGAAGAGTCGTTAGAAGCGATGTCACGATTGTTAGAACTTAAACTTCAGGACTTCGGCGTCACTGTTGAAGTGGTATCGGTTTTACCCGGCCCTGTGGTCACGCGTTTTGAGCTGCAACCTGCACCGGGTGTAAAAGCCAGCCGTATTACTAATCTGGCTAAAGATTTAGCGCGCTCAATGGCGGTGGTGAGTGTTCGTGTGGTAGAGGTGATACCGGGTAAGTCGGTTGTGGGGATTGAAATTCCTAACGAGCATCGTGAAATGGTGCGCTTAACACAAGTATTATCTTCCTCCGTCTATGACGACTCCAAATCCCCCTTAACATTAGCTTTAGGTAATGATATTGCTGGCGAGCCCATTGTCGCTGACCTCGCTAAAATGCCGCATTTATTAGTTGCAGGTACCACCGGTTCAGGTAAGTCGGTGGGTATTAATGTGATGTTGTTGAGTTTGCTCTATAAATCAACCCCAAAAGATGTCCGCCTTATTCTCGTCGATCCGAAAATGCTAGAGTTGTCGGTATATGAAGGTATCCCGCACTTGTTAACTCCAGTAGTGACGGATATGAAAGATGCCTCTAACGGCTTACGTTGGTGTGTGGGCGAAATGGAACGTCGTTATAAGCTAATGGCGGCATTGGGTGTACGTAACTTAGCGGGTTATAACCGCAAGGTAGATGATGCTAATAAACGTGGCGAGCCCATTTTAGATCCATTATGGAAACCTGAAGAAGAGTTTATTGCTGGTGAAGCGATACCAACTGCTCCGAGTTTGGATACATTACCCGCTATTGTTGTGGTTATTGACGAATTTGCTGACATGATGATGATTGTCGGTAAAAAAGTAGAGCAGCTTATTGCGCGTATTGCTCAAAAAGCCCGTGCAGCAGGTATTCATCTTTTATTAGCGACGCAACGGCCTTCAGTGGATGTCATTACCGGCTTAATTAAAGCGAACGTGCCGACACGTATTGCGTTCCAAGTATCATCCAAAATTGATTCAAGAACGATTTTGGATCAAGGCGGTGCAGAGCAGCTGCTAGGTCATGGAGATATGCTGTATCTCCCACCGGGAACCAGTGTACCCATTCGTGTGCATGGTGCCTTTGTTGATGATCACGAAGTCCATAAGGTAGTCAGTGATTGGAAGCGCCGTGGTGAACCCGATTATATTGACGGTATTGTGGATGAGAGTGCTAACTCGATCCCTGTACCGGGTATGGCATCGGAAGGCGATGATAGCGATAACGAAAGCGATGCCTTATACGATGAAGCCGTAGAGTTTGTGACTCAAACCCGTAAAGCGTCTATTTCGTCGGTACAGCGTAAATTGCGCATCGGTTATAACCGTGCAGCACGTTTGATTGAAACTATGGAAGCGGCGGGTGTTATTACCGAAGCAGGTCATAACGGTAGTCGCGAAGTGATTGCGCCGCCTCCGCCGAGTCGATAACTGACAAAACCTAGCCAACAAAACTCAATGATGAAGAAATATCATTCTATTAGCCAGAGAGGCTTATTTATATGTTCAATGTACGTCGTGTAGTCTGTAGTTTTTGCTTTTGTCTTGGTGTCTTTACGACGATGGCTAATGCTGCAGATGTGGATGTGTTAGCAGAAAAATTAGTCCAGTTGAGTACGTTCTCAGGTGATTTTCGCCAGACATTAATCGATGATCAAGGCGAAGTTTTACAGGAATCAACCGGTGTGTTTTTTTTAGAGCGCCCAGGGTATTTTCACTGGGAAACAATAGCCCCTTTTCCTCAATTACTGGTTTCAGATTTGGCGAGTATTTGGCTATACGACCCAGATTTAGAGCAAGTGACGGTTAGACCATATGACGAGAGTGTTTCGCAAACCCCAGCGCTATTGCTAAGTGGTGATGTGAGTAAAATGAGCGCTTCTTATGATGTTGTGCAAACAGCCGACAATCAATTTTCGTTAACACCTAAGAACCAACAAGAGCTATATACTCAATTAATGGTTGAATTTGCTGAAGGGCAGTTGGTTTCTATGAGCTTGCAGGATTCCTTAGGGCAAACCACCACGTTTACTTTTTTGAACGGTATCTACAATCAACCGATACCTAGTGAATTATTTCAATTTATTCCCCCTGAAGACACCGATGTTATTGTTGGCGGATAGCAGAGCAGATCAATGAACGATGACTTATTCGCTAGTGCATCGGCTATGCCACTCATGCCTTCTAACAATTCAATAGATAATACTAACAGCGCGCAAATGCCCTTGGCGGCACGGCTACGTCCTCAAACTATTCAAGACTACATTGGTCAGCAGCACTTATTAGCCGAAGGTAAGCCCCTGCGTGAAGCGATTGAAAAAGGGCAGTTACACTCGATGATACTTTGGGGGCCGCCGGGTGTGGGTAAAACTTCTTTGGCGCGCATGCTGGCGCATTTGATTGACGCCGAATACACCTCCCTGTCTGCCGTACTGGCCGGCGTGAAAGACATTCGCCAAGCCGTCGCTACTGCACAACTAACACAGCAAACCTCTGGTCGGCGAACTTTGTTGTTTGTTGATGAAGTGCATCGTTTTAATAAAGCCCAGCAAGATGCTTTTTTACCTTATGTTGAAAACGGGACTATCACGTTTATCGGCGCGACCACAGAAAACCCGTCCTTTGAATTAAACAACGCACTGTTATCTCGTTGTCGTGTCTATGTACTGCGCCGTTTAGACGATGACGATATTATTCAGTTATTGCATCGTGCTCTTAATGATTCAGACAAAGGGCTTGGGCAAAAAAAATTACACTGCGGCGAAAATGTGATTAATATTCTCGCGTCAGCCGCTAATGGTGATGCGCGTCGTGCTTTAAATTTGTTAGAGATTGCTAGCGACTTAGCAGAGCAAGAGATTACCTTAGAGATTGTCGCCGAAATATTAGGCGGCGATGTGCGCCGTTTTGATAAGGGCGGCGATATCTTCTACGAGCAAATATCGGCTCTACACAAATCAGTGCGGGGGTCATCGCCTGATGCAGCCTTATATTGGTGTATGCGGATGCTAGATGGTGGCTGTGACCCTCTTTATGTGGCGAGACGAGTTGTACGTATGGCGATAGAAGATATCGGTAATGCAGATCCTAGAGCCTTAACGATGAGTTTGGCTGCATGGGATACTCAGGAGAGACTAGGCAGCCCAGAAGGGGAGTTGGCAATAGCGCAAGCCGTGGTATATTTAGCATCAGCACCTAAAAGTAATGCGGTGTATAATGCGTTCAATACGGTTAAAGCAGATATCGCAGCGATGCCTGATTACGATGTTCCGTTGCATTTGCGCAATGCACCAACGGCGTTAATGAAAGACTTGCAGTATGGTGAAGAATATCGCTATGCGCATAACGAGGAGGGTGCGTATGCGGCGGGTGAAAACTATTTTCCCAAAGACATTGCCGATAAAATATATTACGAACCCGTTCCTCGCGGATTAGAAAACAAAATTAAAGAAAAGTTAGATTATTTACGCCAGCTAGATCAAGACAGCGATCGGCAGCGTTATCACTACAATGCTGAAAATAGCACTGATGAACGATAGTGTGACAACACAAAGAGAGTACGCATGATTTGGTTGGCCGTCGCATTGGGTGGTGCACTGGGCGCAATAAGCCGCTACGGTTTAATGCAATATTTCATGCCTGTGGAAGCCAAACAATTTCCTTGGGGAACACTGACTGTTAATATCGTGGGTTCTGCGTTAATCGGTTTGTGTTATGTATTATTAGTAGAAAAACAATGGGTTGATATAAAGTGGGTCGCTATCGAATGGCGGCCTTTTTTAATGGTTGGTTTTTTAGGCGCGTTTACCACCTACTCAACCTTTGCATTAGAGTCTTTTTTACTCTGGCAAGAAGGACAAACTTATTACGCTATTAGCTATGCAATAGCATCATTACTAGGGTGTATATTGGCGGTCACTGCCAGTATTTTTATCGCTACAAAACTATTTCATTGAGGTCTTTGTACGGATAGAGATTTTGTTCTCAGGCAAGGCGAAAGCGCACGGAAAGAGGGAGGTTTATTTGTTATAAATGACCGATTGAGTACGTTTTCAACGCAGCATGAGAAAAAATATCATTCGTACAGAGATCTCATTTCATTAAGCACGGAATCAAAACTATGTTAGACCCAAAACTTCTTCGCAGTAATCCAGCCGGTGTGGCGAAGGCTTTAGAAAAGCGCGGATTTATACTCGATATTGATGCAATAAAAGCATTAGATGATCAACGTAAAGTCATTCAAATAAAAACCGAAGCTTTACAACAAGAACGTAACAGTAAATCAAAAAATATTGGTAAAGCAAAAGCATCGGGTGAAGATATAGCGCCACTATTAAAAGAAGTAGAAAACCTAAAGTCACAACTGAACTCTGCCGATGAAGAACTAAAGAGTTTGCAAGATCAGTTAGAAACTATCCTAATTGCTGTACCCAATATGCCAGTGGATGAAGTTCCAGAAGGGAAAGATGAAGACGATAACGTAGAGATGCGTCGTTGGGGTACACCGCGAACCTTTGATTTTGAAGTGAAAGATCATGTAGATTTAGGTGCGCAGTTAAATTTGAGTAGCAGCAATGGTAATGGTGCCAGCTTAGGCAGTGCATTAGATTTCGATGCTGGCAGTAAAATTACGGGCTCACGTTTTGCTGTCATGCGTGGTGGTGTTGCACGACTTCACCGTGCGCTAATCCAATTTATGATTGATGTGCATAGTAATGAACATGGCTATCAAGAGGTTCATGTACCGTTCTTAGTCAATCGTGATTCTTTATTTGGTACAGGGCAGTTACCTAAGTTTGAAGAAGATTTATTTAAAACCAATGACGAGCGTGAACTGTATTTAATTCCGACTGCTGAAGTGCCCATCACTAACTTATTACGTGATGAATTATTACAAGATGACACGCATTTACCGATTAAAATTGTCTCTCATACACCTTGTTTCCGCAGTGAAGCAGGCAGCCATGGGCGTGATACCCGTGGCATGATTCGTCAGCATCAGTTTGAAAAAGTAGAAATGGTTAATTTTGTAAAGCCAAGTGAATCTATGCAAGCCCTAGAAGACTTAACTGCTTGTGCTGAAGCTATTTTAGAAAAGTTAGAACTACCATATCGTACCGTGATTTTATGTGGCGGAGATATTGGTTTTTCTTCTGCTAAAACTTATGACATCGAAGTATGGGTGCCTTCTCAAGATAAATATCGAGAAATTTCTTCTTGCAGTAGCTTTGGTGATTTCCAAGCGCGTCGTATGAAAGCGAGATTCCGTAACCCTGAGACAGGAAAAACAGAATTGCTGCATACGCTAAATGGTTCCGGTTTAGCCATAGGTCGTACCTTGCTGGCCATTATGGAAAATTATCAGCAAGCAGATGGCAGCATCACGGTTCCAGAAGTGCTACGTTCATATATGGGAACCAATGTTATTCGTTAATTGTTGATTAATCAGAAACGTGTTACCAGCATTATTTTCAATTTTATAGTAGAGCAATAGTCGTTTTTTATGGATTACATGCCTTTCTTTTTTGACTTGCGTCAGCGAGACTGTTTACTCATTGGTGGTGGCAATATCGCGACGCGTAAAGCACGATTATTGGCCAAAGCTGGTGCAGTGCTTTATGTCGTATCTCCTTATATTACTGACGAACTACAAGCGATGGTAAAGGATAGTGGGGGAGAGTGTGCTTTCCGTACTTATCAAACCGATGATTTAGCGCGTGGACATATTATTGTTTGTGCGACTGACAACGCAGCGGTTAATCAACAAGTATCGGAAGAATCGCAAGCGCGTCGATTACCCGTGAATGTAGTCGACTCACCGGATCTTTGTAGCATTATTACGCCAGCTATTATTGATCGCTCGCCACTCATGGTTGCCATTAGTAGTGGCGGTGAAGCGCCCGTGTTAGCGCGACAGATGCGGGCTAAGTTGGAAGTTATTTTCCCCGCAGCCTATGGCACTTTAGCTAAAGTGACTAGTCGTTTTCGTGGACGTGTAAAAGAGCGTGTGACATCAGAAGCGAAGCGTTTACGTTTTTGGGAAAAAGTATTTGCTAGTAGCATAGCGGAAAAAATATTTTCTGGTAATGTCAGTGGAGCCGAAGCAGATTTAAATGATTTGCTTGAAAATGACCCCGACAAAGCGCTTTCTGGTGAAGTATATCTTGTAGGTGGTGGCCCCGGCGATCCTGACTTGCTCACCTTTAAAGCATTACGTTTGATGCAGCAAGCAGACGTGGTGTTATATGATCGCTTAGTGAGTGATGCGGTAATGAACTTGGTGCGTCGCGATGCTGATCGGATTTATGTGGGTAAACGCACCAGTGACCACGCTGTGCCGCAACAAGAAATTAATCAGCGTTTGGTCGATTTGGCGAAAGAAGGCAAAAGGGTATTGCGCTTAAAGGGCGGCGACCCGTTTATCTTTGGTCGTGGCGGCGAAGAGATTGAATTACTTGCAGAAAACAATATTCCATTTCAAGTGGTTCCCGGTATTACTGCTGCCTCTGGCTGCGCTGCATATTCTGGTATTCCGCTCACGCATCGAGATCACGCACAATCCGTTCGTTTTATTACCGGACATACCAAAGAAGGTAATGTGGATTTGCCGTGGGACTCCTTATTAGACCCGCGTCAAACCTTGGTTTTTTATATGGGCTTAGTCAATTTAACGCCTATCTGCGCCCAGTTAATTGCCTATGGTCGCGACCCAGAAACACCCGCCGCACTTATCGAAAAAGGCACCACACCTGACCAGCAAGTGATTGTTGGAGATTTATCTTCGTTGCCAGAACTTATTTTAAAGCAAACAGTCGAACCCCCAACGCTGTTAATTATTGGCGGCGTTGTCAGTTTACATAAACAGTTAAATTGGTTTGATAGCTAAAACAGTCTAGATACCGGATCAAGTCCGGCATGACAAACTTGCTAGTAATATAAAAAATTAGGATATGTCATTCTGAAAAGCATTTTTTGCTTATTCAGAATTTAGTGTGTTTATTGAAAAGCTAGATATTGGATTAAGTCTGATATGACAAGTTTGCGATTTTTGCGATTAAAGCAAAATTATTTGCCGAATGAGTTCAACAACAATGGTGGTCGTTAGTGGAGTTTTTAATTACCTATAAAATTATCATTATTGTTGTTTGGTTTGCACTAATATTTGCTCTTGAGCGATTGTTTCGTGCAGCTAATTATCCTCAATCATTTTCTGTTGTTAGTCAACGCTGGCGCGTGTTTAAAAACTTAGGTGTCTCAGCGATCAACATGCTCTTGTCACCGTTGTTAATTATTCCGTTAACTGCTTTCATCACCTTGCAGTTTTCTTCTTGGCGTCCAGAATGGATGCTACATCCTGCCTTTTTTATCGTAGATCTTATTTTATTAGATTGTTTCTTGTATTGGTGGCATCGTGTTAATCATCAACTGCCTTTTTTGTTGCGATTTCATGAAGTACATCATCTAGACGAGTTTCTAGATTCGACTACGGCATTACGATTTCATTTTGGTGAGGTTTTTTTGTCGTCGATGGCACGCGTTTTAGTCATTGTTGCCTTGGGTGTACCCATTGCAAGTGTGATTATTTTTGAAATTATCATCGTTGTGTGTTCTATATTTAATCATTCTAATTTACGTTTGCCAGCAGTGTTTGAAAAGGTGTTATCAAGATTGATCGTTACCCCTTCCATTCATTGGGTGCATCATCATGCCAAACGTTACGACACCGACTCAAACTACAGCACTATTTTTAGTTTTTGGGATCGTTTATTTGATTCTTTTAGCCCAGATTTTCGACAATTAACTATGCCAATTGGTGTTGAAGGCAGGGCTGATCTATCTCTTTCATTATTACTATTGCGCCCACTAAAGGAGTAATTAACGTGAGTTTTCGTCCCGCATTATTGTTGGTCACTATTGTTCTTCAAATACTATTTTTTAGTGTAAATAGCTACGGTGAAGATAAAGAAATATCGGTGATAGCCGCCAATACATTATCGAAGAAAGGCGAAGTCCTGCTCATTGATATCCGTGCAGAAAGTGAGTGGGAGAAAACGGGAGTTGCGCCGCAGGCGGTGACTTTGTCGAAGCATCAGTCGGGTGGTGTTTCTGCTTTTGAAAGTGCATTAACGCAATTACTTAATGGCGATAAAAATAAGCCGATAGCCCTTATTTGTGCTGGAGGTGTGCGTAGCGCGAAATTACAGCGTTATTTACAGCAACGAGGCTTCAGCCAAGTGTTGGATGTTGTTGAAGGTATGCAAGGGGGATTATTTGTCGACGGTTGGATTGATCATCAGCTACCCATAAAAACCTATATAAAACAATAAGTTGTAAAGCACAATAAGTGCAATAGTTTATTTGCTCTACTGTACTCCGCCCCCACTCTATATGCCTCTTTCTTTATTTTTCAGCATGGTAGTAATAGATACTCGATTATTTTTGCAATAAACGTCAAGAAAACCGCTAATCTGCCGCTATACTTAATAGGTGGCTGTTTTATGACAAATAAATAGCTTTTTTTAGTGGTATTGAGACCACTTATATTGATTGTTAGGAGGAAGGATCATGAATATTGGCTCATTAATTCCTCCAGCAAACCCCGCTAAGCTGACTTATCCAAAGCGAAGCGAAGTTGCCGTTGCTGGATCAGAAATAAATAAAGACGCTCCTGAGCATTCTTACGCAGAGCTTTATGAAAAGCCTTCAAAGCAAAAAGAACGTAATAGAAGGGAGCAGAGCAAGCGACGTGGCCAAGACCGACGTAAAAAAAATATTAGACCTGCACTCGATATGCGAACCAGCAGCGATCGTCGAACATCGGCTAAGCGGCCTAGAATCAATATTAGTGTGTAGAGTGTTTTAGCGAAACACCTTTCGACTTAGGGCATGATTTCCTTAACACGACTCTGTGATAAGCTGTGCCCAAATATATTAGGTTCAGTTTGATGTCTTCACCCCAATGTACCTGTTGTAGTGGTAAGCCCGCAGATAAATGTTGTTTGCCTTTCCTGCAACAACAAAAATATCCTCCGACACCTGAAAAACTCATGCGTTCTCGATTTTCTGCTTATGCCTTAGGCGGATATGACGATTACTTATTGTCCACGTGGCTACCAGCTATGGTGCAAAATGTGAATGCGATAGATCTTTCCCAACGTGATACCGATTGGCAATCCTTAGAAATATTGGCTCATTCACAAAAAGCAGATGATGGCTATGTTGAATTCATGGCCACATACAATGATGAAAATAATCATCTTCAACGTTATCATGAAAAATCTGTTTTTAAACGAGTGAAAGGGCGATGGTTATATGTGGGGATTGAAGTTGAAACTGAGAATTAAAGCAAAAAGTTAAAGTAGATGTTTAAGTAGGCGCATCTTAAAATAAAGCGGTTAATAGATTATTTATAATAAGGAAAAGATATGTTTCGTTTGCTAGGTAATATTTTGTGGTTTGTTCTAGGCGGTTTTGTGATGGGGTTGATGTGGTTTTTATTAGGTGTTTTGGCCTTTATTACGATTATTGGTATTCCTTGGAGTAGGGCTTGTTTTGTTATTGCGGGGTTTGCTTTTTGGCCTTTTGGCAAAGAACCGGTTAATAGAAAGGACGTGAGTCAACGAGATGATGTCGGTACTGGGGCGCTAGGTTTTTTAGGTAATGTGATTTGGTTTTTTTTAGCGGGTATTTGGTTAGCGGTAGGCCACCTTGTTTCTGCTGTCGCTTGCTTCGTCACGATTATTGGTATTCCTTTCGGTATTCAACACATAAAACTGGCGGTTATTTCTTTGGCGCCAATTGGTCAAACCATAGTAGACAGTGATTCTTTAGGTAAAGTAGGTAAATAGCATGACAAATAAAAAATTACCTTCTGGTCTCTATAAGCACTACAAAGGTCAGAGCTATCAAGTAATGGAGGTCGCTCGCCACAGCGAAACACAAGAATGGTTGGTGGTATATCGCTGTCTATATGGTGACAATTCTCTGTGGGTGCGCCCATACGATATGTTTGTTGAAACGGTTGTGATTGATGGCGAAGAAAAGCCACGGTTTGAATATATTAAAGCAATAGACTAGAAGCTATGGCGTTAAATAAACCATAAAAAAAACCACAAAAAAATAGGGTTTTATTTTGACAAAAAAAGATGATTGTTACTGGATGCAGCAGGCTTTGCTGTTAGCGCAGCAAGCGGCGGATATGGACGAAGTTCCTGTAGGTGCGGTAGTTGTCAAAGACAATAAAATTATTGGTAGAGGCTTCAATCAACCGATCAGCCTTTGCGATCCCACCGCTCACGCGGAAATTCAAGCATTGCGTCATGCAGCAAATCATATAGGTAATTATCGATTAAACGGCGCGACCTTATATGTCACATTAGAGCCTTGTGGTATGTGTACCGGAGCCATAGTACATAGTCGCATTACACGGTTAGTTTATGGTGCCACTGAGCCAAAAGCGGGCGTTATTGTTAGTCAAACGCAACAGCTAGATAAGGCTTACCTTAATCATAAAGTGCTGTATCAAGGTGGAGTATGTGCAGAGGAATGTTCAGAGATTATAAGTGGATTTTTTTCTCGTCGTCGTGCAGAAAAAAGGCATATAGCTAATAATTAGGAAAATGCTATATGCCTTTAAAAAGAGAATCGGATGCACTTAACCAAACGAAAACTTCGCATCTTCGCGAACACCGGCAGAAAATCAGCGTTGGGTGATCGTTAATAAGTTGCATAGCCGCTTCCGTTGAGTCGACTCGAACCGCTTGTAATACAGGGCCAAATATCTCTTCTTGATAGCTCTGTATTTCCATTGTTACTTTATCGATCAGTGTCGTATTGCCACGGGTGGTAAAGGAAAAGTTTCAGCTATTTCTATCGGCTTTAACTACAATTTTTAACACTGGTTAATTTTGCTTAAGTAATAAAAAAGCGAATCTACTATAGATTCGCTTTTTTTTGGTTCCCATTTTCGTTCTGAGAAAAGGCTTAGCTAATATGCTTAAACAAGCTCTCTAAACTTTCTTTCGCATCTCCAAATAACATGCGTGTATTTTCTTTATAGAATAATGGGTTTTCAACGCCGGCGTAACCTGCTGCCATGCCGCGCTTTAATACCACGGTTGTTTTGCCTAGCCATGGTTCTAGTACCGGCATGCCTGCGATGGGGCTGTCGGGTACTTCTTGGGCGGCTGGGTTGACGATGTCGTTAGCGCCAATGACGATGGAGACGTCTACGTTGGGGAAGTCTTCATTAATTTCTTCCATTTCAAATACGATATCGTAAGGGACTTTCGCTTCGGCAAGTAGTACGTTCATATGCCCCGGCATACGACCTGCGACGGGGTGAATACCAAAGCGTACATTCACGCCTTTTTTACGTAAGGTTTTAGTGATATCGCTGACCATGTGCTGTGCTTGCGCAACGGCCATACCGTAACCGGGAATAATCATCACTTCTTTCGCAGAGGTTAGCATGTCGCTGACTTCTTCTACGGTCGTTGGTGTGACCTCACCTTCAATCTCTGTTGCAGGGCAAGTGCTTGCTTTTGGAGCACTGCCAAAACCACCAGCAATCACAGAGATAAAATTACGGTTCATGGCGCGACACATAATGTAAGACAGAATTGCGCCAGAGCTACCAACCAACGCACCAATCACGATAAGTAGGTCATTAGAAAGCATGAATCCTAATGCCGCCGCTGCCCAGCCTGAATAACTGTTGAGCATAGAGACGACAACAGGCATATCAGCACCGCCAATAGCGGCTACCATATGTATGCCGAAAAGTAGTGCCACAATGGTCATCAGTATCAGCGGTGTAAGACCGCCACCCAGTGATGACTCTGCAACAAACTGGATGCCAAAATAAATGGCCAATACTAGCAAACTGAGGTTTAACCAATGACGTGCGGGAAGGAGTAGTGGTCTACCACCCCATTTGCCGCTTAACTTTAAGTAGGCGACAACGGAACCGGAAAAGGTCATTGCACCAATGAGAATACCTATATAGGTTTCCACGTCGTGAATAGTCTTCTCTACCCCTTGTAAGTTCATGTCATGACTAAGAAAGTTAGCAAACCCGACTAATACCGCGGCTAAGCCGACTAAGCTGTGGAGGATCGCGACGAGTTCTGGCATTTGTGTCATTTGTACTTTTCTAGCGAGTATCAAACCGATACTGCCACCAATCACTAAGGCACCAATAAGTAAGCTGTAGTTTTCGGTGACAATGCCCACAGCGGTAACGGTTAATGCTATGGCCATTCCGATCATGCCAAACAAGTTTCCTTTACGAGCAGTTTCTTGTTTACTTAAGCCGCTGAGAGCGAGAATGAATAAGATAGTGGCGCCGATATAAGCAATATTAACGAGGTTCTGAGACATAATGTTTCTCTTTAATCTTTCTTTTTAAGTTTCTGTTTTTATTCTTTATTTTCTAAACATATCTAGCATTCGCTGAGTGACTGCAAAGCCCCCAACGATGTTGATACTGGCAATGAGAACGGTCACTGCAGATAACCACATGACCCAAGGTGAGGGTGATGAAATTTGTAACAGTGCGCCAATAATAATAATGCTACTAATGGCATTGGTCACGCTCATTAATGGTGTGTGTAACGAAGGTGATACGTTCCAAATCACCATGTAACCTACAAAACAGGCTAAAACAAATACGGTAAAATGGGCGGTAAAACTCGCTGGTGCGACAGTGCCTAACCAAGTTAACAATACTGCACCGGCAATAAAAGGTATCCAAGGTCTGAGTTTTGATGGCGCTTTTTCTTCTTTTGGCGTTTCAACAATCGCTTCTGGTTTTGCTTTTGGTGCAGCCGACAGCTTAGGTGCCGGAGGTGGGAAGGTGATCTCGCCGTCTTTGGTGACGGTGGCACCGCGTATGGCTTCATCTTCAAAGTCGACGGTGAACACACCGTCTTTATTGGGGGTCATATCGGTTAATAAATGACGTAGGTTCGTCGCATATAACTGACTCGCTTGTGTGGGTAAGCGGCTAGGGAGGTCGGTATAGCCGATAATGGATACACCATGTTTAACGACGACTTTATCCGCTTCCGATAGTTTGCAGTTACCGCCCATAGCGGCGGCAAGATCGACAATGACGCTGCCTTCGCGCATGGATTTCACCATATCTTCGGTGATGAGTTCTGGCGCAGGGCGGCCGGGGATCAACGCGGTAGTGACAATAATGTCGACTTCTTTGGCTTGCTCGGCAAATAGTGCCATCTCGGCATCGATAAACTCTTTACTCATGGTTTTGGCGTATCCGCCTTCACCGCTGCCGTCTTCTTCGAATTCCAGCATTAGGAATTCGCCATTCATGCTTTCAACTTGTTCTTTGACTTCGGGGCGAGTATCGAAAGCGCGCACAATGGCACCCATGCTTTGTGCGGTACCTATGGCGGCAAGCCCTGCGACACCAGCACCAATAACCAGTACTTTGGCTGGCGGGACTTTACCTGCGGCGGTAATTTGGCCTGTAAAAAATCGACCAAAATGCTGCGCCGCTTCGACGATAGCGCGATAGCCGGCAATATTCGCCATAGAGCTAAGCGCATCCATTTTTTGTGAGCGTGAAATACGAGGAATACTTTCCATTGCAAGTGCAGAGACTTTTTTATCTGCTAAGGTTTGCAATAATTCGGGGCTTTGCGCGGGTGCTAAGAATGAAACAAATAGCTGTCCTTCACGCAGTAGGGCAATTTCTTCTGCAACAGGTTCGCGAACCTTAAGAATAATATCCGCCGTTTTATAAAGCGCCTCAAGCTCTTTAATGATAGAAACGCCTGCATTTTCATAATCGCTGTCACGAAATTTCGCTGATTCGCCGGCGCCACTTTCTATGGCGACATCGTAGCCTAATTTTTGTAATTGTTGTGCAGCATCGGGTGTTGTCGCTACACGTTTTTCGCCCGCGAAGCGTTCTTTAGGTATGCCGATTAACATGGAATATCCTCTAAAAATAGTTGCCCTTGTCAGGGTGGTCAGTCGAACAAATGAAATACATTATTGTTATTTTTATTAGCGAAACGCTGTATAGCTAAAGTCGAGAGGTTGTATTATGTGTTGTAGTGTAAGTGATTGCAATTAAGTCACTCTATTGGATACATGAGATTTATTTATTAGTCTATAGATTCTGTATAAGGGGCTATTATAGTGAAGGGCTTTGAGATGAGTTTTTCTTTTACATCTACCTATAAATAAGAAAGAATGAATAGACAGGTTTGTTTTTTGGTGGTGAGAAAGGCAAGTTTGAGAAAGTTGTAAAAGATAGATAGGGTATTGCCTGTATGAGAACAAAAGCCAATCAATTAGTGGCCCATCGAGGCTATCAGCATCGTTTTCCAGAAAATAGTCTTCTGGCTATTCATGCTGCAATTCAAGTAGGTGCCGTTAACATTGAGATTGATGTACAGTTAAACGATCAACGAGAGGTGGTATTATTTCATGATACGGAAATGGATAGAGTGACAGGTAAACAAGGTAATATCCATAACTTATCCTCGCAGCAATTAGCACATTATTTTTGTAGTGAACCGAATCGTTTAGGTGATGATTTTTTGTTTAATCCTATTACTTTACTTGCGGATTTATTGCCAATAATAAAAGAGTACTCACATGTACGGTTTTTTATCGAGATTAAAGAAGATAGTGTAGAGCGCTATGGTGTAGATGTTTGCTTAACAATGATCAAAAAAGTCTTTTTTCTTGTGGTTTTCCCTCCGCTATTCATAATGTTGTCTTGATTAGTTTTTCAGAAAAGATAATCGCGGTAGCAAAAAAATACGGTTTTTTACAAAGTGGTTTAGTTATCAGAGATTGGGATAACCGAAATGACTTAGTGGAAATTACTCAACCCGATTGGGCTTTTGTTAATTACCAGCGTATAGATATTAATGTTGAAAAAGAAATTACAGCCAATGTTCCTGTTGTTCTTTATGAAATAGGTAGCAAGGCATTGGCTATTGATTGTCTTTCTCGCGGTGCTTATGCAGTGGAAACATTTAACGTCGGTGAGTTGTTATAAGTCTTTTTTATTTCGCCCTCGGTCTAACCAAGCGGATAATATTTTTTCTTGAAATTCGGGTCGTTGACTATATTCACAGGAGCCAATATGGATATTTCCATCCGGTGTGGGTCCCGGTATTTTTTGAGAACCGCCATAAGAGAAGCATCGGTCGTGTATTAGGCAGCTTTTTTTTACATAACTCCAAATACGATCACGTAAAAACCATTGGTCAATATTAGGTGTGGTGACAGAGTTAGGAAAATAGTCCGCAAGGAGTGTTTTTATGTTAGGTAACACTCCTGCAACTCCCCCCCACATACCCGCTAACATAAGATCGGTATGTGTCCACCAGTCTCTAATAATATGAAAATGTTTTTCTGAATCCATCCATTTTTGAACGGCAACACACTCTCTCACGCTAAAAACAGAATCTACATCTCGAACTAAAAAGTATCCAACGGTTTCATCGTTAGCAACAGAAAATCTCCAGCACAGTTTATCCCTTTGGCTTTGATTTTTTTCTTGTAAAATCACCTTGCCACCAAGTTGTTCAATTAGCTCATGAAAACCTGGACTTACAGAGTTGTCGGTATAAAACCATAGCTCCCAGTCAGGATAAATATCTGGAGCGAGTAATAAATTACGTAGAGCACCAAAAATATAACGCTTTTCATTCCCCCATAAGCTAAATGCGATCACTTTTTTTTTGTTTTGAGTGAGACCGCTAATGGGAGTTTCTGGAAAAGTCCATGTATTATCGGGGTCTTTGTTTAGCCTGTCTTTCAACAATAGGGCGTTATTTCCCGCTTTCGCCGCCTTTTCAGGGGCTCCGGTATGGTAATAGCTGTTGGCGAGAGAGTCCCAACCGGTAAAGTCTGTTTTATTGTTTTTTAAGTATTGGCTGACATACCGTATGGATTCCTGATACATCTTATTTCTAGATAAGCTTATTCCAATATTTAGCAGTAGATTTTCATCTTCAGGGTACAGCTGATGTGCGTTTTTTAAAATATGGCTTGCACCAGCATAGTCTTTAATAATAAAAAGATAGTAGCTTAGCTGAATGAGTAAGCCTTTAGGTTTTTTATCTGTTGCAGCATTGATAGCGTTAACTATGGCTTCAATCGCTTTATGAATGTGACCGTTAAGAAAAGATTGGTGTATGCTTTTATCCCAGCTATCTGGTGTAGCTTTTTCGTGAAGGGCCGATGCCGTTTTCATCACTATATTCCTCATAAAAAATTATTGAATATTAAGCTTTTCTATTGGCTTTAAAATTATTTTTTCGCTGTTCTTTCGCTGCTTTTTTACGGCGTTGTTCTTCTTCAAACTCTGCCATTTCTTTTTCCATCATGTGCGGTCTTTCTAAGGTGATGTTGCCTATTAGGCCTTGTCTAAACTCATGTAATAATATCTCACAGGTTTTATGTATATTAACGCGGCCCCCAGCTTGTTTGGCGCCGCGTTTACTCCCCATCTGCTCTAAAAACTGAATAACTTGTTGCGGCATTACCTCTAAGCGATAACGTTTTTGTAATAGGGGAGAGTAATATTCCATTAAATACTCGGCAGCATAATAGCCTACATCATCATATTCCATCGCTGTATCTTTAATCGCACCAGATATTGCTAGACGATAACCACTGTGAGTATTTTCAATTTTCGGCCATAAAATACCGGGTGTATCGTGAAGCATGATGCTGTGTTCAAGGTTGATCTTTTGTTGACGCTTCGTAACCGCAGGCTCATTTCCCGTTTTGGCAATAATTCGCCCTGCCAAGGTATTAATAATAGTTGATTTTCCGACATTCGGAATACCTAAAATCATGGCGTTAATAGCTTTAAAGCTAGCGTCTTTTTCAGACGCAATGTCTTTGCAAGTATCCAAGATTTTACGAGTTTTTTCAGGCATGTTTTGCTGGCAAGTTACCGTTTTCACATTGTCGTGAGATTGATAATAATCTTGCCATTGTTGGGTGACGTCGGGATCGGCTAAATCACATTTATTCAATACGATAATAGTAGGCTTGTTGTGCCGCAGATTAGCAATAATAGGGTTCTGGCTACTATAAGGCAGGCGCGCGTCAACGACTTCAATCAAGATGTCGATATTGTTTAATGCCGCTAAAATCTCTTTTCGGGCTTTGTGCATATGCCCTGGATACCAATTAATGCTCATAGAATGACTGCTGTTTGAATGAATAATAGAGCGACCTAGTCGCGAGTAGGCATGTATCTTGTTAAGCCTACCTTGCTTAGTGTGCTTCATTTTATGATGTGCATCACTGCTGTCCGGTTTAAAAATTAAAGCGGGTTAAAGAAGTCCGACCCCCTTGGTGTGCGGTAAAATAGCAGCTTTCGAGACAGCAAATTTACCTCAGGGGATTCA